>ODAI014129378.1_pt1 | contig 14464 bp, 6 predicted proteins | sample 1539321 | NCBI WGS metagenome assembly ODAI01 (sample SAMN02144231, study PRJEB22623) | gut metagenome | biome: sheep rumen | host: Ovis aries | place: New Zealand
ACGCCCGTGTTCCCGAACGAGCCTGTGCTTACCGTAAGGGCTCCCGCAATTCAGGCGCAGATTATTGAAACCTTTGTGCTTTTGTGTCTTAACCACCAAAGCCTTATTGCCACCAAGGCTAACCGCATTGTACGCGCGGCGCAGGGCAGAGCCGTAATTGAGTTCGGTTCAAGGCGCGCTCAGGGCGTCAGCGGAGCGGTTGTCGGCGCAAGGGCGGCGTACATCGGCGGATGTATCGGCACCGCCTGCACCCTTACCGACGAGCTTTACGGAGTCCCCGCCGGCGGCACAATGGCACATTCCTGGGTTCAGATGTTTGACAGTGAATACGAAGCGTTTAAGGCGTATGTTGAGCTTTATCCGGACAACCCGACGCTTTTGGTTGATACTTACAACACACTCAAAAGCGGTATTCCCAACGCGATAAAGGTGTTTAAGGAATTGCTTTTGCCGCAGGGCAAAACAAAATGCGCTATCCGGCTCGATTCCGGCGACATTTCATACCTTTCCAAAAAGGCGAGAACATTGCTTGATGAGGCGGGGCTGACAGAATGTAAAATCACCGCGTCAAACGCGCTCGATGAAAAGCTTATCCGCGATTTGATGATGCAGGGCGCTCAGGTTGACACCTTCGGGGTGGGAGAAAGACTTATCACTTCGCAAAGCTCTCCTGTTTTCGGCGGAGTTTACAAGCTTGTCGCGGTTGAAAACGCCGCCGGCGAAATCGAACCGAAAATAAAGGTCAGTGAAAACACCGCAAAAATCACAAATCCGCACTTTAAAAAGGTTTACCGCTATTATGACAATGAAAGCGGCAAGGCGCTTGCCGACGAGCTTTGTCTGTACGACGAGGTGGTTGACGACAGTAAAAACCACACGATTTTCGACCCCAACGCCACATGGAAAACCAAGGAGCTCTACAACTTTACCGCGCGCGAGCTGCTTGTTCCGATTTTCAGGAACGGCGAATGTGTGTATGAAAGCCCGTCAATCGGCAAAATTGCCGACTACTGCCGCGAACAGGTTGACCTGCTGTGGGACGAGGTAAAGCGATTTGAAAATCCGCACAACTATTACGTAGACCTTTCGCAGCGTCTTTACGAAATAAAAAGTATTTTGCTTAATGTGCATAAGATGTAAAAAAACCGGCATCGATATTTAATCGATGCCGGTTTAATGTTTTAAGCTGTTAATAACTATTCCGTTAACAAATCAACCCCGATAAAAACAATTAATGTCTTCTGTGATATCTGTGGCGAGATTTGTTTTTGGATAATTGTACGGATATGATAATTCCTATCGCGACAAATACCATCAAAATGATAATTACAATGGGAGACAATACGGAAGCCGTTGAACCGTATGTATTCTCAATGTTGGCGTTTTGCGCGTAAGAATCGGATTTCTTTTCAAATCCTGTTGAGCCTGTAGACTGTTCGGCTGCCGACGAATTTCCGTCAACATGACCGGTGGTCTCGGAATTGCCTGAAGCTTTGTTCTCGGTTCCGGCAACAATTCCCGCATGTCCGGTTGTCTGATTGGATTCAATACCGGGTTCTGTCAAAATCTTGCTTTCATCATATACGGTGCTTCCCGTTGTATCAACTTTTTCGGTAGGCAGGGTAACTGTTGAAGGATTCTGAGTCTCCGTAGGACGTGTGCTTGAAGAAGGAATTGTGTTGTACGTGGGCACCGTACTGCTTGAAGGATTCTGAGTTGCGGTAGGAGCAGTGCTTGCGGTAGGATTCGTGTTGCCCGTAGGTACTGTACTGCTTGAAGGATTCTGAGTTGCGGTAGGAGCAGTGCTTGCCGTAGGCTGAGTGTTTGCGGTAGGCTTTGTGGCAATCGGTTTGGTAACTGCCGTTGACGCCGGCACTGTAGGAACTGCCGCGGGAGCTTTGGTAGCTGCGGGCTGAGTCGGCTTTGTAGGAGCCGTTGCCAGCTTGTTTGCGATTGAATAAGCCGGAGCCGTTGCGCGCTGCGTAGCGGTTGTGTTTGTGTTGCGTGTTTTGTTCCTCGTGGTCGGAGCAGTTGCCTGAACAGCTGCCCTTGCCGCGGGCGTACTGCGTACCGTATTATTGTTTACCGCGGCAACAGCGCCTTGCGGAGCTGCCGCAGCTTCATTAGCCGCAAAAGTAGGAGCCTGAGTTCCCGAGATATCAGAATCATTAAGCTGATTGTAATAATCCGAAGAATAATAACTTCTGTTCGAAGAAGTGTCAATCGGCAAATCGCTGCTGTCTGTTCTGATAAGAACTACATTTAAAACAAAGAGAACAGCCGCAAGCAGAAAAGTCGTTTGTAACAAATGCTTTTGTATCTTCTTGTAAAATTCTTCTTTGAGTCTCATTTATCTCCCCCTTTTCTGTATAAGATAATACCGGAAATGTTTCACGGTATTTCGGTTTAAATCAATGCTTGTAACAAACGCTTCGGCGTTTGGTTACCGCATAACAACACAGTCCGCAAAACATAACTTAACTTGTTTATCCGTCACCAAGCTAAGTCCGTTTGCTTTGATATATAAGTCATAAACATGAAAAATTATCAAATTCGCTGACTATGCATTATTATCATATCACAGTTTTTTGTGTTTTGCAAGATTTTTTTCAATAAATTAAGCATTTAATCGTATTGTTTATATGTGATTAATGCATAAAAACGTGTGTTAATTCTTTTGTAACATGAAGTGTTTTTCGAAAAAATGTGTGATTTACCGTGTTTTTCCGTTTGTCATACTGTTGTCACTGTCGCTTAGGTATAATTATCACCGATAAATATTGATGATTTTAAATCCAATGTAAAAATTGTTTATTTTTTCTAAAAATTAACGTGACAATTAAATCGTTTTGTATTATAATAAAAATGATTGAGATTATTAAAGCAGAAAGGATGATCAGTATGAACGACATCATCAGTCGAATCAGAAAAAATGTACAAGATTTCCCTGATTTTACAATTATTGCGGATCAGGGCGAAAACAATTTTTTTACTTACAAAACATTCGACGCTTACGCGCGCAAAATTGCCGCTAAGCTGAACCGTATCGGTGTAAAAAACCGTGATTTTGTTACAATTGAGCTTCCGCGTAATAAAGAATACATTGCGGCGATGTACGCTGTTTGGATGGTAGGCGCGGCGTTTGCGCCGCTTTCTCCGGCGTATCCTGCCGAACGCCTTGAGTTTATCCGCGATAACTGCGGCGCCAAGGCTGTCATAAACGAAAAGTTTTTACGCGGCATTGACAGTGAAAAGCCATTAGAGGATATTGCCGTCCCGAATCCCGAAGATCCTTCTCTGCTCATATATACCTCAGGCTCTACGGGAAAACCCAAGGGTGTTCTTCACTCGCATGCAAGCATAACCGATTCGGTCATTCGCTACGTTGATTACGCAAATTCTCCCGAAGGCTCGCGCGCGGCTTTGGGCGCTCCGTTTACCTTTGTAGCTTCTGTTCAGGGCGTGTTCGCGCCGCTGTGCGCACGGATTACCGCGTTTCTTATGCCCTTTGAAGCAATGCGCGACCCGGTTCTGCTGGCGGATTACGTTGAGGAGCATCAAATCACCCGCACCTTCATAAGCCCTAAAATGCTCAAGGTGTTTAAGCAAAAGGGCAACTGCCTTCGCACCGTATTTACGGGAAGCGAACGGGTTTCAAACACTTACAGCGATGATTTTGAAATTTATGTTATGTACGGTCAGACCGAGTCCGCTTCAGCGGCGCTCGCGTTTAAAATCGACAAGCCCTACGAAAACACGCCAATCGGCAAGCCTATAGGTAATATCCGTACTTATATTCTTGATGAAAACGGAAACGAAACCGACGAAGGCGAGCTCTGCCTTGCCGGTGTTTTTGCCGACGGCTATGTAGGCTTGCCCGAACAAACCGCAAAAACCTTTGTTGACAATCCCTTTGCCGCCGAGGACGGCTTTGCAAAGCTGCTTAAAACAGGCGACATTGTAAAAAAGGGCGAGGACGGAAATATAATATACCTTAACCGCAAGGACTGGATGGTAAAAATTAACGGTCAGCGTGTTGAACCCGGCGAAATTGAAGCCATCATAAAGCAGACCGAAGGAATTCACGACGCGGCTCTTAAGGATTTTAAAAACCAGTACGGTCAGGTTTACCTTGTTGCTTACTATGTTGAAAGCATGCCCGTTGAGCCTGAAGATATAAAGGAAGCAATTTCGCAAAAACTTCCGCCGTATATGATACCGGCTTTCTTTGTAAAGCTTGATAAGCTGCCCGTTAATCAAAACGGCAAGCTTGACAGAAACGCGCTTACGGCGCCCGAAGCGGGCGACTTTAAAAATGATTATATCGCCCCCGAAACCGATATGCAAAAATCGCTGTGCTCCGCGTTTGAGGAAATACTGGGCATTGAAAATGTGGGCGTAGACGATGATTTCTTCGCGCTCGGCGGCGACTCAATCAAGTGCGCTATGGTTTCGGAAAAATGCGGCGTATACAAAATCACCACCGCCGATATCTTTGCCGGCAAAACTCCGCGCATGATTGAGCGCAGGCTCATTCAAAAGGCAGGCAAAAAGGAGCGCGTTAAAAAGGACAAAAAGGTCAGGGTTTATCCGCTTACTCCGTCCGAACGCGGAATGTATTTAGAGCAAAAGCTTAATGAAAACTCAACGGTTTACAACCTTAACATTGCCGCGATTATCAAGGGTTCTGACATGGAATCAATAAAGAAATCGCTTAACGCCGTGTTTGGGGCGCATGAGGCGTTTACCTCTTATTACGGTGAGGAAAACGGACTTCCCGTGCGCATTTTGTCGGACAAGCTGCCCGAAATTGTTGAAAAAACCGCTTCCTCGCGCGACGAGGTAATTTCCGTAATTGACAATTACGCCGAACCGTTTAATCTTAACACCGCAATTCCCGTGCGTCCGGTACTGTACGCGGTTGACGACGGCAGCGTGATTTTGCACATGGCCATTCATCATATTGCCTTTGACGGCGGCTCTGCCAAAACCTTTGTTCAGGAGCTTATTGACGGCTTGAACGGCAAAGAGGTCACAGCTTCCGAAATTGACCTTTCGGATTTGTACGACGACAGCTTAAACGAAAAATACGAAAGCGGCATGGCGTTTTACCGCGAGCTGTTTGCGGACGGCGTGCCCGTGAACGAAATGCCCGTAAAGGGCAAACGTCCGAAGGTTCATCCGCTTTCCGACAGAGAAATAACCTTTGATTATAACAACGAAAGCCTGAAAGCCATTGACAAAACCGCGCGCAAATTCAGCGTGACGGAGTTTGAACTTATCTTCTCCGCGGTTTCAATGGTGCTCGGCAAATACACAGCCTCCGAGGACGTTGTACTGGGTATTCCCACAAACATGCGTCCTGCCGAGGCAGACGGCGTTATCGGAATGTTCGTAAACACCGCGCCCGTGCGCGTTAAACCTCAGCGCGCTTCTTCGCTCAGCGAATATCTCCAAAACGTAAGCACAGCGGTTCGCAACGCCACCTACGGCGCGTATCTGCCGTTTGAGGATGTTGTGGGCGAATTTGTAAAGCAGCGCGACGAAAGCCGTAACCCGATATTTGACGTCAGCGTAAACTTTATGTGGAATCCTCCCGCGTATGACAAGGACGGTCTTAGCGTTGAGCTTTATTCGCCCCTGCAAAAAATGAGCCGTGACATCGGCATTGTAATCCGCAAGGGCGCAAAGGGACTTCACTTCATGGTGCAGTATTCTTCGCAACTGTTTGAGGATTCCGTAATTGAGAGTTTTATCGGTCAGTTAAAATACACCCTGCAATTGCTCGGAACCGGCGCGAAAACCGTCCGTGAAGCTCTTGTTTTACCCGAAGAACAGAAAAAGGTGCTTGACGGCTTCAAGACCGAAGCGACAGCCGAGCTCGGTGAAACTCTGCTTCACAAGCTGTTTGAACGCAGCGCGGCGGAAAACGCCGACAAAACCGCTCTTATTGCCAAGGACGCAACGCTTACTTATCGCGAACTAAATGAAAAAGCAAATATCGCGGCTAATAATTTAATTGACAGGGGAATAAAAACAGGCGACAGCGTAGCCTTGCTGCTGCCCAGAGAAAGCTGTTTCTTTGCGTGTATGTTCGGCGTCAACAAGGCAGGCGCGGCGTTTATTCCCTGCGATCCGCAATATCCCGCCGACAGAATCAACCACATTATCGAGGACTCGGAAGCCTCGTTCATTATCACAACCAAGGACAAGCTTTCGGATTATCCCGGGGACAAGGCGATTGACGTAACCGAAATCCTTGCGGGAGAAAACACCCAAAATCCGGATGTTGTAATGAGTGACCGCGACCTCAGCTACATGATTTATACCTCGGGCTCAACAGGCAAGCCGAAGGGCGTTATGCTTCGCCACAGGGGTATTTGCAACTATCTCATGCCTCACCCGGCAAATTCACACATATATTTCCTTAAAAATAACGTAAATACATATCTTTCCGTCACAACGGTATCGTTTGACATGTCCTTTAAGGAGCACACAGCCGCCTTCTGCAACGGCAAAACCCTGGTGTTTGCCGCCGAGGATGAAATGAACGACCCGCGCGCGCTTGCGGAGCTGATGGAAAAATACGGCGTGGACTGCATAAACGCCACACCCTCGCGCTTACAGCAGTACATGGATTATGAACCGTTTAAAAACGCGCTTGCAAAATGCAGGCTTGTTATGTCGGGCGGCGAAGGTTATCCCATTGCCCTCCGAGACGCAATTAAGCTCTGCTCATCCGATATTAAAATTGTTAACACCTACGGTCCCACGGAAATTACCGTATCCTGCAACGCGGCTGATTTGACCGACGCGGATTACGTAACCGTCGGCAGACCGCTTCTTAACTATCACGAAATTATTGTTGATAAATACGGCGACCCTTCGCCCTACGGCGTTATCGGCGAATTGTACATCGGCGGCACAGGCGTTGCCAAGGGCTACAAAAACCTGCCCGAAAAAACCGCCGCGGCGTTTGTTGAGTATGACAACTCGCGCATGTACCGTTCGGGCGACTACGCGAAATGGGACAAAAACGGCAACGTTCACATTTTGGGACGTCTGGATAACCAGGTTAAATTAAGAGGTCTGCGCATTGAGCTCGGTGAAATTGAAGGCTTAATTGCCGCTCAGCCGCACATCAAGAAGGTTGCGGTAATTATCCGCAAGCTCAACGGTCAGGACAACCTCTGCGCTTACTTTACCGCCGACGCCGAAATTGACATTGACGTTCTGCGCGGCGAGCTTAAAAAGCACCTTACCCATTACATGGTACCAACGGCTTATCTGCAGCTCAATGAAATGCCTATGACCGCCAACGGCAAAACGGACGTCAAGCTTTTGCCCGACCCGGTTCCCGTAAGTCTGGGCGAATTTGCGGCTCCCGCGAACGCCACCGAGGAATTCTTCTGCGAATCCTTTAAAAAGGCTCTTAAGCTTGACCGCGTCGGCGCTACCGACGACTTCTTTGAGATAGGCGGAACCTCGCTTGTTGTTACCTCCGTAGTGCTTGACGCTTCCGAAAACGGTTTTGAAATAACCTACGGCGACGTTTTCAAATACACCACTCCGCGCGCGCTTGCCGAGTTGTTCAAGGACGGCGAGGTAAACGACACCAATAAGCTTTTTGATTTTGACGATTACGACTACGGAAAAATCAACGCGCTTCTTTCCGAAAACACCGTTGAAGCGTTTAAGTCCGAACCGTTGCGTGACCTCGGCAATATCATGATTACCGGCGCGACCGGTTACATGGGCGCTCACCTGCTTGCGCAGTTCCTCACGCGTGAAAGCGGCAAGGCTTACTGTATGATACGCAAGGGCAAATTCGATACCGCGCTCGAACGCCTTGAAAACATTATGTTCTACTACTTCGGTTCTGATTTGGAGCAGGAGTTCAAAGACCGCGTCGAGGTGCTCAACGGCGACGTTACCGACTACAAATACTTTGAGCAGTTTGAGGAACTCGGCATTGACACCGTGTTCAACTGCGCGGCTAACGTCAAGCATTTCTCAAACGGTACCGACATTGAGGACATCAACGTCGGCGGCGCGGTAAACTGCATTAAGCTGTGTGAAAAAACCGGAGCAAGACTGATTCATTTCTCAACCGTTTCGGTTTCCGGCACAACTGACGACATCACAAAGCTCGGCCGCAGAGAGCTTGACGAGCAGTCTCTCTACTTCGGTCAGACGCTTGACAATAAATACACCTCGTCAAAGCTCATGGGCGAGCGCAAGGTTTTGGAAGCCGCCGCGGAGGGCTTGGACGCAAAGGTTATCCGTGTAGGCACGCTTGCCGCGCGTGAATCCGACGGCGAATTCCAAATCAACTTCCTTACCAACAACTTCATGGGCAGACTCCGCAGCTACAGTTTGCTGGGTTGTTTCCCGTACGCGATGATTGAAAATCAGGTTTGCATGGGTCCGATTGACCGTTCCTGCGAAGCGTTTTTGAAGCTTGCGAAAACTCCAAAGGCATGCTGCGTATTCAACGCGGTTAACAACCACACGCTGCCTCTCGGCGATATTATCCGTCAGATGAATGAAAACGGCAACAATATCAAGTTCGTTGAATACGAGGTGTTTGCCGAAGCGTTAAACGAAGCGCAGAAGGATCCCGACAAAGCCGCGATTCTTTCAAGTATGACGGCGTACATGAACACCGCCCACGGCAAGAAAATTGTCGCGCTTCCGTGCAACGCGCATTACACTACGCAAATTCTCGCGCGCATGGGCTTCTTCTGGAACGCGAGCAACGAAAGATATGTTAACGACTTTATCAATGTTCTGCGCGGTTTCCTGTTCTTCCGCAAGGATAACTTAAAACGATAAGAGGGGAGAGGCAATGAAACGAAACGGTACGCTTCTGAATAAAAAATACCGCAGTTTGCTGGTCGCAACGCTTGCGATGACCGCGTCAACCTATTTGTCCGGTATTCTGGACGGCATTATGGTCGGTCAGATTCTGGGTACGGTTCAGCTGTACGCCATAAATCTGACCACCTCAATAGTGTTTCTGCGCAGTATTCCCATCGCGATGTTTACCTTCGGCGGCAACACTCTTTCGGTTATTTACAAAAGTAAGCGCGACCAAAAAAACGCCGACTCTGTGTTTACCCTGTCGTTTTGGTCGGGCGTGCTGTCAACCCTGGTGCTGTCCGTTATAGGCATTGCAACCATGTTGCCCACCGCTCGGCTTTTGGCGCAGGGCAACGATGAGCTTATCGGTATGGTGGTTGATTACCTTCTGCCGCTTTGGGTGCTCACTCCGCTTGTGGCAATTGTAAATCAAACCGCGGCATATGCCCGAACCGACGGTATGCGCAAGCTTGCGACCGCGCTTCCTATTGTATCCAACATTGTAAACCTGATTTGCGATTACATTTATATGGCAATTTTCGGCTGGGGCGTTGCCGGCGCGGGCTGGGCGACCGTAACGGGTTATGTTGTAGGCACGGCGCTTACCTTAATTTACTTTAAGTCAAAGCAGCGCACGGTGCATTTTACAAAAGCCGCGCTTAAGAAGCTAAAACAGATCGGAAAAATTTTCAGCGTCGGTTTACCTTCCGCGTTGATTTACGTGTGCAATTTCCTCCGCCTGTTTTTTACAAACGCCATCATTCTTTCCTTCACCGGGGTTATGGGAGGCAAAATCGCCTCGGTTTCCTTCTCCTTAAACAGCCTTGCCTTCATTTTGGTCGAGGGTGCTTCAATGACGATCCTTCCGATTTTGGGTGCGTTGTACGGCGAAAAGGATTCAAACGGTCAGCGCATTACCCTGCGTTACGGCATGGTTGTCACCGTTGCCCTTTCCATGTTGGTGTTTATAGTTTCCGAGCTTTTCCCGGTTCAGCTTGCGGCGCTTTACGGACTTACCGAGCCCTCGGTTACTGAAATTTTTGCTGTTACCTTCCGCATATGCTCAATAAATATCCCAATCCTCGCGGTTATTTACGTAATGCGCACGTTCTTTCAGGCAACAAAGCAGCGAGGTCTCGCAAACCTGCTTGTTATGCTTGACGGCGTGCTGACAATTGTTCCGCTTATGTACTGGTTCGCTCACTACGATATCTACTGGCTGTGGATGTCGTTCCCGGTTTCAAAGGCTGTGACGGTAGTAATTACGCTGATTGCAATGGTTATCAGCAAAAAGGTTCAGCACAAGCAAAATATCCTCGGCATCGAGGAGCAGGACGGCGTCGTGTACGACTTCTCAATCAAAAACGATATACCTGAAGCCATCAACGCTTCCGAGGAAGCCATGGCGTTCTGTGAAAAGAACAAGGTTCCCGAAACCACGGTGAACGCCGTGGGCGTAACCGTCGAGGAACTGTGCCACAACATCGCAACCTACGCAAATTCAAGCGGCAATAATTCGGTTGACGTATGTATCCGTGTATTCCCCGATAAGGTAAATGTGCGGCTTCGTGACAACGGTACGGAATTTGACCCGACGGATTACATAGACAACAGCGGTAAGCGCATTACAGGTCTTGAGCTTGTAAGAATGTTGAGCTCCTCAATTACCTATAACCGCGTGCTGGGCTTTAACGTCACTAACGTTACGGTAGCTTACTGACAGGGTGGTGAGCGATATCTTAAAATATAAAGAACAAACCGAGAAATTTGAATACACCAAAACCTTGCTTCGCGCCGCGGAACAGCGTATAAACTTTGTTTATATGATGCTGATGATTGCGTTTGAAGCCACTATCCTGATTTATATTCTTTTTAACGCATGGGATGATACCCGCTTTGTTTTCGGCGGAATTGCGGGAAGCGTGCTGTTTTTCGGAATTGTAATGAACGCGTTTATTCATAAAAAAAACTATCCCTGGAATAAATACGTAAACACTCTGCTGATTATTGCCGCCGTTTTAGTGCTTTGCAGGCTGTCCGAGTATATTGTGTTTGTATTTTACCTGCTTCCGTTAATAAGCAGCTTTTATTTCCGGCCGCGCTTTTCTCTTTTGACGGGAATAATATGTATGATAATGACGTATATCGGATTTATGTCTATTATGGTTCCGATTTACGACGCGAACAACAATATCGAAGTCGATATGTTCAAATTCGTAATTTCAACGTTTGACTATTCCGAAGAAGCCAGCGTTATTATTCTGAGCGGACGAAGCTTTCTGCTGTTTTTGTCAGCCATTTTGGTCGCCTTGTCGGTGTATCTTTCCGTAAGCGGAAGAAGATTTACCCTGCGGCAGGGCGAACTGATGTACAAAAACCTTACTACATCCGCCGAGTTGAATGTCGCGCGCAGTATTCAGGAAGGATTTTTGTCTACGGATTTCCCCGACAACCGGTCATACGCCGTGTACGCGGACATGAAGGCGGCAACCGAGGTCGGCGGTGATTTTTACGACTTTTTTCTGATTGATGAAACTCACCTCGCGGTTGTTATCGGCGACGTGTCCGGGCACGGTACGCCCGCGGCGATGTTTATGACGTTGGTAAAAACGCTGATTAAGGTTTACGCGCAGTCAAAATTGTCCGCCGATAAGATTTTTGACAAAACAAACCGTTATTTGCAGAAGTCAAATCCCGCCAAGCTTTTTGTAACCGGCTGGATCGGAATTCTTGACTTATCCTCCGGCATACTTTCGTACGCCAACGCCGGACATAATTATCCCGTAATTATCCGCGGCGGTAAGGAACCCGTGTTTCTTACATCAAAGCCGAATTTTGTGCTCGGAATAAGAAGGCTTATCCGTTACAAGGAAAACCGCACAAAGCTCCGTCCCGGCGACAAGCTTATTCTTTATACCGACGGCGTAACGGAGGCAAAAGCTCCGGACGAAAGCTTTTTTGAAAACGAAAGGCTATTAAAGGTAATCGGCGAGGTAACGGACAAAAACCAAAATGAAATTATTGACGCGGTTCGTTCTGCCGTGGACAGGTTTGAAAACGGAAACAGTCCTCTTGACGACTCAACGCTTCTGACGCTTTGCTTCAAGGATTACTTACAGGAAGAACCGCCCGAGTCAAAAATCTTCTTCCTGACAAAGGAAACGTTTGACGAGATAAGAAACTATATTCTTGAACGCAGCGCCGCCGAGGGCTGCGACGAAAAAACACTTGATAAAATTAACCTTGCTTCGTCCGAAATACTTGCGAATATTGATTCCTACGCCTACGAAAACGGCGGCGAAATTGAAATCCTTACCAAATGCCGCGACCACAGAATGACAATTGTATTTAAGGACGACGGCAAGCCGTTTAATCCGCTTTTGGAACGCGAGCCTGATGTAACGCTGCCGCTTTCGCAGCGCGCGCCGGGCGGCTTAGGCATATTTATCGTAAACAAGGTCATGAGCGAAACAAACTACGCGTATAAGGGCGGTAAGAACGTTTTGACCGTAGAAATTGATTTTTAGGAGGTAAAATGAAGAACACAAAAATCATAATTGCCGGTGATTTATTTCCGACGTCCTGCAACTATGACCTGTTTTCATCCGGCGACGTAAAAGCTTTGTTCGGTGAAAAGGTGTGCGATATGTTTGCCTCCGCCGATTTCCGCGTCTGCAATTTTGAGGGTTGCTTTACGGAAAGCAAAACCCCCGTTGAAAAAATCGGGCCAAGCATAAAAGCTCCGGTATCAACAATTAAGGCAGTCAAAAAACTTGGTATTGATTACGCCTCGCTTGGCAACACTCATTCCATGGATTACGGAAAACAGGGCTTTATTGATACCTGTAAAACGCTTGATGAAAACGGCATAGGATATTTCGGCTGGGGAGAAAACTCAGCCTCGGTCAAAAGCTATGCCGAAACCACGGACGGCGGAAGGAAAATAATTTTCTATAACACTACCGAACGCTTTGAAAACGCTCCGCGTGAGGATTTCCCCGGCGTAAATCTTTACGATGAGTATCGCGTGTGCAACGAAATCAGGGAACTGAAAACCCGGTGCGATTTTCTGATAGTTCTGTATCACGGCGGTATTGAGGGAACGCATTATAACAGCGAAAAAATGAGAAAAAGGTTTCACCGCATGGCGGACAACGGCGCTGACGCGGTTATTTCACAACACACGCACGCCGTAGGCGAACGGGAGTATTACAACAACTCTTACCTGCTTTACGGACAGGGCAATTTTTGCTTCCATTTCCGTTCCGACGTCACTCCGCTTTTGGCTGAAGGCTTGCTGCTTGAGCTTAATATAAGCGACAGCGGCTTTACCGTGACTGAGCACCGTGTTTTAAGAACGGAAAAAGGCTGTGTTTATGATGAAAGCCAAGACCTGACCGCGTTTTATGAGCGCAGTAAAATCCATGACGCGCTGCTCGACGGCGACAAACAGGCAAAGGCAGTGTTTGACAAGGGCTTCGGCAGCGACTGCGCAAAATGGACGACAGGCTTCTTTTCGCTGTTCCGCGGCTCAAACACCGCGGACGATGAAAAACGCAGGGAGCTAAGCCCTGCGGAGTTTTCGGAATATTTAAAGAGTTCTTACACAAGACAACAGCTTTTGGGTATGCAGCTGTTTATGCGCAACGAGGAATTCAATGAAATAGGCAATAAAATTCTCAGCGATTTGCTGAAAGAAACTGATATAAAGGAGAATTAACAATGACAATCAATGTTTATGAGGAAAACGGCACTACTGTCATCGCTCCCGAGGGAAAAATCGACCATGTTACAGTGGACGAATTCGAGAGCAAAATTATTGAACAGGGAGAAAATCAGGAATCCCTTACGCTTGATATGGCAGGCGTGGAATATGTCAGCTCGGCAGCGCTGAGAGCAATTTTGAACGCCAATGATTTAATGGAGGGTAAGGGCGGATTAACTCTTAGAAACGTTAACCGAAAGGTTATGGAAATTCTGGAAATCACCGGCTTTGCCGACTATCTTGACATCCGGTAATTTTGATTTTTGCGTCTGAAAAATCGCGCAAAAGGAGAATTTGATAATCGGTCAAATGCAGGGTTCATAAGCCTTGAAAAAGCTGAAAACGGACGTATTGAATTCGTTTTCGGCTTAAAGGCGGCAACCCTGCAATTTTGTTATTAGGTATTAGTATATGTTCATCTTGAAAAAAGCTTTTATATCGCCTGTCGGGTTCACTTTCTTTAGGAAAAGATATCATCGGCGCGACGGGCTGAAAACGCTGTACGATTGAAACATAGTCGCTCTTCGTTTCGGCTCTTCCTCGAACTCCCTTTTTTCGCTGCCGGCGGCGGGCGTTCTCGTCACAAATCCCTTCGGATACTTAGCGAACAATAAAACAGGGATACCCGGTTGGGTATCCCTGTTTTATGGCAAACCACGCCACCTTTGATACAATTTTTATCGCGGTCGGTCTAATTACAGTTTTAAAAGGTGCTGTTACAGTTTTTGAGGGTGGTGTTACACGTTTTTTCCAGACTGTACGACCTCAGAATTATTAATTCGACTGCGGTATCTAAGATATTCAGCCCTTTTGTTATATGTTTTATTATCACTTAAT
>ODAI010691039.1_pt1 | contig 14463 bp, 12 predicted proteins | sample 1539321 | NCBI WGS metagenome assembly ODAI01 (sample SAMN02144231, study PRJEB22623) | gut metagenome | biome: sheep rumen | host: Ovis aries | place: New Zealand
AATGCCCATGTGGAGTACGACCAGATGAAAGCCTTCGAGGGCGCCGACTTCATTTATGCCAAGTACTGGAGTTGTCCGGGAGTGACTCGTCCCGACGACTACGGAAAGGTCATCAGCAAGGACATGTCGTGGACGGTGGACGCTCAGCACATGGCCGTGACCAACAACGCCTTCTTCATGCATTGCCTGCCCGTTCGCCGCAACATGATTGTCACTGATGATGTGATAGAGGCTCCAACGAGCCTCGTCATTCCCGAAGCTGCCAACCGTGAGATCTCCGCCACGGTGGTGCTCAAACGGATGCTTGAGAGTTTGTAGAAGTCCCCTATAAGAGTCTATGAATGGGGAATTCACGTATAAATATTGACTTTTTGTTGCAAAAACTTCAATTTTTATACCAAATTTCTTTATAAACTTGCATAAATGAGGGGAAATATGTAATTTTGCGGTCGATTTTGCGACAAAAGGACAATTCCTTGCATACAATTACGAATTATAGCATCATCGTTTTTTCTGATATCAGAATTCATTGAATGACCGAATGAAATCGCAATCGAATATATAGTGATTGCCAATAGAAAAAAGATAAGAATCAATTATGGGAGAAAAATTGGAAGTAAAGGAACTGGAACAGGTGGCGGTTCGCTTCTCTGGTGATTCCGGTGACGGAATGCAGTTGGCTGGCAACATCTTCTCAACGATTTCAGCCACTGTTGGAAACAGTATCAGCACATTCCCTGACTATCCTGCCGACATCCGCGCCCCGCAAGGTTCGCTGACAGGTGTGTCTGGTTTTCAAGTTCACATCGGAGCCAACGAGGTGTTCACTCCGGGCGACAAGTGCGATGTTCTGGTAGCCATGAACGCAGCCGCGCTCAAGACCCAGTATAAATACGCCAAGCCAGACGCGGCGATCATCATCGACACAGACGCCTTCCAGAAGAAAGACTTGGAGAAGGCCGCATTCAAAACCGACGACCCCATCGCCGAGATGGGCATCGACGCCGATCGTGTGATTGCTTGTCCTATCACCCAGATGGTGAAAGACTGTCTTGCCGACTCCGGCATGGACCTCAAGTCAATTTTGAAGTGCCGCAATATGTTCGCTCTCGGACTGGTCTGCTGGTTGTTCAGCCGTGACCTCGACGTGGCTTTCAACTTCCTTTGTGAGAAGTTTGCCAAGAAGCCAGGTGTTGCCGAAGCCAACATCAAGGTAATCCAGGCCGGCTACGACTATGGTCACAACACCCACAGCAACGTCAACAATGTGTATAGGATAGAGACCAAGACCAAGGTGCCAGGCCGCTACATGGACATCACCGGCAACAAGGCCACAGCCTACGGTCTGATTGCAGCCGCAGAGAAGGCCGGTCTCAGACTTTACCTTGGTTCTTACCCCATCACCCCTGCAACCGACATCTTGCATGAACTCTCTAAGCACAAGTCGCTGGGTGTGACTACCGTTCAGTGTGAGGACGAGATTGCCGGCTGCTCATCCGCAGTAGGTGCTTCCTTCGCTGGCGCACTCGCCGCCACTTCCACCTCCGGTCCTGGCATTTGCCTCAAGTCCGAGGCCATGAACCTTGCCGTCATTCTCGAGTTGCCTTTGGTGGTGCTCGACGTGCAGCGTGGTGGACCAGCCACAGGACTGCCCACCAAGTCGGAGCAAACCGACCTTCTTCAGGTGCTTTTCGGCCGCAACGGTGAGTCGCCCATGCCTGTATTGGCAGCCACTTCACCCACCGACTGCTTCGACACCGCATACATGGCTTCAAAGATAGCCTTGGAACACATGACTCCAGTCGTGGTGCTCACCGACGCTTTTGTGGCCAACGGTTCCGCAGCGTTCCGTCTGCCAGAACTCAAGGATTATCCCGATATCAAGCCGCCCTACGTCACCCCCGACATGCAGGGCAGTTGGGCTCCCTACCAGCGCAATCCCGAAACAGGCGTACGCTATTGGGCTGTGCCAGGCACAGAAGGATTCCAGCACATCCTTGGTGGATTGGAGAAAGACAACAAGACAGGAGCCATATCCACCGACCCTGAGAACCACGACCTCATGACCCACCTCAGACAGGAGAAGATCAACAAGATCCAGGTGCCAGATGTAGAAGTTCTGGGCGACAAGGACGATGCCGAGCTCCTGATTGTAGGTTTCGGAGGTACATACGGTCATCTGCACGCCGCCATGGACGAGATGCGCGCTGCTGGCAAGAAGGTGGCCTTGGCTCATTTCAAATACATCAATCCCCTTCCCGCCAACACTTCAGAGGTGTTGAAGAAATACCCCAAGGTGGTGGTGGCAGAGCAAAACCTCGGTCAGTTTGCAGCCTACCTGCGCATGAAGGTCGATGGCTTTGTTCCCTACCAATTCAACCAAGTCAAGGGCCAGCCCTTTGTGGTCGAAGAATTAGTCAATGCTTTCGTTGATTTAGTTAAGAGTTAAGAGTTATGAGTACATATACAGCCAATGATTATAAAAAGGGGCAGCCTCGTTGGTGCCCAGGATGTGGTGACCATTCTTTTTTGGCCTCTCTGCATAAGGCTATGGCAGAGATAGGAGTTCCCCCCTACCAGACTGCTGTGATATCAGGTATAGGCTGCTCGAGCCGCCTTCCCCATTATATGAACACCTACGGCATGAACACCATCCACGGCCGCGCAGCTGCTATAGCCACAGGCTGCAAGGTGGTGCGCCCCGACCTCACCGTTTGGCAGGTGAGTGGCGACGGTGACGGTTTGGCCATCGGAGGCAACCATTTCATCCATGCCAACCGACGCAACGTCAACATCAAGATGATCCTGCTCAACAACCGCATCTACGGACTGACCAAAGGACAGTACTCTCCGACCAGCCCCCGTGGCTTCGTCAGCAAGTCGAGTCCCTACGGTACGGTGGAAGACCCCTTCCGTCCGGCAGAGCTCTGCTTCGGCGCCCGCGGACATTTCTTCGCCCGTGCTGTGGCCACCGATGTGCAGGGTACGGTGGATATCCTGAAGGCCGCCTACAACCATAAAGGCACCGCCGTTTGCGAGATTATGCAGAACTGTGTCATCTTCAACAACGGAGCCCATGAGTCCATCTACAACAACGAGGGACGCAAGAAGAATGCCATCTACCTTCGCCATGGCGAGCCCATGGTCTTCGGTGAGAACAATGAGTATGGACTGATGCAGGAGGGATTCGGCATCAAGGTGGTGAAGATTGGTGAGAACGGTGTGACACTCGATGATATCCTCGTGCACGACGCACACTGTGAGGACAACACCTTGCACCTGAAACTCGCCATGATGGAAGGTCCCGATTTCCCCGTGGCTCTCGGTGTCATCAGGGATGTGGATGCACCTACCTACGACGAAGCCGTCAACGCCCAGATCGATGAGATCAAGGCCAAGAAACCTTACCACAACTTCGCTGAACTGCTCGAGACTAATGACATCTGGGAGGTGAAATAAATCATTTTTCAGACAACATCAAGAGACCCGGGGATTTCTTTTCTCTCTTCGGGTCTCTTTTTTCTGAAAAAATGTATATATTTGCAACCACAAAGTAGGGACGCGACACGTCGCGTCCGAAACCATCAGGGACACGCATACCGTGACCGCAATCAGTAGGGGCGCGGTGTGTCGCGTCCGAAACAAACGGACAACATGACAACAACAACAGGAAAGAAGAAAAAAAGCAATATTATCTTGCGAACACTGCGACTGATGAAGTACAGGCTTCAACACGACTTGAAGCACAGTCTCTACGTCATCATTTTCGGCACAGATACTTTTCTGGGCAAGACTTTCGACATCTTCCTGATGGTTGCCATCCTGCTGAGCATCTCCATCACTATTTTCGACTCGATGTTCAACTCCATTCCGTGGCTGCAGACCACCCTCTATGTGCTGGAAGGTTTCTTCACCTTCTTCTTCACCCTGGAGTACATCGCCCGTGTCTATTGCTCTCCCGAACCTAAGAAATACATCTTCAGTTTCTTCGGCATCATCGACTTGCTTGCCACCTTGCCCCCATACCTGAGTTTCTTCGTCGTCAACGCCCGCTATATGATGACCATCCGTATGTTCCGTCTGATCAGGGTGTTCCGTGTGTTCAAACTCTTCAACTTCATGAGCGAGGGAAACATGCTGCTGCGGTCGTTGCAGATGAGTATGAAGAAGATACTCGTGTTCTTCCTCTTCGTGGTGATACTTATCGTCACACTGGGAACCGTGATGTATATGTTTGAGAGCAACGTGCCCGACTCCAAGTTCTCCAGCATTCCCCAAAGCATCTACTGGGCAGCGATGACCATGACGACAGTGGGCTATGGTGACATCACGCCCGTGACCGACGCCGGCCGATTCTTCGCCACCGTGGTCATGGTGCTCGGCTACACCATCATCGCTGTGCCTACGGGTATCGTCTCTGCCGAGATGATCAAGGAGAACAGGAAAGCATCGGGCAAGGAAATCATCTGTCCGCAGTGCAAGCAAAAAGGACACGACGGTGATGCCAACTACTGCAAATACTGCGGACATGAACTCTACAACTAATCACACCATCGCCCTGAAAGAGCGACATCATCAATCATGACAATCATCTACCCATCCCCCATATTCGGGCCCGTCCACAGTCGCAGGCTCGGTGTATCATTAGGTATCAACCTTCTGCCAGAAGATGGCAAATGCTGCACCTTCGACTGCATCTACTGTGAGTGCGGGTTCAACAAGCAACATCCAGCCCATGCCAAGATGCCCAAAGCCGATGAGGTTGTGGCCGCCTTGGAAACCAAACTCAAGGACATGAAAGCCAACGGCCCCACCCCCGACGTGCTCACTTTCGCAGGCAATGGCGAACCCACATCCCATCCCCATTTCCCCGAAATCATTGATGCGACCATACGCCTTCGCGACGAGTATTTTCCACAGGCCAAGGTGAGTGTGTTGAGCAACAGCACCTTCATCATGCGTCCCGCAGTCTTTGAAGCGCTGAAAAAGGTTGACAACAATATCCTCAAACTTGACACCGTTGACACCGACTACATCAATTTGGTGGACCGACCTGTAGGACACTTCAATCTTGAAGAGATTGTGGAGAAGTTGAAAGCCTTCGAAGGGCAGTGCATCATTCAGACCATGTTCATGAAAGGCGAGTTCAAGGGGCAAGATGTCGATAACACCGGCGACCGATACGTGCTTCCATGGATGGATACGGTGGAGCGCATCGCTCCTTCCAGCGTGATGATCTATACCATCGACAGGGAAACGCCCGCACACCACCTCAAAAAAGCCTCTCACGAAGAACTCGACCGCATTGCCCAGTTGCTGCAAATGCGGGGCATACAGACGTCCGTTTCGTATTAACCATCAAACCATATCACACGCACCTCCAATGAAATCCAGAACCGTCACTTTAGTCCTGACAACAATATTCTTTCTCTTTGTTCATGCTGCTGTGTGGGCACAAACGCCTAATGAACAGCAGGCACGCCGATTCTTCGACCAGACCTACAACATGGTCTTTGGCAAACAAGGTTCATCGTTGCATTATGATGTCAACCTTGTCGGCATCTTCAAGACCAGTGGCGACATTTGGTACAAGGACAACAAAAGCAAGTTTGTAGATGAGCGTTTCGATGTTTGGAACGACGGCAAGACTTATTATAAGGTGGAGCGCAAGAAAAAGACCGTGACCCTCTACGACGCCACCTCAGAAAAGAAAGACAAGTATGCCAATGACTTCACTTTCGAGCCAGATAACTACACCTACAACATCGCTGACGACCCCAAAGGCTATCTCATCACCTTGAAGTTGAAGAAGGGTAAGAAAGGTATGAAACTGGTCAAGATCCTGCTCGACAAGAAGACGCGCGCCCCTATCAACCTGCGCATCAAAGTCGCTTTCTTCTGGGCCCACGTCAACATCACCAAGTTCAAGAGCGGAAACATCAGCGACCAGATATTCGTCTTTCCCCGCCAGACCTACGCCAACTACGACTGCATCGACAAGAGAGGGGAGTAGGGGATGTCGGGATGAGGTCTGATGAATTCATTGACTAATGGCTCTGGTTCAAGGTATTCCTACTGAAATCAGTCGATTTTTCATTGACATTATTCTTTGTTTTGAAAAAAATGACTAATTTGCAGGCAAAATCAAGAACAATGGAAATAAGGCGAAAATATCCCGTAGGAATACAGACATTCTCCGAAATCATCAAGTGCGGGTATGTCTATGTTGACAAGACCGATTTGGTGTGGCAACTGGCGCATTATGCCAAGTTTGTTTTCATGAGCCGTCCGCGCCGTTTCGGCAAGTCGCTGCTGTCCTCGACCTTGGCTTCGTATTTCAGAGGAGAGCGTGAGTGGTTTGAGGGCTTGAAAATCATGTCGATGGAGACGGAGTGGACCAAGTACCCCGTGCTGCACTTCGACCTCAGCGGAGCAAAGCATCTGCCGACCGATATGGTGAAGAAGGAACTCGAACGACTGATCAGACCCTATGAAAAAATCTATGGCAGAGACCCACAAGAGACATCACCTGGAATGCGTTTTGCCGGTCTTATCCAGCGGGCCTATGAGCAGACGGGCAAGCAGGTGGCAGTCATCATCGACGAGTACGACGCCCCGTTGCTCGACGTGCTCCACGACGACGATCGCCTACACGACATGCGCGAAGTGATGCAGGAGTTCTACCAGCGGCTGAAGATGATGGATCCCTGCATCAGGTTCTGCTTCATCACCGGCATCACGAAATTCTCGCAGCTGAGCATCTTCTCCACCATCAACAACCTCGCCAACGTGACGATGGATCCCGTTTTCTCCGCGATCTGCGGCATCACAGAGGAGGAACTGACGACGACACTCAAGGAAGACATCGAGTTGCTGGCTCAAACCAATGAGATGACCTACGAGCAGATGCACGCCAAACTCAAACTGAGGTACGACGGTTATCGCTTCACCGAGAAGCCAGATGAAGTGTATAATCCCTTCAGCCTTGTCAAAGCCTTTCTGTTTCAGAAAGTCACCAACTACTGGTTCGACAGTGGCACCCCCACTTTCCTCATCCGCCAGATGCAGCATTTCCACACCGACATCATGTCGCTCGACCGTCTGGAAGTGCCTTCTGCCGCCTTCGACCAGCCGACGGAGAACATGGAGGACGCTCTGCCACTGCTCTACCAAAGCGGCTACTTGACCATCAAGGGCTATGACCGCGAGACGGAGACCTACACCCTTTCCATCCCCAACCAGGAGGTGCGGATAGGCTATGTTCAGGGCTTGTTGCCCGCCTATACAGGTTTGCGCAGCACCGATGTTCAGATGGGTTTTGCTACGAAGTTCTGGCGTGCACTCAAGAAAGGCGACATCAATCAGGCCATGCTCGAGATGCAGGCCTATCTGGCTGGTGTGCCCTACGTTGAGGGTTTCAAGCAGAAACTGCAGGACGTGGCCAACGCCGAGGGTTTTTATGAATATACCATGTACTTGATATTCTCGATGCTCAACGTCTATGCCCGCACACAGGTCAAGTGCGCCGGTGGTCGTACGGATATGGTGGTGTGGATGCCCGACGCCATCTATGTCTTCGAACTCAAGGTGGGTGGCACCGCCCAGGCCGCGCTCCAGCAGATCGACAGCAAGAGTTACGCCCTCCCTTATCAGGCAGACGGTCGGAAGGTGGTGAAGGTCGGTGTCCGCATGAACGCCGAGACCCGCACTGTGGAGGACTGGATCATTCAGGAATAAAATGGTGGATTGTCACTCCAGTTTGTTTTTTTAAGTCGAATATTTTTATATAACAAACATGTTATTTCATTGTTTATGATAGGAGGTTCGGCATTCTTGCCAATCGTTTTTGTGCGGCAGGAATGCCGCATCTCCTACTTGGCATTGAATGGTTATGATGTGACATCTAAACGATAAAAAATCACCCTTTACAAGAAAAAAAAGTATTGAAATTTTGTTGAATGCGAAAAATGTTTTATGTTTGCACTCGGTTGTGGGGGAGAAATCCCGCAATCAGATGCATTAGCTTATTATTTCGCGCTTAACGAAGAGCCTGAGAAACTTTTTTCGGAATAACACGATCTAATAATTGAGGAAGAGCCTAAAGGGTTCCTCCATGTCTCGTGTATAAGGCAATGTGCTCACGCCCATGGCGTGGTACTTTCTTATATGGGACTGGGGTTCCATTTCTCAGGCTCGCCCCAAAGTTAAGCGCATAAGGATGGCCCACGCCATTTTTGTGCCTTAATGTTTGCATCATACCCAGTGTGTAACCTACGTAATAAGCAAACATTCTAAACTCAAACGATTATGAAACATTTTAAACTATGGCTCGCCACTATTGTGGCGGCATTCTGCTGCGTCAACAATGTCGTAGCAGAGGATGTATCTCAAGCTAATCTATCTCTTCTTCTGTCTAAGAGCATTACAACTGCTCAAGACGCAACCATTGAATATAGTATAAGAACTTCACACGGCAATGTGTCGTATCCTGCAGACTTGGAACAAGATGTGTATGTATTCGTTGATGGTATCATGGTAAGTCGCTTAAATGCTCTTGCTCACACTTATTTATATGATAAATCTTATTTTGTAGAATTATCACCTGGTCAGCATGAAGTCAAGTGGATGATGGATAAAGGAACCATCACAACCAACGAAGTGAAAGTTTCTTATGTTGGCATAGATGATACCCCCTTAATCACAGTGAATCTGTTAGAACCTGGGAGTTTAGGAACAGAAATCCTTTACAATGTGGATAATGTAAAAGACGTGAAGAGACTTAAGATTATAGGCGCAATGAATGATGATGACTGGAGAATCATTGATATGATGAGCAATAATCTGTATGTATTGGATATGGGAGAAGCTGTCTTTACTGAATTAAAAGAAGAACAATTTTATCATAAGAATCAAGGAAAATGGAAACTTCTACACAAGGTTGTGTTGCCTGAAGGGTTATTAACTATTGGGAAAAGTGCCTTCTCAGATGGCAATGTGGTCGATGTAAATATTCCATCTACTATAACATCAGTCGGCACAGGTGCTTTTGCTTATACGTCAATTACTTCAGTAGAGCTTCCTGATGGTTGTTTGGAAATAGGACAGAGTGCATTCAGTGGATGTAGAAATCTAAGGTCTGTCAAGTGGTCGGACGAGATAAAAACTATTCGATATCATACATTCTTTGAGTGTCATAAATTGAGTGAACTAGTATTGCCATCAAAATTGGAAGAAATTGAGGAATGTGGCTTAGGAAATTGTCGCTCATTAGATGTGGATTTCGAACATTGCATCAACTTAAAAAAAATAAGTGGGCAGAACGGCAGCATTACATTTTCAAAGATAGATACATTGATACTTGCGGATAGTGTTGACCCTAGTGTGATAAATTATGGAGATCCCTTTTTAGAGAACCGTAATTTAGTGTATGCAGAGTTTCCTGTATGCATTTCTGAGATTGGACCACTTTTCATCAATTGTGTAAACTTGAAGAACATTGTATTTAAGTCTCCTACTGTAGTTAAAGGGTACTTCGATTCTAGATTCCCTAAGACAGACGTGGTGATACATGTCCCATCATTTCTTGTAAATTCCTACAAACTCGATGAATACTGGTATGATTTTCAGATTGAAGGTTTCAGCACTTCCGAGATTGACTACTGGTATATCGCCAATCCTTTGGTGCTGAATGCCCGCGACCGATTCGAAGGCAATCCATCCGTTCGAGTCTCTTCTTCTGGCTCCCTGAAGATCAATGGCGAGGCACCCATGAGCATTCAGGACCTTACCATCAACCGTGTGCAGTCGAGCGCCGGTTACGGACAGATCTTCAGCAACTGCGATAATATCGTGCTGAATGGTGACTTCACCATCACCCATGCCACACAGAAGAACAAATGGTACTTCCTTGCTCTGCCTTTCGACATCAAGGTCAGCGACATCACCCTCGATGGAGGATCGAGTTATGCCATCCGCTACTACGATGGTGCTGCACGTGCCGCCAACGGTACGGGCGGAAGTTGGAAGAACCATGCCGCCACCGACATCATCACCGCCGGTACGGGCTTCATCATCCAGACCAGCAAGGATGAGACCGTACGTTTCCACGCCATTGACAATGCCGCCAAACAATACGCCGTATCGACATTGGAGTTCGTGAAGGCACTGGCCCCGAACAACAGCAGCAATGCCGCCAACAAGGGGTGGAATCTTGTAGGTAACCCCTGGCAGTGCTACTACAACAACCACTCGCTCAACTTCACCGCACCCATCACTATCTTCAATGAGAACAACAACACCTACACCGCCTACTCCACCATCGACGACGACTACGCCATCCGTCCCAACATGGCTTTCTTCGTGCAGTGTCCCGACGAGGTGAACAGCATCGGTTTCCCCACCATCGGGCGACAGATGACCAATGTCATCGAGAACCAGAATGGTGTGAATGCTCGCGAAGGTGCAGAAACCAAAGAGCGTCTGCTTATTGACATCGAACTCACTGATGGCAACCAGACAGACAAGACACGACTCGTGGTCACCCCCAAGGCCTCCATCGCTTACGAAACCTCCTGCGACGCCAGCAAGTTCTTCGCCATGGACAGCAATGTGCCCCAGATCTATTCGCTCGACATGGAAGGCAACGAGTATGCCATCAACGAACGACCACTAGCTGACAAACGGTTCAATCTCGTTCTCTTCATCCCCACTGATGGTTCATACACTCTTTCCGCTCCTCGCAATGAACTGGGCACAGTCTATCTTGTGGATAACGAGACGGGTCTGCGTACCGACATCTCCGAACATGGTTATTCATTCAAGGCCAGCGCGGGGACTAATGTTGACCGTTTCTACCTCGACTTGGGTGAGAGTACAGCCACAGGCATTGTGACCGTGAATAGTGAGTCTTCTTCCGACGGCGTGTATTACAACCTCGCCGGCCAGCGTGTGGCACAGCCTGTACATGGCATCTACATCAAGAACGGCAAGAAGGTGCTGGTGAAATAGATTCATGGTATTTTATGACAGAGAGAATGTTATGGCAAACAGAATCAGATATTTAACCATTATGCTGTTGGCATTGCTGAGTAGTATGGGATTGAAGGCTCAGACCTTCAATCCCAACAACCCGCCGGAGCCAGGACAGCCACCTACAAAACTGACGCTCAGCGCTATGCCGGCGGAGGGAGGTTCGGTGAGTGGCGGTGGGAAATATGTACCGGGTGTCACGGTCAACGTCCGTGCCTCGTCCAACAGCAACTTCGTATTTCTCAACTGGACGGATGCCAACGGTAATGTGGTGTCGAGCAATGCTTCCTATAGTTTTAGCAAAGGACAGCAAGACCAGACTTTGACCGCCAACTTCGCCTATTCCCCATCCAACCCTGCCGAGCCAACGGAGATAGCAAAGAACGTCTATTACTTTCTTACTCTTGTGGCAGAGGAAGGGGGCAGCGTGAGTGGCGGAGGCCGTTACCTGCCCGATAGGAGCGTGAACATCTATGCCTCATGCAACACTGGCTTCATTTTTGATGGATGGTATGACCAAAGCGGAACACGAATCAGCACCACGGCATCGTACAAATACACCACGACAACAGCCAACACACAGTTGACGGCGCGATTTAAGTACGACCCATCAAGTCCTGGAGAGCCTTCGCAACCCACGTTGAAACCCAAACACTACGTCACTGCCACTGCCACAGAGGGTGGAACAGTGAATATCGGCAGCAAACGGTTGATGGAGGGCGAGAAACTCACTCTTACCGCATACAAAAACACTGGCTACGACTTCGTAGGCTGGTATCTCAATGGCGAACTCTATAACGCAAACGCTTCGTTCACCTACACTGTGGGTACATCAGATGCCAACTTTGAGGCAAGGTTCAACTTCAATCCTTCATCACCCTCCGAGCCTGCCATGCCCACCTCCAAACAGTTTGCTTTCTATCTGCTCAACAAGATAGGCAAGCCTGGCGATACGGTAGAGGTCCCTCTCTACCTGACCGCACTCAATGAGGTCCACGACATGACTTTCCAACTCACTTTCCCCAAGGAGATGCTGCCTCAGGCCAATACGATTATGATGTCGGCTAAGGCAGTGGGCTATAGCCTCTCCTACGTCGCCACCAGTGACACCACCTTCACCGTGAACCTTACGGGTGGAACGACACCGCCATGCAACACAATGCTTCTCTCGTGCAAGGTCAAGATTCCCGATGACTTTCCTACAGGCGAGTCGCGTCAGGTGAAAATCAATCAAGTGAGTGTGGCCAACGCCGATGGCGATACTTTCGCAGCCTCCACGCGCAACGGACGCATTTCGGTGTTCAAACTGGGTGACACCAATGGTGACAATGTGGTCAATTCTAGTGATGTGCTTAATATGGTGTCGAAGGTACTCGACCAGAAGACGGAAATCTTCATTGAGGAAGTGTCGGATATGAACGACGACAAGTCTTTTAATTCGGCCGATGTCCTTGGAGTGGTCCAAATCGTATTAGGAAACTAAAAAAACAGATATTCAAGATGAAAAAGATTCTTTTCATGGCAATGCTCCTGTCATTGCCAGTGGTGAGCAAGGCTGAAGACGTCATTCAGGTGGTGCCTTGTCGTACGGAGGCTGGTATCACGGAGGCAGATGAGCAATACTTGTCGGTCAATATGGTGAACCACTCTGCCGATATTGCCAACTTGCAGTTCGATATCCTTCTGCCTGAAGGTATGAAACTATTAGACGAGTTCGCTACAGAGGAAGGAGAGAAAATGCCACATTCAGTAGGTCGGGGTGGACGTATCACATGGAAGTTCACCATCAGTTATAATTTGCTGAGCAACGGTTGGTATCGTATCCTCTTCACTCCTGTTGACCTCACTCCGATAGAGATGGGAGATGCCGGAGAATTGTTGCGTCTATACTACGAAACTGATGCGAGCATGGCTCCAGGGATTTATCCCATTTACATTGATGGCACCAATCTCGATATCACCGTTACCGAGCACATCCGTCCTGAGAAATCAGTGTCTTATGTCGTCATAGGAGATGACACAGCAATAGATAAAGAGGCGGATCTTGATTTGAGCAGTTGGGAGGGATATCTGCCATCGTGGGTGTGTGAGAGCCTCAGTAGCGACCTCTCAGCCAATACGTCGTTGACGAGTGTTGACTTGACTGGTGCTACAGGCCTGGGAGGAGTTCCCGAATTGCCTGGCAATGCGCTGCTATACGTAAAGTCGGAGACAGATGCAGCCAAAGCGTTGGCAGGTGCTCAGAATGTAGTGTTGACCGATGGAACGTCTCTCAACTGTGAGAAATTGGTGCTGAAAGACGGTTTCTCTTTCTCCACCAGTAAATCTTTTACTGCTATCAGTGCGACTTATCAGCGTACGATCAACAACTATGCCACGCTTGTACTTCCCTACGATGCCCAGATTCCTGATGGGCATAAGGCCTATCAGGTGACAGGTGTCAGCGACAACGAGGTTGTACTGCAAGAGTTGTCGGGAACCATCCCTGCTATGACCCCTGCTTTGGTGGAAATGGCTGGAACAGATGTCGTTTTCAGTGGAAGCAATGTGGAAGTGACCAATGAGAGCCAGACCTCCGACGCCTATATGGTTGGGAAACTAACTACAGGTGATTTTGCCACACCAGGCACATACGTGCTTCAGACTATCTCGGGGACTACCTCTTTCAAGCGAGTTCCCGACGCTGTCACAGACTACCCTCTGCTCCCATTCCGTGCATATCTGGTCGTTCCAGCGAGTGGTGCAAACACTCTTGGTCTGGCGTTCGATGATGCCACATCAGTCAGCACTATCCGAGAACAAAACTATATCAGTGTGACGGATGTGAATGGCGTAAGTAGGATGGGGCTTGCCAAAGGAATCAACATTGTGAGGAAATCCGATGGTCAGACTGTAAAGGTATTAGTAAAATAGATTATGTGTATGAGAAAGAAATATGAGTTTCCCTGCATCACGATAAGTGAAATGGATATGAATGTAATTCTTGTGGGTATATCTGACAATGGCTTTGACTCCAATGTGCCACAGGAAGTGAATGGCCGCGACAACGAAGAGGCCGAAGGCTGGGATGAATTCTGGGACAACCGCGAATAGCATCGATTGATGATATAGGGAGTGTGCGTTATGTTGATGACGCATACTCCCTTTTTTTCGAGCCATGTGCTCATTTCATTTTGCGATTTCATGTGCCACATGCCCAGAGATTGGAATGCCACATGTGTGCTAAGATGAGGTTGGGTGATTACATGCACTGCTCATGGAAAGGATGGGTACAAGGTTCAACGCCGATGTAGTAGCGGTAGTCCCCCAGAAAAAAGTGTTCTCAAATTTGTGAATTTTGAAAAGTTATTATATCTTTGCAAAGCCGAATTGTAATCATGATAGTCACATTTGAACGATCGTATCTCCAAGAACTCTATGAGCAGGGAGTAGCTA
>ODAI012980618.1_pt1 | contig 14463 bp, 18 predicted proteins | sample 1539321 | NCBI WGS metagenome assembly ODAI01 (sample SAMN02144231, study PRJEB22623) | gut metagenome | biome: sheep rumen | host: Ovis aries | place: New Zealand
AAGACAGAGCAAGTTTCAGAAGCCCATTACTTCTGGAGCTGCGCCGACAGACAAGCTGCTGAGCAGCAAGGAGATTGCAAGACCATGAACAGCAAAATCAAGAACTACGTTGACGTGCTTTTTAACGATGTGCCCAAGACACGCAAGGCCGCGGAGCTGAAGGAGGAAATCCTCTCCACGCTCAACGAGCATTTTGAGGCGCATCTGGCGGAAGGCAAATCAGAGAACCAGGCATATACGGATGCGCTCGCGGATATGGGCAACATAGACGAGCTCTTAGAAAGCCTTGCCCCTGAGCGCGAGCTGAAGCCGAAAATCGACGATTACCGCCGCAGAAAGGCGCGGAACACCTCGATTGCGGTCATGCTCTACATCGGCGGCGTCATCCTGCTGTGCGCGCTTCCCGGCATCAGCGACATCTTCGGCGTGTGGGACGAGGACAAGGCGGGGATTACGGGATTCATCCTCATGATGTGCTGCGTGGCGGCGGCGACCGGCCTGCTCATCTACACGCGGATGAGCGTCCCGCAGGATGTGGAGCCGTACATCGTAAGCAAAAAATCAGGCTTCGACACCAGCACGGAGCAAGGGCGCCACTGGGCGGCATATTCCAAGCTCTACTGGATGGTCGTGACCATCATCTATCTTTCCGTCAGCTTTACCACAATGGCGTGGCACATCACGTGGATTATCTGGCTGATAGCAAGCGCCGCGTGGCAGGCGATACTGCTCTTCACCGGCGGAAAGGACGAATCCGAGGACTAAGGAGGCACGCATGAAACGGAACTACATCCTCGGCATAATCTGGACGGCGGTGGCGCTCGCGCTCACCCTGATGCTGCTGCGCGGGCTCTCCGGCGGCTTCCCCGGACACTGGGATGCCCCCCTCTCCCTCTTCGGCTCCGGCGACGAAACGGAGGCAGGCAGCGCGACGCGGACAAACCGCTTTCCCGCAGAGGACATCAGCTACGTCAAAGCGGAGCTGATATCGGTTGCGGTGGTAGCGGATGTCTCTGACGACGGCATGTTCCACATGGACTTTACGGACAAGGCAGAAGAGCGCTGCACGGTCTCGCTCAGCGGGGGCAGCCTTTCCGTAAAGGAAAAGAAGCGCACGCGGAAGGAACTGAACAGGCTTGGTCTGAAAGGCGCCGTCTGCATCAGCATTCCCGCCGCTTACAGCGGGCGGCTCAACATCGACAGCGTGTCCGGCTCCATCCGGATGAACGGACTGCAGGCGCAATCCGCGGACGTGGAGTCCGTCAGCGGCTCCATCTCCATCAGCGGCTGCACCATCGGGCGGCTTTCCGTGGAGTCGGTGAGCGGCAGCATCCACGCGGACGGCAGCTACGAGGCGGTTTCCGCGCAGTCAGTCTCCGGCAGCATCAAGATGGAATGCACTGAGGCGCTAAAAGACAAATGCACGCTGGAGTCAGTGAGCGGCTCCATCTCGCTGGGGCTGCCGCGCGGCATGGGCTACACGCTTGAATACGAGAGCATGAGCGGAAGCTTCAGGGACGAGATTACCGGCACCAGCGGCAAAAAACACGGAAGCTCGCAGAACGGCGGCGGAGTGCCAATCTCAATCTCCACCATGAGCGGCTCCATAAAGGTACGGGAAGCAGGCAAATGACAGGCACAGAAAGCAGCAGCAAAGGCAAGGCGCGCGGCTACGCAAAACTGGCGCTGGTCTTCGCGGGGATTCTCATCCTCTACCTTGCCGGTCAGGGGATATGCACCGCAGCCTCGCAGGCACTATCGCTGCAGGCGGCGCCCCTGTACCTCACAAACTCGCTTGCATTCGGCGCGCTGACCATCCTCGCATACAAAAAGCTCTTCCACGGGGCGCCGTCGTGGTGCACGTGCGCGCGGGGGCTGATTGTCTCCGCAGTATTCTCCGCTGCGGCAATCGCCTTTCTGGACGCCTTCTACGCGCTGCACTTCTGCCGCGCATTCCCGTCAAACGCCGTCACGCAGCTGCTCATGGCTGCGGCGGCGGGCATCGGCGAGGAAGTGCTTTTCCGCGGCTTCCTCTTCGACTATATCAGCAAGGAGGCGTCGCTGCTCCGGGGTCTCATCGTCATCAGCGTAGTCTTCGGCTGCGCGCACCTGCTGAACGCCATATCCGGGCAGACGGTCACCGCGCTCTACATCTTCAACTGCATGACCGCCGGGTTCTTCCTCTGCGTGCTGTACTACGAATACGGGCTTGTTCCCGCGCTCATATACCACATCAGCTGGAACGCCATCTTCAACGGCGGCAACACGGTGGAGTCCAAGCCGCTCACGGGAATCATCCTCGTGATTGCGGGTCTTGCGATTTTGCTCATAGAAGAGAAGATAAAGCGGCGTCCGTCCGCCATAACGGACACAAAGGAGCAGATACGATGAACAAATTGCTTATCATAAGCGGCGGCATTGCCCTGTTTTCCGGCATAGCGGCGGCAAAATCACAGAGCACGATACGGCAGAACTTCCCCGCGGAAGGAATAAAGTGCATCTCCTCCACGCTCCGCTACGAGGACGTGGAATTCTCCCGCTGCGACGGCGACGAGATTCAGATTGAGATTATCACGACCGCACCAAAGTCCAGACCAGAGGCCCGCACGGAAGGCGGCACCTTTTTCCTCCGCTCACAGGACAAGCGCATGAGCTTCAGGAACGAGCGCTGCACGGTGTATGTGCGCATCCCGGAAACATGCAGCCTTGAGAGCCTTGCGGCGGTGTCGTCCAGCGGGAACATCAGCTGCAGTGCGCTCGCCACCAGCGGACAGTTCTCCGTGCAGGCATCCAGCGGGATTATAGCTCTAGAGGACATACGAGCGGCGGCGGCCACGCTCAGAACCTCCAGCGGCAACATCTCCTGCCGCAGCCTTGCCGGCAGCGGGGCATTCTCCGCCACCGCATCCAGCGGGGATATCCGGCTGCATGCAATCTCCGCGGCAGACATACAGCTGCAGAGCAACAGCGGCAGCATCAAGGCCGAAACACTGACGTCAGAAGGAGCGGTGAGCGCCTGCTCTTCCAGCGGGGATATCAGCATAGAGGCGCTCGATGTAAGCCACGGCAGCATCGACATAAAGAGCAGCAGCGGCAGCATCATGCTCAGCCTTGCGGCACTCCCCGGCAAAGCATCCCGCCTTGCCGCAAACAGCGGGAACATAAGACTCGTGGTACCCAAAGGCGCCGGCTTCCAGATAGAGGCAGCATCAAAATCAGGCGGCTACCGCGACACGCTGGAAGGCATATCCATCGGGGATATAAAGTCATTCGCCCATTCCTACAACGGAGGCGGCACATCCATACACATCAGCACAAGCTCCGGGAAAATCAGCGTAGCTGACACAGAGTAAGGGAACGAAGGAAGCGCCGGTTACCCCAAGCAGCAATCGGCACAAACGCCACAATGCAGGACAGCGGAAGGGATGCATTCTCCTTCCGCCGTCCTGCATTGTGCGTCTCAGCTTTTACGCCACGCCCGGCTCAGCGCTGGATGCGCCCGCTGCCGTTTCCTCCCGCAAGCTTCTCAACCTCGTCAACGCTGACCATGTTGTAGTCGCCCTCAATCGTGTGCTTGAGGCAGCTTGCCGCAACCGCAAAGTCAACCGCTTCCTGCGTCGGCTTGCCGCTCAGCAGCGCGTAAATCAGCCCGCCGCCAAAACTGTCGCCGCCGCCGACGCGGTCAACGATGTACATCTCGTATTCCTTGCTGAAGCAATAATCCTTTCCGTCGTAGAGCAGCGCCGCCCAGTTGTTGCGGTTCGCGTTGATTGACGTGCGGAGCGTAATCGCGACTTTCTTGAAGCCGAACTTGTCCGCCAGTTGCTTGGCGACAGACTTGTAGCCTTCCTTGTTCAGCTTGCCGCCGTTGATGTCGGTGTTCTCCGCCTCAATGCCGAAGACGTCCTTTGCATCCTCCTCGTTCGAGATGCAGACATCCACATACTTGCAGATTTCCGTCATCGTCTGCCGCGCCTGCTCGCGCGTCCAGAGTTTTCCGCGGTAGTTCAGATCGCAGCTTACGGTGGCGCCGGCAGCTTTCGCAGCCTTGCACGCCTCTATGCAGACCTGCGGCATGCTGCCGCCGAGCGCCGGGGTAATACCCGTCAGGTGGAACCAGGCGCATCCCTTGAAAATCGCCGCCCAGTCAAAATCCTCCGGCTTCGCCTCCGCGATGGAAGAATGGGCGCGGTCGTAGATACATTTTGAGCCGCGCTGGCTTGCCCCGCGCTCATTGTAATAGATGCCCACGCGCTCTCCGCCGCGCACAATGTACTCCGTGTTCACACCGTAGCGGCGCAGGCTGTTGATAGCCGCCTGACCAATCTCGTGCTTGGGCAGCTTTGTGACGTAACAGGCCTCCATCCCGTAGTTTGCGAGCGAGACCGCGACGTTCGCCTCCCCGCCGCCAAAGGTAGAGGTCATCTTGTCGACCTGCACAAAACGGAAATAGCCCTCAGGCTCCAGCCGTAGCATAATCTCACCAAACGTAACGACTTTCATCTTTTATCCCCTTATCTCTTTTACAATCGCCGCCGCCTCTTTTGCAAGGCGCTCTATCTCCGCAAAGTTGCCCGTGCTGACCAGGTCTGCCTTTACCATCCAGCTGCCGCCGCAGGCAAGGATTTTGTCGCAGGCAAGGTAATCCCGCACATTCGTGGCGTTGATTCCGCCGGTCGGCATGAATTTTACCATCGTGTACGGCGCGCTCATCGCCTTTATCATCTTGAGCCCGCCCGCATTCTCCGCCGGGAAGAATTTCACCACATCAAGCCCGAATCCGAGCGCCATCTCAAGTTCCGTCGGGGTCATAATGCCCGGCGTCACCGGGTAGCCCTTCCTGACGCAATACTCAACGACCTTGGGGTTCAGCCCCGGCGAGACGATGAACTTTGCGCCCGCCCCGATTGCCCGGTCAACCTGCTCCGTCGTAAGGACAGTGCCTGCCCCCACAAACATATCCGGGAACTGCCTGGCAATCGCGCGGATGGCATCCTCCGCAGCGTCCGTCCTGAATGTGACTTCCGCGCAGGGCAGCCCGCCCTTGATAAGGCTTTCGGCAAGCGGCACAGCGTCGCCCGCTTTGTTCAGCACCACGACGGGAACAATCCCCGTCTGACCGATTTTCTTCAATGTATCGTTCATAGCAACCTCTAGAGTAACATACTAGTATTCCAGTCATTCTATTCTAGCACGTTCTGCCATCCTTGTCATCAAAAAAAAACGTTTTTCCGGAAAAATAAACAAAGAGGGCGGAAGCTCCGTCGCGCAAAACTACATCCTGAGCGTGCCGCCCCGGAAGCCGCATGCCCCGGCAGCCCTGTAGTCAGCGCCGGTCAAGCTTCTTCATCATCATATACTCGGCGAGCATCGTGCCGTCCTTAAGGCGGATAGAATCCGGGCGGATGCCGGTGATGGCAAAGCCCATCTTCTCGTAGAGGGCGCGGGCACGGGTGTTGCCCTCCACAAATTCCAGCTCCAGCTGCAGGACAAAGGGCTTCTCCTCCGCAAGGCGTATCATCTCGCGGAACATCTGCGTCCCGATGCCGAGATTCCAGAATTCCTTGCAGAGCGCGATTGCCACGCCCGCGCGGTGGCGCAGCTTCAAGTTCTGGTTGAAGTGTATGCCGCAGTTCCCCGCGACCTTGCCGTCCACAAGGCAGATAATCATCGCCTCGTCCTCCGAGGCGTTCATCCGCTCAAAAAGAGCCTTCTCGCTCTCGTAGGTATAGCGGTCGCATTCCTCCGGGTAGCGCAGGATAAAATCCGTCTCCCCGGCAGAGATGCGCAGGTAGTCAAGGACGCCCCGGATATCTTCCTCCCGCGGGGAACGAAGCTCTGCGCTGCGGCCGTCTTTCAGCGTAAACTGTCTCGGTGTGATTGTCATGTATCGTATCTCCTTCCTGTACGGACAAGCCTCAAAAAGCATCCTGAGCCCGCCCCCTGAAAAAGCGGCAAACGCACGCAAGCGGCGCCTCTGCGCGGCATCGCGCCTATGCCTTCCTCAAAAGCACTTGTACAGAGCGACCGTCTCCTTGATATGCACAAAGCCGCGTTTCTTGTAGAAGGCAAAGGCAGGGACACAGTCATCGGTCTGCAGGTAGATGGTATGGATGCCCTGCCCCTTCAGCACGCCCTCCAGCGCGGCAAGGAAGGCCGTGCCGACCCCCTGTCCCTGCAAGTCCGGGCGCACGCACAGCTCGTCGATGCAGTACTCGGTGCCAGCGCACCAGTGCTTGACCGAGCCGATGCTGAGAGCGGCGAGCTTTGTGGCGGAGGCATCCTCAAAGAAGCCGTAGCACAGGGAATTCGCATTGCCCGCAAGGTCTGTCATGTAGGCGTACAGCTGGCTGCGGTCGCTCCAGTCATCGTTCCATGGCTCCCGCGTGAACACGTCAAAGAAAAAATCCGTCATCAGCGCACGGTGCGAGGCCAAAGAAAGCGGCAGGAGCGTCATACGCCGGCCTCTTTTTTGCGCAGGTTCAGGATTGTGGCATAATGCAGGATGCTGAATGTCTCTGGCAGCGTCGCAAGGTAGGCGCGGTGCTCGCGCTCCCATGCGGCAATCTGCTCAGCGCCCAGCGAGGACGCGCCGATTCCGCGGCAGGCCTTTATGCGACCGTGCCAGCCCTCGCGGCTAAACGTGACGGGGATATCGAATCCGAGCGCATGCTCCAGCTCAAAGTAGGGTTCCGCCCAGTCCGGGAATGTCACGGGGCTGCGCTGCCAGCGGGCGCCGTTCCAGTCGGGATTGTATTTCAGGACGAGCTCCTCCGTCTTTGCGGCAATCTCGCTTTCCGCGGGAAGCCACGCCATAAAAAGGACGGCAAAGTGCCCGCCGCGCTTTAACCAGCGGTGGATTTTGGGCACAATCACCGCCTTGTCAAAATACATAAAGCACTGGCAGGCCGTCACGACGTCAAAAGACGCGGGCGGAAAGGAAAGCTCCTCCGCGGAAGAGACCGTGTAGGCGATTTTCATGCCGGCTTTTTCCGTAAGCCCGCGCGCATAGCGTATCTGGTTCCCGGAGATGTCGGTGCCTGTCCACGTCGCGCCGAAGCGGTACATATTGCGGGGAAGCACGCCGGTGCCGGTTCCGAGGTCAAGCGCCTGCTGCCCCGCGACGCCGATTCCCAGCTCCACAAGCTTGCCGTAGAACTGCGGCGGATAGATGTCGCGGTACTTCGCATAATCGGCAGAAGTCTTTCCGAAGTCAAAAGGCTTGCCGTTGTCGAATTCTTTATTCACTATCTCCATAATCGTTCCCTGTACGGACGGACAGCCATGCCCGCTCCAGGCACCATACCCGGCACCGAAGCTTCCGGGCAGCCGCAAGCAGGCTCGCTCCAAGTGTAGCACAAAGGCAGCGGACGGACAAGCCTACGCCAGCGGTTCCGCCCGGCAGGCGGAAGGCATGCGGATCCCTGCCTACAGTGACGCCAGAAGCTCGGTGAGCTTCTGATCCATCTCTTTCAATATCGAGGACTTCAGCTTTTCCCGGAAGACGGCGCTCCGTCTTGTGCGCTCCTCCGCCTCAGCGGCATCCGCATCCTCCCGGAACAGCTCCTGCGGCGGAACGTTGAGGGCATCCGCTATCCGCTCTATGGTGGAAAGCTTCGGGACATTCTTGTAGGTCTCCATCAGCCCGATGTAGCTTGCGGAAGTCTCGCAGTATTCCGCAAGCCGCTCCTGGGAAATATGCTTCTCCTTCCGTATCCGCTTTATATTGTCTATGACCGTACGCTCTAAACTCATTATATCAAATTTGGTATAAAAACCTTATGAGTACCATTGACATTTTTAATATAATAAAACTATACTAATATTGATATAACGCACACAAAAGGAGACATTCATGCAGCACACAACAGCAAAACGAAGCATCGGGGCAGCCCTCGCCGCCCTGCTCGCCTGCACGGCATTCCTCTGCGCATGCAGCTCGCCCACCGGCGGCGGCTATGACTTCTATTATCATGATGGGCATATATACCGTCTCTGCGGAGCCTACATCCCTAAGCCCCGCCCCGCAGGACTACTTCCGCGACTGCTTTCTGCAACCTTGCGACAAGCTCCTGCTTAAGCTCAGGGCTCATGCCCTCCAAGCAGGAATCCTGTTCTTCCATAAACAGCCTGTATGGAGCGACGCCCAGTGCCTCCGCGATGTTCTGGACCATCTCGACGGAAGGGAACTTCTTGCCTATCTCAATCTCGCCGATATAGCTCGTCGAAGTCCCGCACCTTTCTGCCAGCGCCATCTGAGAAAGCTTTTCTGCCTTGCGATATTTCTTTACGTTTCCTATAAATACGGCTCCCAGCTCCATATCGTTATATGCTATCAGCGTATAACTACGATTGACAACCCGCCACAAGCGTATTAAAATAATAACAATAAGCAAATTTAATGTGCCAAAAGCACATCAAAAGGAGACATTCATGCAGCACACAACAGCAAAACGAAACATAGGGGCAGCCCTTGCCGCCCTGCTCGTCTGCGCGGCATCCCTCTGCGCATGCAGCTCGCCCACCGGCGGCGGCTCCAGCTCCAGCAAATCTGGCTCGGGCGCGGGCACTGGGACGGACGTCCTGTCCTGGTACCTAGACGGAGGGACGGACAATCCTGCCGACATCACAGGCAGGGGCGCGGAGATAAATTTCTCGGACAAGACAATCACGACGATGCATACCTTTTCCAGCGCTGACAAAGCAAATGCGGCGGCAGAGACCTTACGGAATCAGTTCGGAAGCTCAGATTCGGCCTCCATCTCTGTGACAGGGAACAAGCTGTATGTGAAAACCAAGCCGGGGGAAGGCAAGGAACTGCCGCTTCAAAAAACAGACTTCGCCAAACTATCTTCCTCTGGCAACATCTACCACCTGATAAAAAACAAATATACGAAAGCCGACGGCAGCAGCGACCTGACCGGAAAATGGCAGATTCCGACACCATTTGGTGCCTACGAAGGAGACACCAGCATTTACGAGCTGAAATCTGACGGCACATACAATCTTTGGTTTGCAAGCTCCAATTCTTCCGAGAAGCTCGGCACATGGGAAGCCCGCACCGGGAATTACTTTGACATCCTGAAAGAAAAAGGCTACGACACAAGCTTTTACTCCGGAGAACAATCGCCTTCCGGCACATACGTCATTGTAAACCTTCGTACCGATAGCGACCAAGCCATCCTCAGCCTCCTGTCCGCAACATGGCCGACGATTATGATATACAAAGACGGGACGCTCTATGACAGCGGCTGCCTCTATCTGCCCAAGTCATTGCCCTGAGCATTCCCGCCCGTCCCGGCACTGCAAGCCTGCCGTGCCGGGGCAAAAAAGCGGCGGCCAGCCGCACGCCTCCCCTCCAGCTAAAAGACCTGCAGCAGCAGGAATACAAGCACCACCGCACCGTAGCAGAAAATCGGCACAAAACCACAGCGCTCCGTTGCCGGGGCAGAAAGCCGCGCATAGAGAAAATAACAGGCCACCCCCACGACGAATGAGAGCGCAAAAAGCGCGATGAGCAGCCTGCATTTTTTGGGGGAGACCGAGCCTTCCTCGTAGAGCACGAGCAGCGCGCACAGCTCGCCGGAAAGCCAGAGCATCATGGCAAGCAGCTCGGACGTCAGCTGGCGGTGCAGGAGGAAACGCCCCACAAGCAGCAGCGCCGCATACAGCGCAAGGCAGCACAAGAGCACCTGGTACAGCGAACGGGCGCCGCGCCCTTTATCCGCAAAAGAGCCGTGAATCAGCAGCACCATAGAGACGAGCCCCGTCATCACGACGAGCAGCAGCAGGGGCGAGACACTCAGGATGAATTCCCCTGTCCGGTTGGCATCATACCACCAGCATCCATACAGAATGCTGCATACGAGCATCACGGCATTGCCGGCAAATATGCGCCAGTCGCGCAAAGAAAAATCACGGAATGACATACGCCTATAAGTATACCATGCAAGCGGCGCATCCGCAAGTTTTTAAAAGCGGGTGCGTCCGCCGCAGGAACAAGCGGGTCTGTCCCAAAAGCAAGCGGCTACACGGACAGGCGCAGCAGGACGGAACCATGCGCGGGAACCGCCAGCGAAAGCTCCGCGTCACCGGCGAGCGGGAACAGATCTTTGTGCTCCCACAAATCGCGCACGCGGTATGTCCGCGAGCTGTCCACAAAGGGCACGGTATCAAGCCGCACAGCAAGCTCCCCTGCCTCATCGCCCAGATTGAAGAGCGCAAGGTTCACCGGAATGCCTTGTGCGGGGCAACCGCCGCCACGGCTCGCCCACACGCACTGCCGCCCGTCGCGCATCACCTGCGCGGCACCGGAAGAAAAGCGCTGCACATCGAGCACCTCCCTGTTGGTCAGCAGCGCCTTTGTGGCATCGTCCAGCCGGGGCAGATCGGCGCCAATCATCAGCGGGCTGCGGAATATGCACCACAGTGTCAGCATGGTGCGCTGCTCGTCCGGCGTAAACTGGCAGTCGCGCTCCTCGCCCCAGCCCTTGCAGAGCTTGCCGAGCGGCAGCATATCGCAGTCCGGCCAGCAGCCGCCGCCCACGTGCTTCTGCCAGACCTCGCAGCGGTCAAACATGGCTTTCAGCAGCGGCCATGTATCCCAGAAATCATCGGTGATACGCCACATATTGGCATACTGCTCCAGATGCCACGCCTTCTCTATGATGGCAGGCCCGGGGCTCAGGCTCAGCACCATCGGGCGTCCGGAACGCTCTATGGCGCGGGCAATCATCTCCACTTCCTTCTCCGCCGAATACGGGTCATGGGGATACATGTTCGTGTTGCAGATATCGTCAACCTTCACATAATCCACGCCCCATTCCGCATAGAGCTCAAAGATGCTGTCGTAGTATTCCTGCGCGCCCTGCTTTGAGGCGTCCACGCCGTACATGTCGCCGTTCCAGCGGCTGATGGAGAACGGGTTCGCGATACGGTCGGCCGTTATGCCGCAGCGCGTCGGACGGTGCTCGGTCGCACAGAAGCGGGGGATGCCGCGCATGATATGGATGCCGAATTTGAGCCCCAGAGAATGCACGTAGGCGGCAAGCGGGGCAAAGCCCTTGCCCCCCGCGCTGGACGGAAAACGGTTGGGCGCGGGAATCTGGCGGGAATATTCGTCCACGCAGAAACGGCTGAAGGGGATATACTGCTGCGGCAGCTGCGTCCCGGCATCAGGGTCAGACCACTGGATATCAATCACCACGTAGTTCCAGCCGAATTCCTTCAGGTGCTCCGCCATATAGGCGGCATTCGCGCGCACCTGCTCCTCGTTTACCGACGTGTTGTAGTAATCGTAGGAATTCCAGCCCATCGGCGGGAGCGGTGCGACGGCATTCTTTGAGTACGCCATAAAAACTCCTGAGGGGTTTCAGGAGCCCTTCAGCCCTGAAAGCCCCCTCCTGTTCAGCATTAGCTTCAAATTTAATAGGTAAAGGAAACCTTGTTGGAGTCGCCCAGCGGCCCCTGGTACTGCATGGTAAGCATCTTTGAGTCCTCAGAGATATAGTAGAAATCCTGGATATTGCTCACCGTAAAGGAATAGGACTTGCCTGCCCGCAGCTCCGTGCAGTTCGCCTTCTGCCACATTGTCTCCACCACGGGATCCACAAAAGCGCCGCGGTACAGGGACTGGCTGTCCTTCTGGTTGATGATGGTGAGCCAGTTGCCTTTCATGGTGCTGCGGCCGTTCAGGCTGGTGGTGAATTCGGTATAGAACTTGGGAATCCACAGCACGCGGGAAGTCCTGTTGGTGCAGGTAACATGCAGGTCTATCGTCTTGCCCTTCACTTCCGGGCGGATTTCAATCGTAAAGTCCCCTCTTTCCCATGCGGTGGGATCGCCGGTATAGCCTGACTCGGCGGAAGAGGCGCTTCCGTCTGATTCAGAAGAAGCCGGGCCGGATGTTCCGGATGACTGCTGCTTTGATTTGCCGGAACGGGAAGAACTCACGCAGCCGGAAAACACGGCGGCGGCACACAAAAACAAAAGAATCGCGGGAAGTCTCTTCATGGTTTTCTCCATAAAAATCAGGAATGGCAGGGCTGGTTCCCTGCAGGTATAGTCAAGCCTGTTACAAAAGCCGTCTGCTTTTGAACGCGCTGTATTTTTAAATTACGCGGGCAGGCGCGGGAACAGCGTTCCGTGCCTGCCCGCATACATATATCCGCGGAAGCGGCTACATGCAAAGGTTTACGCCTTTTCTCAGCGTGTGACCAGCTTGAGGGTCTTGCGGTACTCGCTCTTGCGCCAGTCAGGACGGATGGTCATATTCAGATCAGGAGAAAGATCGGCGGGCTTTACGAACATATACTCGCGGTGCGTGGCAGGGCAGTTGAAGCGGACAGTCAGGCCATCAGCCTCGACGCCGATGTGGAAATTCTCGACGTTGTTCTCCGTAAAGGTGAACACGGTCTCGCCTGTGCTTATCAGAGAGAGGACGATAGTGCCGTCAGCCTTGAACGTCCAGTTCCCGTCCCACTCGCCGTCAGACCATGTGCCCTGAATCTGACCGAGGTCAAATGCGAATGCGCCGACGATGCCCATCACAGCGACTGCTACCAATGCCAAAAACTTCTTCATAGTGCTACTCCTTGCTAAAAGCAAAATGCGGCGGATGCGGGGAGCGTTCTCCGCAGGCTCCTGCACCAGCCATACGCTTATTATATCCAGTTTTCAGAAAAATAAAAGTATTTTTTTGAAAATTCCGTCATTTTTCCTCAACTTTTCTCCATATTTTGCCGAAAAGGGCTCCCGGCGCCACTTGCCCGCCATGCCGTTTTAAGATACAGTAGACGGCATGAATGCTTCTCAGATTATAGCGGAGGAATCCTGCGGGGAAAAAACGGCGGCCGTCATATTCGACCTTGACGGGACGCTGCTGGACACGCTGGAAGACCTTGCCGGAAGCTGCAACGAGGCGCTCGTGCGCTGCGGCTTTCCGCCCCGGACTATCGACGAGGTACGGCAGTTCGTGGGGAACGGGCTCGGCGTGCTTATGGAAAAGGCTGTTCCCGGCGGCAGGCAGAACCCGCGCTACGAGGAGGCGCTCCAAGAGATGCGCGGATGCTACGCGCGCAACTGGCACAACAAGACAAAACCGTACGACGGCATTCCGGAGCTCATGGCGGCGCTGCGGGAGCAGGGTATCCGCGCCGGCATCGTCTCGAACAAGCCCGATGCCCAGGTAAAGGAGCTGGCCGCGATGTATTTCAGCGGGAGCATCGGCTGCGGCGCGGCCGTCGGCGAGAAAGAGCGGGAGGGGGTACGCCGCAAGCCCTACCCTGACTCCGTGCTCGCCGTGATGGGCATACTCGGCGCGGACAGGCAGCATACGGTCTACGTGGGGGACTCCGACGTGGACATAGCGACCGCACGCAATGCGGGTATCCCCTGCATCAGCGTGTGCTGGGGCTTCAGGAGCCGCAGCTTCCTGCTGGAGCACGGCGCGCAGACAATCGTGCGGCAGCCGCGGGATGTGCTGCGGGAGCTTTCCCGCCTGCTGCCCCGCAAAGCGCCGGAGCACCCGTAAGGCCGCAGCAGACAGCACCGGGGGAACAAGACAAATGCCGTTCATATCAGCCACATTCGCCGTTTTCTTTACCGCATTCGCGGTTCTGTACCTTGCCGCCGCCCGGCTGCCGCGGCACGCGCTCCCCGCGCAGCGCATGCTCCTCCTCCTTGGCGGGCTTGTGTTCTACGCCGCGGCGGACATCCGCTTTCTGCCATTCCTGCTCTGGTGCACCGCCGTCACCTACATTGCCGGGCGCTGCTGCAAAAAGCGGGCGGCCTTTGCCGCATTCGTCGCGGCAGACCTGCTGCCGCTGCTGCTCGTCAAGTACGGCCCCGAAGGCTGGCTCTTCCCGCTCGGCATATCATTCTTTACCTTCCAGAGCATCGCCTATATCGCGGACGTGCACGCGCAGCGGATTCCCCCGGAAAAAAATCTCCTCAGCGTCGCCCTGCTCACCGGCTTTTTCCCCACGCTCTCCAGCGGCCCCATCCAGCGGGCGCCCGCGCTCCTTCCCCAGCTGCGCCGGACGCACGGCTTCTGCTACGAGGACTGCACGGACGGCATGAAGCTCTTTGCCTGGGGCATGTTCAAAAAGCTGTGCGTCGCAGGCAGCATCGCCCCCTACGTCAACTTTGTATACAGCGCGGGCGGCATACAGGAGCAGAGCGCCCTTGCGATGCTGACCGCGACAGTCCTGTACTCCTTTCAGATTTACGCGGATTTTTCGGGCTACAGCGACATGGCGGCGGGCGTGGCGCGCATCATCGGCTTTGACGCGGGCAAGAATTTCGACCACCCCTATCTTGCCGCCTCCACCGGAGAATTCTGGCGCCGCTGGCATATCTCGCTCAGCAGCTGGCTCAGGGACTACGTCTACCTCCCGCTCGGCGGCAGCCGCGTGGCGCTGCCACGGATATGCGTGAACCTGCTGCTGACATTCCTTGTCAGCG
>ODAI013223537.1_pt1 | contig 14462 bp, 12 predicted proteins | sample 1539321 | NCBI WGS metagenome assembly ODAI01 (sample SAMN02144231, study PRJEB22623) | gut metagenome | biome: sheep rumen | host: Ovis aries | place: New Zealand
CTCCTTTTAGTGAATGTTTGCAGTTAAGTAAATGTACTTCAGTGTTGAAGTTATAAAGATAGTAATACTTGATCAGCGGCTGCACTTTAACAAGTTAAAGTGTAACGCATTTATGCAATAAAGTGAACTTTTTATATAATAAGTAGTAAGACCATAATTGTCAAGGAGTACATGAAAAGAATCTCTGAGATACCTGGTGGGCTTTGTCGGGGCACTGGGACACCGGGGACGGTTCTGTTTGTCCCGCTTTTTTAAAGTGAGAGAATCAGAACCGTCCCCGGTGTCCCAAAACCTTTTTGCGCTGTAAAAATATGCAATAGCACCGGATCAGAAGCTGCGGAGTTTCGCTTCATCCGCGGCATCCGTCACACAGATTTTTCTGATCTGTGCCTCATAGCTGTAGCTGTCGCTCACACGCACCATGATCGAGTCGCCGACACGGTGCCCCAGAAGGGCCTTGCCCATGGGGGATTCGACGCTGATGAAACCGTGGATGGAATCCTGGCGCATTGTGCTCACGATGGTGTAGGTCTCTTCTTCATCATCCTCGGGGACATAGATGGTGACCGTCTTTCCGACACCGACTTCGTCCTCTGCGGAGGTATCTTCAATGACCCTTGCAGTTTTTATCATTTTCTCCAGAAAACGGATCCTGCTCTCATTGCGGTTTTTCTCTCTTTTTGCGGCATGATACTCGAAGTTTTCGCTCAGATCTCCGTGTGCCCTGGTCTCTTTGACTTCTTCAAGAAGTTTGGGACGCAGGACGAGTTTTCTGTGTTCAATCTCCTGTTCCATTTCCTGAATATCGTTTTCGGTAAGCTTATTGTACATGTTTCATTTCCTCCCGGATTTACCGGATGCCTCCATAGATCTTCGCGGGCTTTCCGGCCTTATGTTGATCCGCGTACCTTACAATAATACACAGAATGCTATTTTAGCCGAAATGCATGTTTTTCGCAAGGAAGCTCTGCCTTGCAAAGCATCATGTGTAAAGCTATAATGATGTAGATTCGGACAAAAATGTATTGAATTTGCATAAGGCTCGCCTACGAGTTCTGAAAAAAAGAGGGATATCCTAAGAATGGATCTCAGATACGGAAGCGCAGATGAAAATGTCCGCAAGCGATCGATTCAGGACATTATCCTGCATGAGCGGCAGCGGTTTGAAAAGGAAACACTGAAAAATACAGAAGTTCCGGAATGTGGTTTTAATTCAGGTCGTGAATCAGATTTTGAATCGTTTGAAACGGAACCTTTTCTGCTTTGTCCGCCGCGCGCCGGAGAACTGGCGGTGATTTCGGCGGTAAACAGACTTGCTGCTAGAGGGATCCGCGCCCGGGTTTTTTCGCCGGTGATCCTTTTGCCGTCCGGTACGCAGGAGGATGCGCTGCGGGAACTGATGGCGCAAATCTGCAGGACTGCTTTTGCGGATGGAATAGAAACAGGAGAGGTCAGTGTCCGGGTGACGGATGCGGTGACGCGTCCGATCATCATAGGAACGGTCTCGGGAGAGAAATTTATAGCGGACAGATCGGAATCTCCGGCAGATCGATCTGCAAGTGACTATTCCGCAAATGATCGATCTGTAAATAATTGTCCCGCAAGTAATCATTCTGCAAATAATCGATCTGCAAGTGATCATTCCGCAAATGATCGATCTTCATGCGATATTGTACTTGCAGGTCCCGTCGGCATGGAAGGAACCTATATTCTGGTCTCAGAGCAGTTCGAGCTGCTGCAGAAGAGATTTCCGATGTCGATCCTTATGCGAATGAAGGGGCTTGGCAGGGAGTTGAGCGTACTGCGGGCTGCGGAGGCGGCAATGAGTTCCTCCGTGTCTGCAATGGTGAGCCCGGGAGAAGGGGGCTTTTTTGCGGGCCTCTGGGAACTGTCCCGAAAGACCGGCTGCGGGCTTGATATTGATCTGCAGGCAGTGCCCCTTCTGCAGGAGACTGTCGAGATCACGGACTTTTTCGGAATCAATCCCTATGCCATGCGTTCTGCGGGATGTCTTCTGATCGCTTCCGGGAACGCTGAAAAAACAATACTGTGTCTGCAGGAGCAGGGCCGCACTGCGGTGAGGATCGGAAAACTGACCGGAAATAAAGAGAAGATCATCCGCAACGGAGAAGAGATCCGGTATCTGGACAGGCCGCAGACAGATGCGCTCACACAATGGTACAAAGATCAGGAGAAAGGCCGCAGACAGGATCGAAGAGATCCCTGACCTTGTCTTCTTTTCCTTTCTTTTTTTATTGATATATCGTATTTCATTTTCGGATAATTTTTGGGAGGAAGAAAAATGGATACTTTAAAACAGAAGATACTGACGATCATTGAGAAGAACAGCCGCATTGATATGAAAGAGCTGGCGGTACTGCTCGGCACAGGTGAGATTGAAATTATCAATGCCATGCAGGAGATGCAGGATGACGGGATCATCTGCGGATACCACACCATGATCGACTGGGAGAAGACAGGTATTGAGCGTGTGACGGCACTGATCGAGGTGCGCGTGACGCCCCAGCGCGGCAAGGGCTTCGATGACATAGCAGAGCGTATTTATAAGTATCCGGAAGTGGACTGCACATATCTGATTTCCGGCGGCTATGATCTGATGGTCATTCTGGAAGGCAAGACCTTGAAAGAGGTCTCCGGTTTTGTCACCAATAAGCTGTCTACCCTTGATACGGTCATGAGCACAGCTACACATTTCATCCTCAAGAAATACAAAGATCACGGCACGATCATGGCCAAAAAGCACGAGGATCAGAGAGAAATTGTCTCTCCGTAATCATAGAGAGATTATCGGCAGGGCAGAAGACGGCTGATCGGCCGTCGGATTATAAAAGTGCGGCGGCAGTCTTTTTTTCACAAAGTAAATGAGAAGCCGCATATACAGAGGTTTATGTTATGGAAAACAGGAAAGTATTATCGGATAAAACTGTCGGCCTGAAGCCGTCGGGAATCCGCAGGTTTTTTGATCTGGTCAGTGAAATGAAAGACGCCATTTCTCTTGGTGTCGGTGAGCCGGATTTCGATACGCCCTGGCATATCCGCGATGAGGGTATCTATTCTCTGGAGAAGGGGCGGACATTCTATACTTCCAACTCGGGTCTTAAGGAGCTCAGGCAGGAAATCTGCACTTACATGAAGCGCACCCAGGACATAGATTATACATGGGACAAGGAAGTATTTATCACAGTGGGCGGTTCCGAGGCCATCGACCTGATGTTCCGCGCCATGATCAATGAGGGTGACGAGGTTCTGATCCCGCAGCCTTCCTATGTCTCCTATGAGCCCTGCGCCATCCTCGCGGATGCCGTACCGGTTATTATTAATCTGAAAAATGAAAACAAGTTCCGCCTGACACCCGGGGAGCTGGAGGCGGCGATCACTCCCAAGTCCAAGATTCTGGTCCTTCCTTTCCCCAACAACCCGACCGGCGGGATCATGGAAAAAGAGGATCTGGAGGCAATCCGTGAGATCATCATTAAAAATGATCTCTATGTGCTCTCCGATGAAATTTACGGAGAACTCACCTACACAGGCAAGCCCCATGTATCCATCGCTTCCCTGCCCGGCATGAAAGAGCGCACAGTCGTCGTCAACGGTTTCTCCAAGGCCTATGCCATGACAGGCTGGCGTCTGGGTTTTGCCTGCGGACCGCAGGAGATCATCTCCCAGATGGTCAAGATCCATCAGTATGCCATCATGTGTGCCCCCACGACCAGCCAGTATGCGGCGGTTGAGGCACTCAGGAACGGCGATGAAGATGTCCGTATGATGCGTGAATCCTACAATGAGCGCCGCCGTTTTGTTCTTCACATGCTCAATGAGATGGGAATCCCCTGTTTCGAGCCTATGGGCGCATTTTATGTGTTCCCCTGCATCAAGGAGTTCGGTCTTTCCAGTGAAGAGTTTGCCAACCGTCTCCTCGCTGAAGAGAAAGTCGCCATCGTACCCGGCACTGCTTTCGGAGACAGCGGTGAGGGATTCTTGAGAATATCCTACGCCTACTCCATTGATAACCTGAGAAAAGCGCTGGACAGACTCTCGCATTTCGTCGCGAAACTCAGGGAAGAGAAATAAAAGAAATTGAACCGTAAACGCGGGCAGAAAGAGAAGCGTTTGCGAATCTGCCGGCATGGATTGCTGCGTCCCTGCCGCAGCCACAACAGGCCGGCAAACCGGGAACAATAGAAAAAACAGAAGTAATAGAAAAACAAAAACAAAAAAATCAACAGGATCACAAAAGTCCTGAGGATATTCAGAATGCGAATATCCTCAGGACTTTTACAGGAAATAATCCGGAAGGAAAATACTCAGATGCACATTGTACTGCATGAACCGGAGATACCCGGAAACACAGGAAACATCGGGCGCAGCTGCGCAGCAACCAACACATCGCTCCACCTGATCGAGCCCCTTGGTTTTTATATTACGGAAAAGGAACTGCGGCGCGCAGGCATGGATTACTGGTCACAGCTGGACGTGCACCGCTACAGGGATTACGAGGACTTTCTGCTGGAAAATTTCGGTACTATCTCTCCCCGACCGGTTCAGCAGGATGGGCTTGAAGGGTATGGGCCTGAAGATGGAAGAACAGAAAATAAAATTGTCACGCCTGCAGCTCTTGATAAAAATACCATCCGTCCTCCGCGTCTGTGGTACGCCACGACCAAGGCGAAGCGTCTCTACTGCGAAGCGGATTTCGGGCCCGACGACTATATCATGTTCGGCAAGGAGAGCGCAGGTATTCCCGAGGAGATCCTTGTGGATCATGAAGATACCTGCATCCGCATTCCAATGGGATTCAATATCCGCTCTCTGAATCTCTCGAACGCAGTGGCCATTGTTTTGTATGAGGCCCTTCGTCAGAACGGTTTTCCCGGGCTGGAGCGCGAGGGAGAACTGCACAGGCTTCATTGGAAAAACTGAGGAAATATTGAGCAAGCACGGAAGAAATGCGGAAAAACACGGATGAAAATCTGAGGAATCACTGAAGAAATAAGAAGCAATCCTGTTTATTCTTCCGGTTCTCCCATATCACTGAGAGTATCATTAATCTCCGACCGGCGCAGGGTGAAGGTGAAGGTAGAACCGACGCCTTCGGTGCTGACAAGGTTGATATTCTCGTCATGGGCGCGGATGATCTCGCGGACGATGGAGAGTCCCAGGCCGGTTCCCTTTTTGTCTTTACCGCGGGAGAGGTCGGTCTTGTAAAAACGGTCCCAGATCAGACTCTGGTCATTTTTGGGGATTCCGATGCCGCTGTCGCGGACGGAGACAAAGACGGTATCTCCCTTTTCGGTCGTGTCAATAGTGACTTCCGAGTCAGTGCGGCTGAACTTCAGGGCGTTGTCCACGAGGTTGTAGAGGACCTGCTGGATTTTTTCCAGGTCCGCATTGACATACAGTTTTTTGCCGGTCAGGACCAGAAGGATACGGATTTTCCTTCTGACGCAGGTCTGTTCAAAAGAGGCGGCGACGGATCGTATGACCGCGTTGATGTCAAAGTCCGTCCTCTGCAGGATCATGCCTCCGGTGTTGAGATTGTTGAGTGTGAGAAGTCCGTTGGTCAGTTTGGTGAGGCGGTCTGTCTCTCCGAGTACAACCTTGAGATAGTGTTCATATCGTTCCTGAGGGATCGTCCCGTCCAGCATGGCTTCGAGGAAGCCATGCATGGAGGTGAGGGGAGACCGGAAATCATGGGAAATATTGGCGATGAACTTTTTCTGATCGTCTTCCGCCCGGGCAATGGTGTCAGCCATGTAACCCAGAGAAGCGGACAGATAGCCGAGTTCGTCCTCCCGTTCAACCGGAATGTGATAATGCATATTTCCCAGCGCATACTGCTCGGCAGCGGCGATGATATGTTTGAGCGGACGATATACATATTCAGTGAAGAATAAAAGAATGATCAGGGAAAGCACCAGAAGGATGATCAGAAGCATGTAGGAAATATTCAGCATGCCGTCTGCATCCTTTTTTATGTTGTCCATGGGCATGTGGATCACCACATAGCCCCGGATTTTGAATTCGCTGGTGATGGGAGCAATGACACTGAGGACTTCATACTCAAAGGAATCAAAAAAGGTCCCCTTGGTGTAATAATTACCTGCAATGATGGTGGAATCAAAGTTTTCCACAAAGGTTTCCTGCTCGGGGTTCGGGGCATGGCTGGAATTGACAACCATGCGGCCGGATGGATTCAGAAACCAGATTTCGGTATCCATGTAGGCAGAGAGAGCTTCCATCTGCATCTGTACTTCCTCCAGAGAAACCTTGGATTTATACAGCTGCTGAGCATAGGTATCCGAAATCCGCACGGCTTCTCCGTAGAGAATCCGCGCCTTGTCGCGGACACAGTAATCTGTCGTCAGTCGTGAGATGATCGTTGCGACGGAAAAAAAACCAAATATCCCGAACAGGATATAGGCGAGTATGATCCGGAGATAAAGTGTTTTTTTCATAGGCAACCCTGTAAAGCGCGGAGCAGGAAATACGCATAACGTCTTCCCGGAAGAACAGGGAAGATTTGTCAGAAAAGCGGTTAAAATACTGTTTTTAGAGCTGCTGCAGTTTGAGATGGACTCTACTGCATAAGTTCGAATTTATAACCGATTCCCCAGATCGTCGAGATTTTCCAGTTCATGCTGCTGCCGGTCTTTTCGCGGATGCGCTTGATGTGGACGTCCACGGTGCGTGTATCGCCGACATATTCATAGCCCCAGATCTGGTCCAGGAGCTGTTCGCGGGTAAATACCCGTCCCGGAGAAGAGGCGAGGAAATAGAACAGTTCCAGTTCCTTGGGGGGCATATCAATATGGCTTCCGTTGAAAGTGACGGAGTAGTTGGTCAGGTTGATGGTCAGATCCGGATAGGAGACGATCTTGTCGGCCGGTTCTGCGGGAACAGAGGACGCGGCGGGGGCTTTATAGCGGCGGAGAACGGCCTTGACCCTTGCGACAAGTTCCTTGGAATCAAAAGGCTTTTCCATATAGTCGTCGGCGCCCAGCTCGAGCCCCAGCACTTTGTCAAACACCTCTCCCTTGGCGGAGAGCATGATGATGGGGGTGTCCGAAGAGGCGCGCACCTCGCGGCAGACCTGGTATCCGTCGATTCCGGGCAGCATCAGATCCAGCAGGATCAGGTTCGGCTGATACGTTTTCACTGCCCTCAGAGCGGATTCGCCGTCGCCGACGATCTGCGTGTCAAAGCATTCCTTTGCCAGATAAAGACTGATCAGTTCTGCGATATTACTGTCGTCATCTACAATAAGAACTTTGTTTTTTGCTACCATTTTTTTCCCTTTGTTTCAAAAGATCATGTACAGGCCCGGTCCCCTGTCAAGCATGGGATGACCCGGGCAAAGATGCATTTATTCAGGAAATCATTCAGGACTTATCCGCGGAATTTTCGCGGTCAGGCATAAATCCGAATTTCCTTTGGCTTATTTTTCTTTGGCTTATCTTTCTTTGGCTTATTTTTCTTTAGCTTATCTTTCTTTGGCTTATCCTTTGAGAGTAACAATTGTCACGCCGGCATCGCCCTCTCCGAAGTCTCCGATGCGGTAAGACTTGATCCACTTCTGTTTTCGCAGGTACTGGTGAACGGCATTGCGCAGGGCGCCGGTGCCTTTCCCATGTACGATGCGGACACTCTGCAGATGGGAGACGCGGGCTTCATCGAGGTATTTGTCGAGTTTCCAGATGGCGTCGTCTGTTGTAAGACCCAGGAGGTTGAGTTCCGGGGAGACGGAAGAACCGCGGGATAGATCCATGTCCCTGCCTGAAGAAGCTGCCTTGTCGGCGTCACGGAAGGCTCGTTTGATGGCGCTGCCGGACTGTTTCTCGGCAGAACCTGCATCTCCGACGGGATTGCCGAAAGAGTCTTCGGCAATCAGGCGCAGATCGGAGAGATCCACCTTGCTCTGGAGGATGCCGCAGCGGACACTGACTTTGCCGTTCCGGTCGGGGAGGGCGCTGACAGTGCCGGTCAGTCCCATGGAGACAACGCGGACCTTGTCACCGACATGCAGGTCAGAGGCGCGGAGTTTTTTACCCGCGGGAGCGGCAGGCTCACTTTTAAACTTCAAGGAAGCGTTCTTTTCGTTGACTTTGTTGCGGATGGCAGTGCGCGTGCGCTCCATGGAGGAGAGGTCTCCGCCTCTTTTGCCGCTCTGGGCAGCTTTTCTGAGGTCGGAAATAGCCTGGTCGGCTTCCTCCTTGGCTTTGGCGAGAATATCTCTGGCATCTTCGTTGGCCTTCTGCAGAAGCTCTTCCCGGCGCTTTTCAAACTGCTTTTCTTTGTTCTGAAGAGCTTTCCGGTCTTTTTCCAGCGATGCGCGTATACGTTCGGATTCCTCCTGTTCCCTGCGCAGCTGCTGACGGGTCTTTTCCAGGTCGGAGAGCAGATCTTCGAAGTTCTGTGCGTCCTGACTGAGCTGTTCCTTTGCGGTCTCGATGATATAATTCGGCAGTCCCAGTTTCTGGGAGATCGCGAAGGCATTACTCTTACCGGGGATGCCGACCATAAGACGGTAGGTGGGCTGCAGGGTCTCGACATTGAATTCGCAGCTCGCGTTTACGATTCCTTCTGTGCGCATGGCGTAGGCCTTGAGTTCGGCATAGTGAGTAGTCGCCAGTGTGCGGATCCTGCGTGTGTGACAGAAATTGAGGATGGAGATTGCAAGCGCGGCGCCCTCGGTGGGGTCGGTTCCTGCGCCGAGTTCATCAAAGAGGCAGAGACACTGACGGTCGACACGGCGGAAAATGTCCACGATGGTCTTCATATGCGAAGAGAATGTTGAGAGACTCTGCTCAATACTCTGCTCGTCTCCGATGTCGGCAAAAACCTCGCGGAACAGAGACAGTTCGCTCCTGTCGCCGGCGGGAATATGCAGGCCGGCCATGCCCATCAGTTCAAAGAGGCCGACGGTCTTGAGTGTGACTGTCTTGCCGCCTGTGTTGGGGCCGGTGATGATGACCATGTCATAATCAGCACCAAGCTCGATATCGATCGGAACTACTTTTTTCGGATCGATCAAAGGATGACGGCCCTGGCGGATATTAATGTAATATTTATCATTAAAAACAGGCCGGGTGGCATTCTGCTCCATGGCGAGATCCGCGCGGGCAAAAATGAAATCCAGCTGAGTCATATTCTGCGCGTCGTCTTTCAGTTCCATGAGATGGTCGCCGGCTTCGGCGGAAAGAGCCGCAAGAATCTTTTCAATCTCTTTCTTTTCCTGCAGGGCGAGTTCGCGCAGCTGATTGTTGAGAGAGACAATGGCGGCAGGTTCTATAAAGAGAGTGGAACCGCTGGAAGACTGATCGTGGATGAGTCCGGGAACCTGGGACTTATACTCGGCCTTGACAGGTATGCAGTAACGGTCGCCGCGCAGGGTGATCACGTTGTCCTGCAGATAAGCGGAATAGGTGCTGTTGACCATCTTCGCGAGCTGCTGATGGACCTTGTCTCCGGTCAGCTGCATATCCCGACGCACCTTGCGGAGGGCGGGGGAGGCATCGTCCGACACCTGCTCCTCGGAGAGGATGCAGCGGCGGATTTCCGCAGACAGGGCAGGTACCGGATACAGGCAGTCAAAAAGATCAAAAAGGACATCGGGCTCTTCCTGAACGGCGGAAGAAGGAGAATCGGCGGTGCTGCCGGTTCCTTTTTTTCCGGAATCGGGAGCTGCGTATTTATTGCCTTTTTTCGCATTTTTGCTCTTGATCTCGGAACGTTCCCCGTCCTTGTTCAGTCCGTAGTGACGGACTCTTCCGACATTGTCCAGAAAGGAGGCCAGCTGCAGAAGCTCCGGCATGGACAGAGACGCGCCGACAGACAGAGCTCCGAACATATAGTTGAAATCCCGGTTGTTTCCGAAGGAGATGGAGCCTTTCCGGAAGAGATGGGACAGCGCGGATTCGGTCTGCGCCTGTGCATGTTCTATTTCAAACAGATTATCCATCGGTCTGAGTTCGCGGCACAGCTTTTTGCCCGGCTGTGAGTCCGCGTGCTCTTCCAGACGTGTAATGATCTTGTCAAATTCTACGATATGGAGTACTTTTTCGTTCATATAGATTACCTGAAAACGCTGATAACGATTAACGCAGTGTTTACCTGTAATAGTATATCACAGGGGGTGAGAATTTGTCGAAATGTAGTGGCTCGGACATTGGCGCCGGACATTCACGGGACATTGGCGGCGGCACACCCTGGACGCCGGTGACGACGTCCCGCACTTTTATTTTTTCATTCCAAAGAGTATACTTGAATGCAGACATTGCAACCAGGTCAGGGAAAGAAGATATATGGAAGAAAAGAAAAAAAACGATCTGAAGGATAAAACTGTTCTGCAGGATCCGGAGAATATTATCAAGAATTCCGAGGCGGACACAGAGACCATCGTTGATTTCATGCATGAGGAAATCAAGAAACGTCCTGTGAACCATAAAAAGATTCTGCGGCGCGCGAGAGAGACAATGGTGATCGCGGTCCTGTTCGGCACAGTGTCCTGCCTTGTTTTCGCGATCCTGCTGCCGATCATCAACAATGCTCTGAATCCGGGAGAAGAGACGACACAGACGGTGACCCTTCCGGAGGAGAAACCAAGTGAAGAGCTCACTCCTGAGGATATGGTGGAGAATGACCGGAAAAAGGAAGCCTCCGAAGAGAAGCAAAAACTCAGCGAGGAGCTGGATGCCCTTCTGGATGAGAAAATAATCGGCGTTGAGCAATATAAACGGATCAGCGCATCCCTGCAGAATCTTGCACAGGAAAATGCAGGCATGATTGCAGCGGTTTCGGGAATCACATCGGATACGGACTGGTTTGACGACTCCTATGAGAACAGAGACACGGCAGCCGGCCTCGTGACGAAAAAAACAGATACTGAGATCTTTATTCTGGTACAAAGCCGGCGGATTGCCGATGCGCAGAAGATATTAGTGACATTCCACGACGGCACAGAGGCGGAAGCTCAGATTAAGGGCTCAGACAGTATCACCGGACTCTCGGTCCTTTCTGTTCCGGTTTCTTCTGTACCGGCAGAAAACAGGGCGGTGATCAAAGAGGCAGAACTGGGGACATCTGCCAACACAATCCTTACCGGTGCGCCGGTGATCGCGATCGGGAGCCCTACAGGGACACTGGAAACAGTGATTTATGGAAATGTGACAGGAACCGGTGAGAATCTGGAGATTGCGGACAATTATCTTTGCCGCATCACCACGGATATTTACGGAAGCAGCGACGCGACGGGATTTCTCATCAATCTTGACGGCGAAGTAGTCGGAATGATCGATATGCGTTATAAGGACAGCAATGTTCCCAACATGCTCTGCGGCATCGGAATTTCCGAGCTTCGTCCCATTATCCGGCGGCTGGAAGAAGGAAAGACAAAGGCATATCTGGGTGTCAGCGGAATCGACGTCACACAGGAGATCAGTGAAGCAAACGAAATACCTCTCGGTGTCTGGGTAACACGTGTGGAAGAGGATTCTCCCGCTATGGCAGCGGGCATTCAGAAAGGCGATGTCATTACAGGAGTGGGCAAAAATGATATACTCACTATGGCAGGGCTCACCATACAGCTCACACAGACAGAACCGGGAGAGACTGTGACACTTCGTATTATGCGCCGCAATGGCGGAAGCTTTGAAGAAATCAAGGTGAGCGTCACTGCACAGTAAAACGCAAGGCCTTAAGAATATTTATTACAATTAGAAAGAGAGCAGAAAAATAATGCGTTATATCAGTGAACTGAAGGATGGAAGCAGTGTAAAGGATATTTATCTCTGCAAAAAGAGACAGTCCCTTGTCACAAGAGCCGGAAAGGCTTATGAAACACTGACCTTCCAGGATAAGACCGGTACGATCGATGCCAAGATATGGGATCCTGACAGCATGGGAATCGGAGAATTCGGCGAGATGGATTACGTGGACGTTTCGGGAGAGGTTATCACTTTCCAGGGACATCTGCAGCTCAATGTACGCCGCGCCCGCCTGTGCCACGAAGGTGAGTATGACCCGGCTGATTATCTGCCTGTTTCCGAGCGCAATGTCGACGATATGTACAAGACAATCCTGAAGTTTGTAGACTCCATTGAAAATCCCTATCTGAAAAAACTCCTGGAGATGTTTTTTGTGGAGGACAAAGATTTTATCAGGGAATTCAAGCTCTCTTCCGCAGCAAAATCCGTACACCACGGTTTTATCGGCGGCCTCTGTGAACACACCCTCGGGGTCGCCCAGCTCTGCCACTTTTACTGTAAATGCTACCCGCTCCTCAAACGGGACCTCCTCGTCAGCGTCGCCCTTCTGCACGACATCGGCAAGGTACGCGAACTCTCCGCCTTCCCCCGTAATGATTACACGGAAGAAGGACAGCTCATCGGCCACATTGTCATCGGCTGCGAAATGATCGGTGAAAAGATCAAGGACATCGAAGGCTTCCCGCCCGTCCTCGCGGCAGAAGTGCGTCACTGCATCCTCGCCCACCACGGCGAATATGAATTCGGATCCCCCAAGAAACCTGCCATCATCGAGGCAGCAGCTCTCAACTTTGCCGACAACACCGATGCCAAGATGGAAATCTTCAAGGAAGCCATTCTGGGAACCACTGTCGGCGAAGGCTGGATCGGCTACCAGAGCTTCCTCTCCACCAACGTGAGAAAGACCACGATCTGACCAATGAGTCACGAGGGACGGTTCTGAATGACTCATTACCCCTTGAGTCAAGAAGAGACGGTGCTGTCTGACGCATCGCCCCATAAACCGGTTTTTGCCATAAGTAAAAAGGAGGGAAGAAAATGTTTGCATTTGCTCATAACAATTTCAACGTATCCAATCTGGACAGGTCCCTGAAATTCTATCAGGAAGCCCTGGGACTGGAAGTGCTCCGCCGCCATGAAGGCAGCGATTACACACAGTGCTGGCTGGGCGACCACGGTGCCTCCATGCACGAACTGGAACTCACCTGGAACTGGGACGAGGAGGATATTCTGGATCTGGGCGATGAATTCCACCTTGCCTTCCGGACGGATGATATGCAGGCAGCCCACGATCTGCACGAAAAAATGGGATGTATTGTATTTGAGAATAAAAAAAGAGGCATCTATTTTATCGAAGATCCGGACAAGTACTGGATCGAAATAGTCCCGGACAGGAACAATCCCAATACCGTTTACTGGAAACCCTGATCAAAAACCTGAGCAAATAATTCTGATCAAAAACACCCGATTAAAAAAGCTCGATTAAAAAGCTGATCAGAAAACTCTGATTAAAATACTGAATAAAAATACTGAATTACAAAAAGTCTTATCAAAATACAGATCAGGAAGAAAAGACAGATTAAAAAGGCTCCCTCCCGGGCGACAGGCGATTTGGAAAAGCCTGTCATCCGGAAGGGAGTATTCATGCGTATACTGATGATCCGGAATTGGCCGGAACGTGAAAATTGCAACAAAAGTTTAAGCGGGAAAGCACCGTTTCTTCATGCATTTCGGTTTCCCTTGGCAATCATCTGCGAAATGCTGTTTGGCGGATTTGTGAATACGATCAATGTGGTCGGTGACATCGTCTGTGTCATGAAACTGAAAAATCGACCGGAAAAAAAGCCGCAGCAATCCTGTCATTTTGCAGGAGTACAGAAAATCAGGCAGGGTTTAAAATCAGTGCCGCCCCGTCTCCTCGGAAAAATCGCTGTAGACTTCGCAGTAACGGCAGGCAAAGGACACAGGTTCACCGCCTGCGTAGAGATGTGACACATCGCCGATCCGCCGGGCGCGGAAGAGGGCTGACCCCTGTTCCCTTTCCTCGGTGAAAAGCTCTGTGACGGAAGATGTGGGCATGGCCAGATTCTGCCACAGGAAGAATGGACTGGTCTTCCACAGGGCGGAGAGCAGCACGCAGGAGACACCCAGATGGCAGAAGAAAGCCAGGGTCTCGCGGCTTTCCTGTTCGACACGGTAAAGACCGTTTTCATGCACATATCCGTAGGAAGCCAGCAGCTCGTCGAAGGCAGTAATGACCTGGTCATATCGGGTGGGCATCTGCGATTTCAGATAGATTTCGGATTCACGCCAGCCGAAAGGATCCATGAGCTCCGGATGCTCAGCGTAGTAGATCTGTCCGATATCCCATGGCCGGCGCAGCCGGTACAGACCCGGGGTGCAGACTTCTCCATTTCCGGGAACTTCTCCCTGCGGGAATCCCTTTGCTTCACTTTCTGTGAGACGGCTTTTGGGAATGCCTGCAGGAGGCTCAGGTTTCACATTGGGATAGGCGGCAAGAAGTTCCGGCGTCCTGTTGAGATCCACCGGCGCGTCAAATTCTTCCAGCCATTCCAGTGTCTTCGCAGTCTTACCTGCGGTTTTCATACAGTAGGATGCTGTTTCCTGCGCCCGCCCCAGAGGTGATACGAAACAATGGTCCATCTGCAGAGAAGGGGC
>ODAI012148317.1_pt1 | contig 14460 bp, 10 predicted proteins | sample 1539321 | NCBI WGS metagenome assembly ODAI01 (sample SAMN02144231, study PRJEB22623) | gut metagenome | biome: sheep rumen | host: Ovis aries | place: New Zealand
ACTGATCTCTGACCGATGTACAGACAAGAAACAAGCCGCAAATGCTTGAACATACGGGATCTGAGGCTTGGAGATCGTCTATACATCGAGGAAGGATCAGTATCAAGCTACTTTACACTTACAGCCTTTCGTACAACTCCCTTAGGGTCCTTTACCAGCAGCATCACCAGCCAGATCACAAGGCCAAGCGCCACTGCGCACGCCCCAAGAAAGGTGTCGTTGAGCATATCTTCGGAAGAGGGAAGGAAATAATCCGCACCCAGCTCCATGAATCCGCTGACTGCATCCACAGTCCACATAAGGGCTGCACCCCAGTACATAAGGCACAGAGTACCAAGACCGTACTTTTTATCGTTCATGCCGAAATACCACACGATGGTACAGACAATGGCAGCAAGGACGGTGATGAGCAGTGTCATGCCGTTGCCTCCGATTCGGGTGTGTCCTTTCTTTTTTCAATGGCAGCGGCTACGGCGGACATTATTATCCATGCGCCCGTGACCACACACGCCATGCCAACGCCCACCACTGACATCTCATGGAGCATCTCCGATGCTGACGCAGGGTCGGAAGCTGCGGTAAGGAACGGGAACCAAGGCACGACCTCTCCGTGCCATACATGCTCGAAGGCAAGAAGAGCGGAGCCGCCCCACAGCATAGTGTTGAGGTACTTGAGACGGGGCAGGAATATGCCCTTGCTCTTTTCGCTGTCGGTGTGTGTCTTTTCTATTATCTTTTCCGCAACTGTGGTGACTATAGCCTCACCTGCGGGAACTAAGAAACATGCCATAATATCCTCCTTGTTATGTCCTTGTTTGCGTTCATCGATACACAGTATTTAAAAAAAGTTTACCATATCCGAAGAGATTTGTCAATAACTTTTCGTAAAAAACCCATAGTCGGTAGCACCGACAGGCACTTAGCCGGCAGCACCGACAGCGGTACTTCTAAAAAACAAGATCGGCCGACATTACATCGGTCGATCAGCAATAATTGGTCTACCCGGCAGGATTCGAACCTGTGGCCTTCAGAGTCGGAGTCTGATGCTCTATCCAGCTGAGCTACGGATAGGTAAGCCCCCGTGGGGGCGTTCTTTTTTATAAAGTCTTACAAGAGAGGGAACAGCGCCCGTGGGGATGTGCTGCCCGATGCCTGCTGTCCGGCGATCACAGGTCGCTCATCCTTTTCAGCAGGTCGTTCTTCATATCCCATACGCTCTGGGAAAGGTCAACATAATACTCATGGGGGTTCTCGAAGCGCTTTACTTCATCCCACAGGGTCTCAAGCTGATTTTCGCAGTATTCCCTTATGTCCGAGGTGGAGGGAGAGTCGTAGACCTTTGTGCCTCTGTCGAATATCTTCACCGTAAGGCGCTTTGCCGTAAAGTTTTTCAGTCTCTTGCGCTTGTAGGGGAAGTTGGGGTCGAAGATGGTAAGCTCCTTGGTGTCGTCCACCGTCTCGTCCTTCATGGTGAGCAGATCCGCCAGAGCCTTTCCGGAGCGGGTGTCGTAGAAACGCCATACCTCCTTGAAGCCGGGGGTGGTGATCTTTGCGGCATTCTCCGAGAGCTTGATGCGGGGTTCGAGAGTGCCGTTCTTCTCCACGGCAGTCAGCTTGTACACGCCGCCGAAAACAGGCTCGCTGCGGGAGGTAATGAGCCTTTCGCCCACGCCGAAGCTGTCTATGCAGGCACCCTGATTGAGTATATCCTCGATGATGTATTCGTCAAGTGAGTTGGAGATGCAGATCTTTGCTTCCGGGAATCCCGCCTCATCCAGCATCTCCCTTGCCTTTTTGGAAAGATAGGTGATATCGCCGCTGTCTATGCGGATGCCTGCGGGAGTATGTCCTGCTGCTTTCAGCTCCTCAAAAACCTTTATGGCATTCGGTATGCCCGAATGGAGCACATTGTAGGTGTCCACCAGGAGGAGACAGTTATCCGGATAGCAGTCCGCATATGCCCTGAAAGCCTCCAGCTCGCTGTCGAACATCTGTACCCAGGAATGAGCCATGGTGCCCAGTGCGGGAGCACCCAGCAGCTTGTCGGAAATGGTGCAGGCAGTACCCGCACATCCGCCGATATATGAGGCTCTCGCCCCGTAGATGGCACCGTCACCGCCCTGTGCACGGCGTGAGCCGAACTCCATCACCGCTCTGCCCTTTGCAGCCTTGCATATCCTTGCAGCCTTGGTAGCTATAAGCGTCTGGTGGTTTATGCACAAAAGCAGCATAGTCTCCACGAACTGCGCCTGTATAGCCGGACCCTTGACTGTCACAAGGGGCTCGTTGGGGAAAACGGGAGTACCCTCCGGTATGGCCCACACATCGCAGGAGAATTTGAAATCCCTCAGATAGGAGAGGAAATCCTCCGTAAAGATGCCCTTTGAGCGGAGAAAATCTATATCATCCTCATCAAAATGAAGATCCTCCAGATACTCTATCGCCTGTTCAAGGCCGCACATCACAGCAAAGCCGCCGTTGTCAGGTATCTTGCGGAAGTAGAGGTCAAAGACACACTCCGTGTCTCCCATACCGTTGGCAAGATAGCCGTTTCCCATCGTCATTTCGTAGAAATCCACCAGCATGGTAAGATTTCGGGACTGTTTCATGGCTCAGACACCACCTTCAGAGGTAAAAAGCAGGCGCAGGACCTTTACGCAAAAGCGGCTCCGGTCACAGAGCCGCCTACACTGTCGCTTCGCTTACTTGAAGTTCACGCCCCACCTTGCGGAGCCGATCTTTTTGTACAGGTCCAGCTTTATCTTGGACTTGCTGTGCTTGTAGAAGAATATAGTTCCGCCTATGGCAGCCACCGACAGGATGATGCCCAGCACCACACCCGCAGTACCCTTTACCACAGCGCCGAAGATGATCCAGATGATCACCAGTGCTATCACCATTATAGGCAGGCAGAAATTGAGGAATGTCCTCTGATTGATCTTGATATACTTGGAGACTTCGGAGATCTCGAAGCACTCATAGTACCTGGCAATGAATGAATCGGGCTTCACCCAGTCGCAGAATTCCTTCAGTCCGTCAAAAGTGTCGCTGAAATCCTGACCGGTGCCGGTAACTCTGTAGCCTACGGTGTAGGTGCCGTTCCCGTTGTCACGGGAGCTCATGATGTGTACAAGAGTACCGCACTTTGCCTGATTCTTCCTGTCCTTGACCACAAGATACTTTCCGTCCACAGCCTCATCTATAGAGCTGATCATATATGCCATTAAGATCTTCCTTCCGATCACCGGCAAGATGCCTGATCTGATTTATCGGTAAAAAGTTTTGGAAATTACATCCTAAAACAATTATGCTAATAAATTATAACATATTTCTTTTGAAATTGCAATTGAAAAACTTATCATATGACCACAAATAATTCACAAATAATGTGGTCATAAATAGTCAATATGCACAAAGAATCCGTCAAGTCCTTGCAAGAACAGTCTTGATCTCATCCACAAGCCCGCCGATACGGACGATGGATTCGTTGATGGCTTCGGAGCTCTCGTTTGTCCTTGTAACGTTCTTGTCCAGCGACTTGAACGCCTTCTGTGTGGTGGCAAGTATCTCCACGAGCTGTGTAACGCTCTCCTCGTCCATGGTGGAGTTGGCGTTGCAGAACTCGATAACGCTCTGGAGCAGGTCGTTTACCTCCGTTGCCCTGGTGCTGGTCTTGGAGTTGGAGCCCTTTATGACTTCCATGTTCTCGTTTATCTCGGAAACATTGGACTTCAGCTTCTCGGAGATATCTATGCAGTCGGAGGTGATCTCCGCCAGTCTGGTGTTGTCTACGGAAAGCTCCGTGGAGGAGGTCTGGAGCACGTCATGCTCGTGTACTATGCAGTTTTCGGGGATATTGATGCCCCTGTATATGGCGATAGCCATATCATGGCAGGACTTGTAGCCGCAGGCGTGACAGTCATGCTTGCGCTTTTCGGGTGTATCCTTGCCCATCCTGATGTACACTTCTTCGAGCTGGTTGTCATTGGGGATGACAGACATCACGCCGGGCTTGTAGTGCCTGATGAAGTCCTGGAGCTGGAGCTCGTCGTCAAACTGCTTGAAGAGCCTGTCCTCTCCTCTTCCGAAGAGGCCGCCGCCCTTTCTCTTGCTCTCTGCGTTGTCCCTTACCTGCTTCATGATCGCCAGCATATCGAAGTTGTTCTGCTTCGTTCCCGTGCCGGGGCCGGAGTTGCAGCCGAATTCGCAGGAGAGCACGTCGAACACCTGGGGGTGCTTGTTGTCGCCGATGGCAGCGTAGGTATCAAGCTGTCCGTAAACGCTCTGCACGCCCTCTGCCGTTACGATGTTCAGGTCGGGGTCGTGGGCAAGGAGGCAGTCCTTCAGACCGCCGGGACGGGGATAAATGCCGCCCAGCTGACCCTGAGTCTCATCGAAGTCATAATCAAAGTCGGTGACGGGAGCTGCGGGTATCCTTATCTCGTTTTTGTCGAAATACTCCATCAGCTTCTTTATGGTCACATTGTAGTCCACAAGGCCTGTGTCCGTAAATTCCATCTTCTTGGCGATGCACGGGCTGAGGACTGCGATGGGGTTCGTTCTGCGCTGATACTTCCTGATGTAGGTGGCAGAGCAGAGGATGGGGCTGTGTATGGGCGAGATGTTCTGCAGCAGCTTGGGCTGATAGGTCTCTATATAGCGCACTATGGCTGCGCAGGGCTGGGAGATGACATTTCCCACCTGCTTCGACTCTATTGCACGCAGGTGTGCCCATGTGCAGATATCCGCACCGAAGGATACGTCGTATACCAGACAGCCTTTCTTCTTGAACCAGTCGAGAACGCCCTTCCACTGTCTGGGCAGAGCGGACTTGATGGACGGAGTGGCAAGGATTATAATCTTGTCTGTCTCCAGCCGCTGCATACAAGCCTCGGTATCGTCGATGTAGTCTCTTGCATCGTGTACGCAGGTGCGGACACATTCGCCGCAGGCTATGCACTTGTCGGGATTTACATTCACTACCATGCGCCCGTCTTCAAGCACCTTCACAACATTGGCTTCGGGGGCGGGACAAGCTCTTATACAGGCATTGCACCCCTGACATTTATCGGGCTTGACTATAATTACTTCGTTCATACCAACACTCCATCATTACAGTAAATACTTTATCGTTTCCCTCAGTTTTATCTCAGTCCTCAGTCGTCATCCTCAAGGCTGCTGGCTCTCTTTGCCAGATCCGCAAGGGATATCTTCTTTCCGCCCTTGTCATCCGCCTTGGTCTCTGCGGGCTTTTCCTCAGCCTTGCTGCCGTCCTTGCCGCCGTCTGCGTTAAGAGAATCCGCCATTTCCATTATGGCGCCCAGATCATTCTTCTTGACAGCCTTCTTTGCGGCAGCCTTCGGGTCGGGGTAGGTGTTGTCCACATGGATGAGCTCCGGTATCTCCGGCAGCTTTATCTCCTTGCGGACGGGAGCCGAAAATTCGGGTATTCCGTCGGCTGTCAGCTTAGCCTTGGCGTCCTTCAGCATCTCCTCGGACTGCTCTATGCCCTCACGGCTGTTCTTTTCAAAGCTCTCGATGGTCTTGCGGAGAACGGCGAAGTTGGACAGGTGCTCTTCCACATCAGCAAGCAGCAGGGTCTTGAGATTGCCCCGTGCCACCTTTGCGGCTTCCTCCTGCTCGGAGATCTTTGCCTCTGCCTCCGCCGCACGATTCTCGGCCTCGTATATTATGGTCTTTGCCTTGTTGTTGGCTTCAGCCACGGTGTTTTCAGCCAGCTTCCTGGCGTTTTCCCCTATCTGTTCGGCCTCTGCCGCAGCCTTCTTCTTTTCCGCATCCGCTGCGTTCTGCGCACCGATGAGTATGGCGCCCAGAGCGGAGGCATCGGAGCCTGCGGAGAGAAGCGACAGCTTGGACTCGGATTCCTCCAGCTTTGCCTTGCAGCCCTCCAGCTCTTCCCTGAGAGAGGCTATCTCCGTATCCTTCGCCTTCATTTCGTCGTCGGCGGCCTTCAGCTTGTCGGAAAGGGTCTCCTTCTGCACCTGTGCGGCGGTCAGCATGGATCTTTCACCGGAAAGGACGGTCTCGTGAGCCTTTTCCTCATCCGTTCCCTTTTTGTACTCCTCCATAAGGAGCTTTATTTCACGGAGCTCGTTCTTTAGATCGAATACCTGCGAATAAAGGGTCTCAAGGCGGGCATCGACTTCTTCCTTGTCGTATCCGCCGAAGGTCACTGTTGTGATAAAGCGTGAGTCTGCCATAGTGTTTAAGAACTCCCTCCGAAATAGATTGAAGCCGTCTGCCGAAGCTGCCCCCACGGGGCTTTAAGGCAGAGACGGAAACTTTTGTGTGATATTTAAGACTATTATACTACATATTTTGCAGGTTGTCAAGCGGATATAACACAAAATTTTAACAATTTGGTTATGACTGTTGTGGATATCTACATATAACCGCCGGAAACGGTCAGTATATATGGTAAAAAAGCCGACTGACACCAATACTCACCGGCACGCACCGTCAGGCTCTGCCTAACGGCTTTCCAGAACTACCGCTTCCGTCCAGAACATACTGTTGTAGATATCGGTGAATCTGTATGTCACAAGGGCATTGCCTGAGCCTATGTCCATATTGGCGATGTCCATATCCTCCGAATAGTAGGTGGGCTGACCCAGATAGTAGGTGTCCAGACGCTCGCCGGAGTAGGAGTAGAAGTCGCAGAGGAAGCGTATCTCGTCCCCGTCATTGAGCTCCGTCAGGTTCTTGGGAGAGGTCTCGGTCTCGCCCTCGATGTAATCGGTCTGTGCGCCTGTGATATAGCCGTAGGGATGGGCATTGTCGAACACCACCATGAGCCTTACCCTTTCGCCGTTGAGCTCTGCGGGTATGAAGCCTGTGATTATGGTATCATCCTCGGTAACGGAGGTATCCGTGCGGTAGTAGGCAACGATGTTGTCGTTTACGGCCAGCCATGTGCGGTCATCCTCCATCACAAGGCAGCCCTCCTCATCAAAGGTGAGGGTGTTGTCATAGCCAAGATCCACATAGCCCTCTCCCGTGTCGTAGAAGATGTTCAGATCCAGGTCGTGGACGAGGCTCCACTGCTCTTCGGAGAGCCTCAGCCTGTACTTCCCGTTCTCCTGTGTCCACACAAGGGCAGAGTTGTCCAGAGAATTGAGGGAAACATAGTCGGTGATTGTCTCGTCGGGGATGGCTCTGTCGGAGAGGAAGGAAGTGTTGCCGCCGAGACCCGATACTATGTCAAAGCCGCCGGAGAGGAAGGAGTTCAGCAGGTCGCCGGAGGAGCTGCCCAGTGCCTGACCCAGCAGGGAAGAGACGGGTGAGTAGGAGCCGCCGGAAGCCGCCTGACCGCCTGTTTCGAGAGCCGCAAACTGCTTGATACAGGTGGCATAGTCATCATCAAAGCCGATGGCATCGTATTCGCTCACCGCATTGTCCACATTGGAGACCTTCTTGTAGGGAAAGTAGATGGAAACGCCGTAGGCATTGGTCATATCCCTTGATGTGCGGTTGTACTTCACCGCACCCTTCAGGGCATCGCAGAGCTCCTTTCCCTCGGGGGTGCCCAGATTTGAGGCAAAGTGTACCAGGTCTATCTGGTCTATGCCTGTGGAGGGCGCAAACTCCCTTGTGGTGTAGCGTGCGTTGGAAACGGTCTTGTAGCTGTTTTCCGTGATGAGCCCCGAAACTGACTTGGAGAATGCGCTGAGCTTCGAGGGAACGGTGGCGGAGAATTCAGCCAGATCTATGAGGGAGAGAGTGGTCTTCTGTCCCCTGCACTGCTGTGCGCAGGCATTGGTGTAGTCGTCGATGATATTCTTTCCGATCTCGGTGGTGGGCATGGAGGTGTTGTCCCCCAGCTTGCTGAGCCATTCGGTGTAGTACCAGCCTATGCCCGGCTCCGTTTCCTCGGAGGCTATCATATAGTCGGCGTATCTGTCCATCAGCAGTGCAGTTTCCGCAGTTGCCATCAGGCAGGCATCAAAGCCGATGAAGTCAAATGTGACGCCGCCCGCATCAAGGGCTTTGCCCAGTTCGCCCAGACCCATGGAGCCGGATCTTCTGTATTTCTCGTCGTAGCCGTAGCCGCTGACGGATCCTCCGCCGTGATCCCAGAGTATGAGGTCGTAGCGGGTAGCGGGGAAGTTTTCCGCACAGTATCTTATGAAGGAGGACAGGGTGGCAGGGTCGGTCATGGCCTTTGCGCCGTCATCACGCACAAGGTTCTCCAGTCCGCCGTTCCTCACTCTGTATATCTGATTGACCGATGAGCTTATGGAGGGGGTCTTCCACTGGCTGCATCCGCCTGTATAGACTATTATCCTTACATTGTCACCGTAGCGTGCGGATGCCATTTCCCGCAGGTCGTTGGTAGCCATGCCGTACTTGGATTCAAGGTCGGTGCCGCACATATACACCATGAGTGTGACCGTATCATTGCCGCCGCCCTGTATATTCGTGCGCTTTGCTCTTGCGCCCGCAGCCACGCTGTTGTCCACCGCCGTATAGGATGTGGCGGACTGAGGGGAGGGAGCCGCATACTGATACCCGCCGCTAAGACCTGTGCTGCCTCCTGAGCCGCCCGTAAGACCGCTCAGGGCATCAAGCGCACCGCCAAGAGGGGATGAGCCGCTGTCGGATGAATAGCCGTAGCTGCCGCTGCTGCCGCTGTCTCCCGTGCTGCCCGTGCCCGGGGCGCTGCCGCCTTTCATCATGAATATCACGACAAGTATGATTATAACGGGCAGTGATATGCCGCCGCCCATGGCTGCTCTCCTGCCGAAATTATTTCCCGAAGATGGTCTTCTTCCTCCGCCGCCTGCGGGGCCTCCGCCCGCACTGCCGCCAAGCTGAACGCCGCTGCCGCCGTTCTTGACACGTTTTTCTCTTCCCACAGGTCTGTTTGCCATTTTCATCAACCTCGTTATTTATAGTTTTGTATGCCGCCCGTCCGATGCGGCAAAAAGCAGGGTATTTTTTTACTACACAAAAAGCCGCTCCCCAAAAGGCTTTGAGGGCTGACGCAGCAGATCCCGTCATATGCCGCAGCAGTTTTTACTACACCCCGTCCCGCTCCTGTAAAGGCTTCAAGGGATATGTAGTAAAAATTTCAGAAAAAAGCTCTGTATCATATTATTTTTTCTTTTTTTCTTAAAGTAAGAAAAAATAAGGATAATTCTACTACATAACACTGATGACCCGCATCACATCCGCGTTTTTCCGTAGTAAAAACCGAAAACGGATCTTACTACACTGCGGGAGAAAGCCCTGTATACAGGCATTTGTGTGTAGTAAAGATTTTTACTGCATTCCGCCGTTTTTACTACATCAGCATTACCGGCTCTCCCACGGACGCTCTGCCCCATAGTGTATTATAGCATATTTTGCCTGCCCGTTCAATAGGACTCCGTAATATTTTGCGCAAATCATTATTCTTGTAGGACTGCACAAAATACCATCCGCTTACCTGTCTATTTCCGCCGTAAAGTTCCCCTCTGCATTTATCCTCAGCCTGATAGTCTTTATGTAGCGGTTGTAGAATATCTCCATTTCCTTTTCGCTGGCTGTTATGCGGGTATCTGTGTACACCTTTTCCAGAAGCTCCTTTGCGTTCATGGACAGCAGGTGCGGCAGGTATTTTTCCATTGCCGCAAAGAGCACGGCACGCTTGAACTCATCGGTGTTGCCGGTGCAGAAGTCGTCCATTGCGCAATAGTATATATTCCTTGTCTCAAGAGCATCCTTTATCGCCTGTCCGCACTTGGAATACTCGTACATTACAAGGAAATCCGCTTCCGGCAGCGAGGATATGAGCCCCCAGTAATCCGAATCGCTGGAGCAGAGTATGAATGATGTGATGTCGTTTTTGTAGAAATCCTTGGTGACGCCTGCGGTCATCTTTATATCCACCAGCGATTTGCCGTCGGTGACCCTGTCCACCTCTATGTGCTCTATGGGTATCTTTACGAATTTTTCAAGGGAATCCCAGCCCGAACCCGTGTGGTAATCGTCGTAGAGCACTATCTTTTCTATCTTCGCCAGCTCGTCCTGATTGAGGTTTTTCAGCACCCCGTACAGCTTGTAGGCATCTGAATTTTCGCAGTCCACCGCTATGGCTATCCTGTCCGCATCCTCTATGAAGCTGTATATGGTGGTCTTAGTCTCCTCGTGGGCATCCCTGTATTTGGAACTGTCCTCTATGAAATCATTGTGGAGCGCATAGAGGAACTTGAAAAATTTCTTGTCGGAAAGCAGTATATTCCCCGCATCATAGGGCTGATCCCAGTAAATATACATCTGGAACGGATAGAAGCTCCTGTATTTCTGGTATTTGTCGTGCTCCTGCCTCATCACGTTAGGCTTGGTGTACTTGGGAACCACGAAAAGCTCCTTCAGGTAATCCCAGTCCACCCATTCGTAGAACAGGTCTCTGCATTTGTCGATGTTTTCGTTTATGAGACGGGTAAATTCCTGCATATACTCCTCGGAACGGGTGTTGGACTTTACCACGCTTATGCCCCATTCCTCCAGATTTTTGATGTTTTCGTGGTCGAACCATTCGATGGAGTTGATGTTTTTCAGATTGAAGCGCATCTCATCATCTGTCTTTTTGAATTTCTGCATCAGTGCCGTTCTCAGCTTGCAAAGATAGCGTATAACCGTGGCAGAGCGGGAGTTTTCGGCTATCTCCAGCTTTGCCGGATCCATATGTTCTTTCAGTATATGCTTCTTTACTCCGATCATATACGCCACCAGTGCCACGCTTTCGGTGATATCCGTTGTCATCAGAACACTTCCTGTCCTTGTCTTTTCTATGAGCAGCCTTATCCGGGGCTGCTAAGGAGATGGTCGCTTCTCCCCATAATGATGTTACCACATATAAGGCTTTTTGTCAAGGAGTTTAAAAGCCCCGCTCTTTTTGTGTAAATTTTACAAAGGGACAAAATAAGAGGTAGAAAATTTCATATATTTATGTTAAAATGCAGGAAAGGTATTATATATTGTGCGAAAGGGGGCTGATGATATGCTGAGAACTTCATATTCCGTTGTTTTCCTGCTGCTTATCATCGGCCTTTTCTTCTGCGGTGTATCCTGCATGAGGAACGGGAAGAAGGTGCCGAAAGCAGTGGCGCTCCTTGAATGGTCGCTGCTGGTGCCTGTCACGGGGAACCTTATCATAATAAGCTCCTCCCGCCCCGGCTTTACTCTTGCGGGCAGCTATATCCTCTTTGTGGGGATGGATCTTTCCATAATAGCCCTGCTGCATTTCTCCGTGGAGTACTGCAAAGGTGCGGGAAAGGGTCAGAAGGTGCCAAAAGCTCTTTATTTCATACTGGGGCTGGATATCCTCCAGATCCTTGCGGATATCTTCACCCACCATGTATTCACCCTTGAAGAGATCATGGTGGAGGATATGCCCTATTTCAGGCCTCACCCCTCCTGGGGGATGTATCTGCACCGTGCCGTGGATCTCGGCATCATGCTCTCCGTAATGCTCGTCTATGTGGTCATCATCCGCCGCACCTCCCGTATCAGCAGGGAAAAGTACAGCGTCATATTCGGCGTTATGGTGGCCGTGACCCTGTGGCAGATATTCTACAACCTTTCGGGGAGCCCCATCGACCGCTCCATGATAGGCTTCGGTATATACGGCCTGCTGGTGTACTATTTTGCAGTCCACTACCGCCCTGTGCGCCTCCTGGACAGGATGCTGTCGGAGGTGGTGTCGGATATGGAGGATGCCCTCTTTCTCTTCGACCCCGCCATGGAATGTTTCTGGGCTAACAGGAAGGGTCAGGAGCTTACGGGGCTTTCGGACAGCGAGACCGAGAAAATGCCCGACAGACTTGGGGAGATACTTGGCAGGAACCATCTCTCTGCGGACATGAAAAACCTGAAGGTGGTTACGGGCACTGCGGACGAGGTGCGTTACTACACTGTCAATATGATAGCCATCCGTGAGAATGACAGCCGCTTTTCGGGTCATCTTCTCAGGATATCCGACGATACAAGGGAGCAGCGGCGCATCAGGAACGAGATCTACAACGCCACCCATGACATCCTCACCGACCTGTACACCAGAGAATACCTCTACGAGCGCATACGCTATACTCTCGACAAGAACCCCCGTGTGCCCTACTACATCGTCTTTGTGGATGTGAAGAATTTCAAGCTGGTAAACGATGTTTTCAGCGCCGCTTTCGGTGACTGCGCCCTTATGCAGGTGGCTGACCTTATCCGCAGGAATACGTCGAAGCGCTGTGTCTACGGCCGCCTTGCAGGGGATACCTTCGGTGTGCTGGTGCCCTGCGATGAATTCGACAAGAATGCCCTTGACCGTGAGCTGGAAAGCTTTACCGTCAGCAGCGGCGGCGTGGAGTATCACCTTGTGATACATCTGGGCGTTTACCGCAGCTCCGGCATCATCACCGATGTTTCCGTCATGTTCGACAGGGCTCATCTTGCACTTTCATCCATCACCGACGACTACATGACCCATATCGCCTTCTACGACGACAGGCTGAGAGAGAGCGTGCTCTGGGCGCAGCAGATAAGCTCCGAGCTGGACAGGGCTCTCACGGGTATGCAGCTTCGCCCCTACCTCCAGCCCATAGCCGACACACACGGACACATAATCGGTGCGGAGGCTCTTGCACGCTGGATACACCCTGTTTTCGGCTTTATGTCTCCCGCCGCCTTCATCCCCGTTTTCGAGAAAAACGGCATGATAGTTGAGGTTGACAGGCATATGTGGCGCTGCGCCTGCGATATACTCTCCCGCTGGGACAATGATATGTTCATTTCCGTCAACATCTCCCCCAAGGATTTCTATTTCATAGATGTGGCTGCGGAGCTAAAAAGCCTTGTGAAGCAGTACGGCGTGTCCCCCTCCCGCCTGAGGATAGAGATCACCGAGACCGTTATGATGGATGAGCCCCGCAGCAGGATGAAGATACTGGACGACCTGCGGCAATACGGCTTTATAGTTGAGATGGACGATTTCGGCAGCGGCTACTCATCCCTCAGTATGCTGAAGGATATGCCCGTGGATGTGCTGAAAATAGATATGCGCTTCCTGTCCGAGACCGATTCGGAGCAAAAGTCAAGGACCATCATCCGCAACATGATACGCCTTTCCGACGAGCTGGGCATAGCAGCCCTTACAGAGGGCGTGGAGACAAAGGATCAGTATGCGTTCCTGACGGATATGGGCTGCAAGCTATTTCAGGGCTTCTATTTCGCCCGTCCCATGCCTGTGGATGACTTTGAGAGCAGCTTTCTGGATCAGGCTCCACGGCGGCTGTGACCCCGATAATATCACAGGGCACGGTGTTATCCGTGCCCTGTTTCGCTTTTGTATGCTGTTATACTGATCTCTGACCGATGCACAGACAAGAAGCAAGCCGCAAATGCTTGGATATAAGGGGCTTGAGGCTTGGAGGCCCTATATACATCGGGGAAGGATCGGTATTATGCGGTAACTGTGCTCTGTACGGGTGCAGCCTGTTCGTTCTTTTCGGGTCTTCTGCCCTGTCTGCCGCCGTCGGGTCTGCCGTGCCTGCCTATGCTTACTTCGGTGATGTTCTCCCCGTCATATACCAGAGTGATGATGTCGCCTGCCGCAATATCGGAAAGAGCAGCAGCCTGACCGTTCTTGGTCACCTTTACTCCTGCGGGAACGGTAACGGTCTCACCGCTTGAAGTGAACTGCTTTTCAGCCTTGTCCTTCTTAACGGGTCTCTGTACGGCATCGGTACCATCGGCTGTACCATTGGCAGTGACGCCCTCCGCAGACTTCCTTACCTTCTTTGCGGGCTTCTGTGCATTGGTGCCGTCGGCAGCGGTGTCAGCGGGCTTTTCCTTCTTTTCGGGAGCTGCTCTCAGTTCAACGGTCATACCCGCTTCGGACACGCTTATCACCTTAGCGATCCTTATGTTCCTGCGGGCAGCCTTTGCACCGGGTGCCTTTGCCACATCAGCCGCTGCCTGTGTGCCTGCTGCTCCGGGCGCAGTCTGTATGGGGGTCTCCGCAGAGACGCTCATTGCGGGGATAGTGCTCATCGCTGCTGCAATTGCTGCAGCAGCCAGTACCTTTGATACTTTCTTCATGCTTTTCATTTCATATTGCTCCTTTTGTTGATATAGGGCGGTCTTTCCCGTCCTGTAAAGAGAATACCACAGCTTCCTTAAAATAATCTTTAAGCAGAAAAAAATTTGAAATATCGTCAGAAAAGCACTTCGTTCCCCGAAAACAGCGAAGCCCCCTGTAAAGGGGGCTGTACTTTTTTGGTTTTTGCTCCTATTTGGTGATAAGCTCAAAGGTAACGCTGATGGTCTGTATGGTCACCTTGTCGGAAAGCTCCAGCACCTGTGCGGATATCCCGTCCGTACTGCCGTCTGCCGTGCGGCCGTCGGCAGGTGCAGCAGGCACCCACTGGTTGAAGAAATTGACCCTTGTGCATATGCCGTCGTCGGAGG
>ODAI011976458.1_pt1 | contig 14459 bp, 16 predicted proteins | sample 1539321 | NCBI WGS metagenome assembly ODAI01 (sample SAMN02144231, study PRJEB22623) | gut metagenome | biome: sheep rumen | host: Ovis aries | place: New Zealand
GGAAAGGGCTTTGCAGTTGTTGCTGACGAAATCCGTAAGCTTTCTGAAACATCAACCGCCCAGTCTAAGACAATCGGCGACCAGCTGAACGGCATCAAGGAATCAATCTCTCAGGTTGTCACCGCTTCTGGTGAGGCCAGCAGCGCCTTTGAGTCCGTCTCCCACAAACTGGAAGAAACAGATGCCCTTGTTATGCAGATTAAGGCCGCAATGGAAGAACAGAACGAAGGTTCAAAGCAGATTACCGAAGCCCTGCACAACATGAACGACAGCACGGTGGAAGTCCGCAACGCGTCATCTGAAATGGAAGAAGGCAACAAGATGATTCTTTCCGAAGTGACCAACCTGCAGAACGCCACCATGGCGATGAACGCAAGCATGGAGGAAATGTCAATCGGCGCACGAAAGATTAACGAAACCGGTGCAACACTGAGCGACATCTCCAACAAAGTAAAGGAATCAATCTCACAGATTGGTGAACAGGTAGATAAGTTCAGAGTATAAGGCTTTTAAGCCAGCAGTAATTTCTGCAAATCATCAACGGTCGGTGCAATATAATCTGCGCCGGCCGTTTTTAATTCTTCCCGGCTTCCGTAGCCATACAAAATCCCTACACAGGACACTCCGTTTGCTTTTGCACCGTCCACATCATGCCGGCGGTCCCCGACCATTACAACATCATTCGCTTTTGCCCCGCAGCCGTCCATCACATAACGGATTACCGTGGTTTTATCGGCATGCGTTTCTGCCTCATCGCTTCCGCCGCAAAAATCAAAATATTTAAAGAGGTCGTAGTGCTTTAAGATGGGGAACATAAATTTTTCCGGCTTTCCTGTAGCGACGCAAAGGTGTTTGCCTGCGTCTTTTAAGGCCGCAAGCAGCTGGGGAATTCCCTTGTAGACACTGTTTTCAAAAATACCATGGACGGCGTAGTATTCGCGGTAAACTGCCATGGCCTTTACGGCATCTTCTTTGCTGAAGCCATAAAATGTACTGAAGGAATAGACCAGTGGCGGCCCGATAAAACGGTAAAGGGCGGCATCATCCGCCTCCTCTATACCCCATCTTTTGAGGGCATAGCGCACTGAGTTGATAATGCCGGGCCCGCTTTCAGTAAGAGTGCCGTCCAGATCAAAAAAGATATAATTCTGCTTCATTATATGGGCTCACCCGTAAGGCGCTCGATAAAGGCACGGGCATCTTCCGCTCCGGTAAAAAGATGGGCGTGAATGCCAAGACTTTGTGCCGCCGCAACATTCTGCTCGTTGTCATCAAAAAAGAAGATATCCTCAAAGTCCCAGGATTTTTCCGCATCACGGATATAATGCCAGAAAGTTATGTCCGGTTTAATCTGACGCATCAGGTGAGAGGCGTAGACAGCATCAAAAGCAGCATACTCCTTATGCTCCATGTGATACTGATAATGTACATCCAGGGTATTTGTTCCGCACACCACCCTCTGCCCTTTTGCCTGCAAATCATGCACCAGAGCGACAGTTGCTTCTATGAGGGTGGGCTTAAAGAAAGTCAGCCAGTAGTTTTCTTTGGGGGCAGCACAGCCTTCGCGGCGGGCAAGCAGTTCAAGGCTTTCCATACTGGAAATATCACCACGACAGGCCGCATCAATCAGCCCGCCGTGTTTTTTTTCAGCCTCTTTTGCATCCGCTAGGCCCATGGCTCTGCAGATACCTTCCCATACCAGAAAGCCACGGGTTACCACTCCCCCCATATCAAAAATGAAGAGATAGGATTTCATTAGTGGTGGAAGAGTCTCATTCCCGTAAAGCACATGACCATGCCATACTTGTTACAGGTTTCAATGACATTGTCATCCCGTACGCTTCCGCCGGGCTGGGCAATTACGCTTACGCCGCTCTTTCTTGCCCGTTCAATATTGTCACCAAAGGGGAAGAAGGCATCACTGCCCAGAGCAACGTCTGTATTTTTGTCCAGCCATGCCCGTTTTTCTTCCCGGGTAAATACAGAGGGCTTTTCAGCAAAAATTGTCTGCCATTTGCCTTCTGCAAGTACGTCCTCGTACTCATCACCGATGTAGACATCAATTGCGTTGTCGCGGTCAGCACGCTTAATGCCATCCACAAATTTCAGTCCCAGAACCTTGGGAGACTGACGCAGCCACCAGTTGTCGGCTTTCTGTCCTGCAAGGCGGGTACAGTGAATGCGGCTCTGCTGGCCTGCACCAATACCGATTGCCTGTCCGTCCTTTACATAGCAGACTGAATTAGACTGAGTGTACTTCAAGACAATCTGTGCAATCAGCAGATTATGCTTTTCTTCTTCCGTCAAGGTCTTTTTTTCCGTTACAATGTTCTTGAGCGTAGATTCATCCAGCTTGAAGAAATTGTGACCCTGCTCAAATTTTACGCCAAAAACCTGCTTTACTTCAGTTGCCGGCGGAACATAATCCGGGTCAATCTGCAGGATACAATAGGCTCCCTTTTTCTTTGCTTTCAGCAGTTCCAGAGCATCTGCGTCATAACCGGGAGCGATAACGCCGTCAGACACTTCCTTTGCAATCAGCTGGGCAGTTGCCTTGTCGCAGGTATCTGAAAGGGAAATAAAATCACCAAAAGATGACATGCGGTCAGCACCACGGGCGCGGGCATAGGCAGATGCCAGAGGTGTCAATTCGATTTTATCATCCACAAAGTAGATTTTTTTGAGTGTATCAGAAAGCGGCTTACCGATTGCCGCCCCTGCAGGAGACACATGTTTAAAACTCGTTGCCGCAGGAAGTCCTGTTGCTTCTTTAAGCTCCTTTACCAACTGCCAGCCGTTCAGGGCATCCAGCAGATTGATATATCCGGGTTTTCCGTTAATCACCGTAAGAGGCAGGTCGCCTTCGTCCACATAGACCCTCGCCGGTTTCTGGTTCGGGTTACAACCGTATTTCAGTTCAAGTTCTTTCATGTTTCCATTCTACAGAAAATAAGCAAAAGGGGGAAGTGTGCGCGGGCAAAATTGACAAAAGCAAAGCTCGTGAAGTAAAATAGGTTGTACGCATTTTTGCGGACAATGCAATTTTTTGATTACAGTAAGGAGAAGACGGTATGAAAAAACTGAATGTACTGCTTGCTGCAGTACTGCTTGGAGCACTCTCAGCAACTACCTTTATCAGCTGCTCAAACGGCGAAGATGGAAAGGACGGCGTAGGCATTGTATGGAAAGGCCAACTCGCCACCGCCCCCGCAAACCCGGACTACAACTGGGCCTATTACAACACTACGGACAAGTGCTCCTACCTCTGGGATGGAAGCAAATGGACAGTGCTTGCAGGGCCATCAGCACAAACGGAATTTTCCGTCTCAGTCGTAGGAAGCGACACTTTTACCACAAAAGAGGTCTATTTCAGGAGTTTAGACACCAACAAAAAAATTTGCAATGTGGGGGGAACTCCTGTAACATTTGCTTTTGCAAACGATATGCCGGAAGTGCCCTATGTACTCTGCACCGATGCTGTTATCAAAGACCTGACCGGAAGAACATATACCGTCAGTGCGGTAACAAAAGACTCAAAGTCTGTAACCGTCACCAACTCCGTAACTAGTGCAACGCTCACCTTAGACCTTGCAAGGCACACCTGCACCTACAGCAACTACGATGCCTTCTTCCTGACAAGCAAAGACGCCTCCTACGTTGACGTTGCCTATCCCCTGAATGACTATATAAAAATAGTTGATCTGCACAACACCCCGGGACAGTCCATCGCCCTTGACTGGTCAACGCAAGACATAGGCGTAGTGATTTATAACAACGGCAACACCTGCTCCCTCGCTATTCCCCTGCAGTTTTTCAACACTGTCTTCGGGCAGAATTTCGTCTACAATGGCAGCAACATCTATTACCCTAACGACCTTCTGCAAAAGGGCACGGATGCCAATGGCTACAAGGCACTTCAAGATGAGTATTACAGCGTAGGCTCAAAAACGGAAACTTCTCAGAAATTTGCGGACTACCGCTACAACGATTTCTGTCTGAACCTCGACATCAACTACGGACTCAAATCCCAGCACGGCATAGATAAGTTCCCCGATTTTGACACTTACTTTACCGTCATCGGGCTGAAGGATAAGCTAAAGAGCACAAATCCCCTCACTTTTGCCCAGGCCGTCAGGGATGTCTGCGAATACTACTTTGGTGACGGACATTCAAATTATGTGAAAAACTCTTACCTCATTGGATCTACCGCATCAATATCCACTGAGCTTCTGTCTCAGAACGATAAAAACTACGCCATAAACACCACACTTTACAAAACTGCCCGCAATAAAGGGAAAGAAACGGTTACTGAAAACGGACAGGCACGGGCAAAGATTCCCGGCTACGAACTCTCTTCAGACAAAAAGACCATCATCGTCCGCTTTGATTCATTTGAAAACAACAACAGCAAAAGAGAGGCAAGAATCAATGAACGCAAAGAACTGAGAAAAAGCAATGACCTGATTCTCAAAGACTATGTGGGGGTCAATGAAAGCGAGTATGATACGGTCTCTTTCATCAGCGCAATCAACGAAATAATCCGAGAAAACACCGAGATTGAAAATGTAGTTCTTGACCTTTCCTGCAACGGAGGAGGAGCAGTGCATACGGCCGCTGTAGTTGTGGCATGGATGCTCGGCGAGGCAACATTCAACATGGAAAACCCCATCACTGGTGCAAAGTGGTCGATTACCTACACCGCAGACATCAATATGGACGGCACTTATGACGGTAACACACCAAGCACAGGAATCACAGGCGACAGCATCAAGGACAAGAACCTCTTCTGCCTTATCTCACCACTCAGTTTCTCCTGCGGCAACACTACGCCCGCCTTACTCGCCGCTTCAGACAGAGTAACCATATTGGGAACAAAATCCGGTGGAGGAACTGCTTTTGTCCATCACGCCAGTGCTGCGGACGGTACACTCTACCGCATGTCCAGCAAGTATGTCACCGGTACGTCAAAGAACGGTGCCACTTATGACATAGATCAGGGTGTAGAACCCCACGTGCGTATCTCCAAGCCCGCAAATTTCTACAATGTGGAAAAAATCAACACACTTGTGACAAGTCTTAACTAGCAAACCTTAGAACAAAAAAGGTCGTTCGGTAAAAACCGAACGACCTTTTTTATATGACTGCTTCCATGAGCATCATCGTGCCTGCGCGCATAAGCGTCATTGCTCTTTTACATTAAACCAGTCCCTGTGCCATACGGGGCTTGCGCCCCGTGCGCTGTATGGAAGCTATTGACGTTTGCGCCTGCGCGCATGAGCGTCATAGCGCGAGCAAATTATACCAAGCCCTGAGCCATCATTGCTCTAGCAACTTTCAGGAAGCCGTAGATGTTGGCGCCGGAAACGTAGTCTGCTTTTGTTGCATATTTGGCTGCTGTTTCGTAAGCGTTGTCGTGGATGTTGGTCATAATCTGCTTGAGTTTTGCATCCACTTCTTCGCGGCTCCATGACAGGCGTTCTGAGTTCTGGCTCATTTCGAGACCTGATACTGCAACACCACCTGCGTTAGAAGCTTTTCCCGGAGCGAAGAGAACGCCAGCCTTCTGCAGTTCTGCAATTGCATCTGCACGAGTCGGCATGTTTGCACCTTCTGCAACCAGTTTTACACCGTTTGCAATCAGTTTCTTGGCATCTTCAATGAAGATTTCGTCCTGTGTTGCACAGGGGAATGCCAGGTCAGCCTTAACACCCCAGGGTTTTTCTCCCTTAAAGAACTTTGCCTTGGGATATTTCTTTACGTATTCGTCTACCTTCTTGTGAGCAGCGCGGAATTCCATTACGTATGCCAGTTTTTCTGCGTCGATTCCGTCTTCATCCAGAATGTATCCGCTTGAGTCAGACAGGGTGATAACTTTACCGCCCAGCTGAGTGATTTTTTCACAAGCATACTGAGCAACGTTTCCGTCACCAGAAATAAGTGCAGTCTTTCCCTTGAAGTCTGTTCCAGCTGCTTTCAGCATGCATTCTGCAAAGTAAATAAGACCATAGCCTGTTGCTTCCGGACGAATCAGTGAACCGCCAAAGTCAAGACCCTTTCCTGTCAGAACGCCTGTGAAGTTGTTTACGATTCTCTTGTACTGACCGAACATCCATGCAACTTCGCGTCCGCCAACACCCTTGTCGCCTGCGGGAACATCTGTATCAGCACCAATGTGGCGGTAGAGTTCCGTCATAAATGACTGGCAGAAGCGCATTACTTCTCCGTCGCTCTTTCCGTGGGGGTCAAAGTCAGAACCACCCTTACCGCCGCCCATGGGGAGTGTTGTAAGGCTGTTCTTCAGAACCTGTTCAAAGCCAAGAAATTTCAAAACATCAAGACCTACTTCCGGAGAGAAACGAAGTCCTCCTTTGTAAGGACCAATTGCGCTGTTGAACTGTACACGGAAACCGCGGTTTACATGGGGCTTACCCTGGTCATCAGTCCACGGCACACGGAACATGATGATGCGTTCAGGCTCAACAAAGCGTTCCAGAACAGCTGTTGTTTCCAGTTCGGGCATGGTGTCCACAACCGGAGAAAGTGTTTCCAGAACAAGGCCTGCAGCCTGCAAAAAGTGCTCCTGATCTGCATAGCGAGCCTGCAAATCTTCCCACACGCGCTTACAGTACGCGTTCTTTACGTTAAATGATTTGATAGCCATTTAATAACTCCTCTTAAAAGCAAAAAGCGCCATACATAAAACCATCCCCCCGATGAGGGCACAGGATGAGCCTTATGTATGACGCCTTTGTCATATCGTTACTATATAGCAGAATAAAAAAAATGTCTAGTAGTCCTCGTCTTCAGTTATTCTTTCAGCCTGATTTCTTATTACTCTATAGAGTCTGAATCATTTCTTTTATTCCACCTGGGCACAATGGGCTGTCCGTTTTCTACAAAGACAAGTTCATTATTCATAATCATCTTTCGTAAAATGGTGAGCCTGAATTTTATGAACTTGAGGTTCACTTCTGCATAAGGCATGAACTCAACTCTGAAAGTATAGGCTCCGCGGTCAAATACTGGTACAAGGGCAGAAGGTTTTACGGCAAACTTAAACTCCGTTCCTACTGTAATGGGAAGAGACACGCGTGCGCTCAAAACACTCTTTCCCACTCCGGCAGAAGGCGTCAGGTTAATCCAGGGCTCAAAGGTAATCGTCGTGCCTTCAGTAGCCAAAGCCTCCGCATTCGTTATTCCCACAAACATTTCATTGGAGGCAAAGCCTTTTGAACCCGCATCTACATGAACATAGGGCAAAAGGACTTTCCATCCGTAATGCACATCTACATAGGCATCCCCGCCGCACATACCCACAAAAGCAATATGGGGGCTGTATCTTCATAGGGAGCAAGACTGATAATATAGTCTCCGTGAGCCAGTCCTTCTGTGCCGGAAGGCCTTTCCTGATTTGTAATATAAATGAAGTTTCCTTCGCTGTTTACACCGTACAGACCTTCATCCACCTTTTCCGCTTCTTCATTTGTAGCACGATAACCTGCCCTCGCAACACTTTTTGTAAAGGTAAAGTACATTGATGAGTAGGGTTTTGTTTTTTCATTTAGTATTGATGGTGATATAGCCATAGATTGCTTTTGCAGGATCATCTTCAAAAATCGTTGTCTTACCTGAACTGTTTCCATTAAAGGCAGTCTTAAAAGTTGTTGTTGTATCTGTTGTGCTTGATTCAAATTCACTTGGGGTAAAATCGCTGTCATCAAGAGTTACATCACTTACAGAAGAGTATTCTTTTATGGAAACTTCTCTGGAAGTCAGTTTTCCCAGACGAACAGCAACCTTTGTACCTGCCTGCAGCTGCCCCGCACCCTTTCCCGGGTTCCAGATTAAAGAACCGCCTATATAGCCACGGTTTTGAGTAAGGTATAAATAAGAAAGTGAATCTCCATCACTTGAACCTGTATCACCACTACTGCATGAAACAGCTGCAAAAACAAGCGCTGATGCCATCAGCACTCTTAAAAAGGAAAGAACTGTCTTCATATTAAAACAAAACCTCTCGGCGACAGTATACAAAAAAATCGCACCCATGCAAACGCTGTCAGCGGGCACGAGTGCGATCAGACACATCAAGAAGTCTTGTGCTTAGAGATTTCTGTCATCCAGATAGATGTGGTGGGGTAAGCCGGAAACATAAATCGGAGTAAGTTCTGCCTGAATAAGCGGCATTGCATACTCAATGAATGCGGGCAGCATCTGAGTGTGGTCTGCATTAACCCATTCCATCGGCACCTTCTTTTCAAGGTTCGCAACTTCGCTGATAGGATGCAGTTCCGTTGTACACTGGTAGGGAGAGTTAGAAATGCGCTTGATTGCAACCATTTCTCCCGTGTGTCCTTCACAGGCTGCCTTAACTGCGGCACCGCCAACCTGATATGCTTCCGTAATATCCACGCGGCTGGTCAAATGGCCTGCACAGCGCTGGAGGGTAGAAAGTTCGATTGAACGGGTCTTTGTGTCCAGTTTGCGTGCAATGGTATTTGCCAGGAAGCGGGCTGTACCAGTCAGAGACTTATGACCGAATGCATCAACTGCATGTTCATCATCTGCAAGTTCACAGACATAGCGGCCGTCTTCCAGTTTAACACCTTCAGAAACCGCAATAACAATGCTTGCCTTTTCCTTCTGCATGCGCTCTACTTTTTCAACAAAGCGGTCTACATTAAAGGGTACTTCAGGCAGACAAATCATGTCCACGCCTTCGCAGTCTTCTGACTTTGCAAGGGCGGCCGCAGCAGTAAGCCATCCGGCATTTCGTCCCATGATTTCTACAATCGTCACATACTTTGTGCCGTATACAGTAGCGTCGCGAATAATTTCCTTCATTACAACGCCGATATATTTTGCCGCACTTCCGTAGCCTGGAGTATGATCTGTTACGCAAAGGTCATTGTCAATCGTCTTGGGAACACCAATAAAGCGGATGTCAGAATTAATCTGCTTTCCATAGATAGCCAGTTTATTGATGGTGTCCATTGAATCGTTTCCGCCGATATAGAAGAAGAAACCGATGTCCAGTTTTTTAAGCAGGGCAAAAATCTTATCAAACACTTCCTTTGCCTTGGGGTCATCCAGTTCCGGCAACTTATAGCGGCAGCTTCCCAGATAACTTGACGGCGTGCGCTTTAGCAGTTCAATATCCAAAGCACTCTTGAGTTTTTCCTTCATATCAATATAGCGTTCCTGCAGAAGCCCCTGAATTCCATGAACCATACCGTATACGTGCGGTGCACCTCTGTCACGGGCTGCCTCAAAAACACCTGCCAGACTTGCGTTAATAACCGATGTCGGACCACCAGACTGACCAACAATTGCATTTTTCATGAAAATCCTCCTGTAAAAAATACCCTAATGATTTCTTTCTAATACTTCATTTTATCACAGGCTTTCTGAAAAAGCGAGAAAATAATGAAATAAATTACAGCCGTCAAAAAAAATCATGCGCAGTAATACGTCGAGTCAAGGCACGCTAACGCTTAAAGCCTTGACTTCGCCGTTTTGAGGGTTTGTAATAAACCCTCAATAAAAAAAGACGACCGTCATGGGTCGTCTTCTCCAGCACATATTGTTTTTATGCCGCTACGTATGCTTCCAGTTTGCGCATTCTTCTCGGGTGCTGCATGCGAACGATTGCACGCTTTTCAATCTGGCGGATACGTTCTTTTGTCAGCTGGCAGACATCGCCCACTTCTTTAAGAGACATGGGACGACTTCCGTCCAGACCATAGCGCAGGCGGATAACCTTGGCTTCATTGGGTCTCAGAGTTTCAAGAACTTCGTTGATGTCTTCATGCATTGTCTTTGCAACAATTTCTTCATAGGGAGATGCATAGCGTTCATCTTCCATAAAATCTCCCACGGAAGCACTGTCGCTGTCATCACCGCGAACCTGTGCATCAAGACTTACCATTTCACGGTTGATGTTGATCATGTCGCGTACATGAGAACTTTCCATACCCAGCATTTCTGCCACTTCGGAAATTTCCTCTTCTTCGGTTTTGCCGCTTCCAACCATTTTGCGGGCATGTTCAATCTGAACAAGTTCATTTGCACGGTTAAGGGGCAGACGGATTGCACGGCTCTTTTCACAGATAGCTTTCAGGATGCACTGACGAATCCACCATACTGCATAGGAAATAAAATGATATCCCTTTTCTGCATCAAACTTATCAATTGCCGTAATCAGACCGATATTACCTTCACTGATTAAATCCACCAGATCCAGTCCCTGTCCCTGGTATTTTTTTGCAACATTCACTACAAAGCGCAGGTTGGCCTTAACGATTTTATCTTTTGCAGCCTTGTCACCGGCTTTTGCCTTCAGTGCAAGTTCATTTTCCTCTTCACGGCTCATCAGGGGAATCTTATTGATTTCTTTTAAGTACATTGTAAGAACTGCGTCGTCGTTTGTCATTTCGGTCTCCTGTTTTGCACCAGCGTTTTTTGCTATGCTTCACTAATTTCACTTAAGATATAGCAATTTTCGTGCCAACTTTTATTATTTACCTTTTTCTTCATTTCTTACGCAAAAATGACTGTTTTTTCCCCGCTTTGACGGCTTCCATCAAACAATTTTTCTATTTTTTTTACGATTTTCTTTGACTTTTGGGGCATTTATTATTATTTTTATACTATCAGACGTATATTTTGACACAATCAATCTTTTTATACGCTAAAACTGTATCATTTTGACACAGTAAAATCATTAACAAAACTCTTTGGAGGCAAAAAATATGAAACTCAAACCACTTGCTGACCGTGTATTGCTCAAGCAGGAAAAGGCAGAAACAAAAACTGCCAGCGGAATCATCATTCCGGAAACCGCACAGGAAAAAACTCAGACTGCTGAAGTAGAAGCAGTTGGTCCTGGAACTGAAAAAGAAAAAATCACGGTTAAAGTCGGTGACCGCGTCATGTATGATAAATATGCCGGCACACAGGTTAAAATTGACGGCGAAGAATATCTGATTGTTAAAAACTCAGACATCATTGCAATCATTGAATAGCCTGCAAAAAAGCACCCAATCGGGTGCTTTTTTTATTAAAAATATTAGCCCTTTACTACCCCTGCGGAGTATAAATATGTGATACAGGAGTTGCTACATGGATAAACAATACATAACTGATATACTCCTTTCTGAAGGGGTTACAAAAGAAGAAATCGACTCAATCAATCTTGATTCAATTCTTACACTCGTAGAAAATGCAAGCAGTTTAGACAATCTGTGTGAAAATCTAAAAAAAGAGTATCCTGACTTTGACGAAAATAATTTCAGAAATCTCATTACATCAAGAACAAAGAAAGAAGAAGAAATTGAAGACCTGTCCGATGATGATTTAGAGGCAGTCGCTGGTGGCAGTAACTGGGCAAGCAAGAATAAGAATATGCTTATCCTTATAGGACTTGTCGCTACCGCCTGTGTTGCTGCACCCTTTGTAAAAAAGGGAATCGATAAACTGCATAATATGCAGGAAACCGCTAAAATAAAAAAATATGAAGAAGAAATTAACGCCTTAAACAAGCAATTGGGATATTCTTAAACCTGAGTGAACAAAGGACAATGGAAAAATTGTGTATAAAGAATAATTCAGCAAGTGAATTTAATGAAGCAGCAGGCATACTGAATTTGCCGGAAATGCAGATTCTCTTTACCTGTTCATTGTAATTTCAATCTGCCTGCGCAAAAGGCGGGCATCTGCATGTATCGGATTTAAGGAAAGACAATACTCAAGTGAAAGCAGGGCTCCCTTTTCGTCTTTCAAATCATTCTGAATAACTGCACTGCGATAGAGAATATCGGCTTTTTCCAGCGGCTCCCGGGTCCGGCCTGCAGCAAGGCCATAGAGGGCAAGGGCATTCTTTTTGTCACCCGTACTGCTGTAGACCATGGCAAGATTACATGCCGTCACTGGTGAAGCAAGCGGCGACATAGTCACGATGGGAGCTGTCTCAGAAGTGCGGTGCAAGCCACCAGTTTCAAAGAGTACATATTCGTAAAGACGGCGGGCTGCCGTAATATTTCCATCAAGCAGGGTAAAATAGGCGGCTGTTTCCCCCTCCCAAATCTCCATGCTGTTCACATCTTTTGCCGCACGGTCACCAAAGGTTCCCCTCATCACTTCCGGTGGAATCAAATTTTTTGCCACAGGACGCTCGCCGCCAAATACATCAATCAGCACTTTCTGCGTCACAGGCTCCTCGTTTTTCAGACTGTAGCGGGCATCAAGGTATTTCGTAAAAAGATTGCGGGCATCTTCATTCTTTCCGTTTGCAAGAAGCTCATGGACAGCCAGCTGAACCAGTTTTGGAGGATACAGACTTCGTCCAAGCTCGTTTGCCTCAAGCATCTGCCAGACATAGGCCAGTTTTGCAGTCTGGGTCAAATCAGGATTATCCCTAAAATGCAAGAGACACTGGGCCACAAGCAGATCTTCATCCACTTCCCCGCCATCCGTCTTCTGCTGCTTTATCGCGCTCTCCATGCGAAACAATGCGTCGCTCACAAGAATCCGGGGACGCTCATCATAAGCCCGCATAGAATGAGTTCTGAATTCTGTCATACGCAGGGATTTTTCCAGTTCCGTCATTTCCGGCTGAAGCGTATTCTCATAGGCAAAGCGGCCGTAAGTCACCAGTCCCGGAACATAATCAGCATTATTGGTCACTACGTCAAAAATCAAATCATAGGCCCGCTTATAGTTTCCCCGGTTCTGTTCCCAGAGGGCACTGTTCACTTTTACCGCAGGGGAAACATCAGCAGATTTTTCTCCCTTGTACTGCAGTACGATTTTACGGGAGGCTTCTGCACTGTCCCTGTCATTCAGCATGACATAGGCATCGCTTGCAAGTTCTGCGGCGGCAGGCAAAAGCACTTCGCTCCTCACCTTGCTCAGATTATCCAGACAGATGTCATAATTTTCTGCATCATACTGCACATAAGCCCAGAAAAGCATTTCTGCCATGGAACGGGTAGTTTTTTCCGCCTGATATTGAGGATGCACATCCTGTAAGGCCGCCGCCGTCTGGTAATCACCTGCCAGAAGACAAAGAAGCGCACTGTTCATAAGCCAGCGGGTATTTCCCGTACCCACAAAGGCATCATAATAGACAGCCGCAAGATCAGAAGAATAGAAGGAATTTGTCTTTGCCGCTTCCGCTACCTTGCGTAGCACTGCCTCAGAATAGAGAGAACCATAGCGGCTGCCTGCAAGAGAACGGCTTATATCTACAGCGTCGTCAAATCGCCCCTCACGAAGCATAAATCGGGCATAAACCGCAGTTATTTCCTGATTATCCGGCAGAGCTTTTAAGGCATTTTGCAGCGTCCTTTCTGCCAGAGTCTTTTCTCCCAGTGTCATGTAGCGGCGGTAAATACCCAGTCGGGCAAAGGCACTGAAAGCATTCTTTTCCGCTTTTTTCAGAGTCGAAAGAGCATCAGATGCCTGCCCCTGACGGATAAAGGCATCCACACTCTCTAATTGCGATAAAAAAGACTGATTTTCTGATTTTGAGCACGAAAAGAAAAGCCCCGCACAGAGCAGAGAAAGAGCAAGCACTACACCTTTTCTTTTCGTCATCATAGGCTAATTCAATGTTTTTTTAATGGTATCCAGAACTGCATTTATGAATTTAAAAGCTTCATCCTGACCATATTCCTTTGCAATACCTACAGCCTCATCAATAACGATTGAAGTCGGAATATCCTTCTGGTAGAGCAATGAATATACGCTCATGCGCAGAATAGCCAGGGAAACCTTGTTCACACGGTCAAACTCCCAGCCGTTCAGGTGCTTTGCAATTAATTCATCAATTTCAGCTTTATGCTCCACAGTACCGGCAATCAGCATGCGGGCAAAGGCACCGCTTTCTTCATCGATTGCCTCACCCTTGTCGCTTTCTGCCCAGGTCAGTTTCAGAACATCTTCAAGCGGATTTCCGCCAATCTCCATGGAGTAGAGCCCCTGAAAAGCCAGGATTCTTCCCTTTCGTCGTGACATACGCTTACCAGTTCAGCAGTTTGTTAAGTGCATCACCAGTCTTCTTGCGGTCCACGTTCTGGGGTGTATCCAAAGATTTAGTGATATCCTGAATTGCAGTCATAAGGAACTGGCTCTGCTTCTGCTGTGTCAGATTAGACTTAATGTAATCGTATACAGTAATTGTCGTTTCCGGCTGAACTACATCGCTCAAGCCCAGCATCTTTGCCGCATATTTCTGGCGGACTGCATAGAACTGGAAGTTCTCGCTTGTTTCATTCAGATTTGAAATATAACCAACGTCACGACCAAAGAGTTCCATAAGTTCTGAATAGCTGATTCCCAGCTGCTGTGCATGCTGTGCAGTCTTGCTGACAATCAAATCACCACCCTGGAAGTCTTTGTCAGACTCCATTTTTGTCTTAATCTTGTCGTAGGTCAGTTTTTTTGCCTTCAGGTCAGCA
>ODAI010711347.1_pt1 | contig 14457 bp, 13 predicted proteins | sample 1539321 | NCBI WGS metagenome assembly ODAI01 (sample SAMN02144231, study PRJEB22623) | gut metagenome | biome: sheep rumen | host: Ovis aries | place: New Zealand
GCACGCTTTTGGGAAGTGTTAACAGGTTTAACACACGAAGGCGTTTGTCGGAGAAATCTGACCCTTTGTTTAAGAAAAAGCACCTTTTAGTTTTTAAAGGTGCTTTTTCGTTGAATTTATTTGGCGGTTATCGGTAAAAATCGTAACTTTGCAGACGAAAATTAAAAAGCTAATGGGAAAATTTGGATTTATGAAAAAAGGAATATTATTGATAGGATTGATGCTACTGACGCTCTCGACAGCGTATGGGCAGAAGCAATGGACTTTGCAGCAGTGTATCGACTATGCGATGGAGAATAACATCACGCTGCAGAAGTCGAAACTGCAGAAGGAGAGTGCTACGGAGGATCTGAAGGGCGCCAAGGCGGCTCTGCTGCCGACACTGACGGCTTCGACGAACCAGAACCTGGGCTACCAGCCCTGGAAGTCGTCGGGCATGGCGTATGTGACTAACGGAACGGTGGACACGAAGGTAGACAAGACCTCGTATAACGGCTCGTACTCGCTGAACGGGAGATGGACTGTGTGGAACGGAAACAAGAACTTTAACAACATAAAACTTAACCGACTCTCGGAGGAGCAGGCAGAACTCCAAGCCCAGGAGACTGCTAACTCCATCCAAGAGAAAATCGCACAGATCTTTACTCAGATACTATACCTCGACGAGAGCGTGAAGGTGAATGAGCAGATGCTGGAGACAAGCCAGAAGAACGAGGAGCGCGGCAAGGAGATGCTGGAGGTGGGAAAGATGTCGAAGGCCGATCTCGCCCAGCTCTCTGCACAGCGCGCCAACGACGAATATGCCATCGTGGAGGCGAAGAGTGAACTGATGAACAACAAGCTGCAGCTGAAGCAGTTGTTGGAGATCACTGACGAAGAGGGATTCGACGTGGTAATCCCCGAGATCAATGATGAGCTCATCATGGCTACCATCCCTGAGCTGCAGACGGTGTATGAGCAGGCACTGATGAGCCGTCCCGAGATTGAGCGCTCGCAACTGGCCATCAAGAGTAGTGGTGTGAACGTGGCCATCGCCAAGTCGGGGTGGATGCCGAGTGTGAGTCTGACGGGTGGTGTCACCACCTCGACGAACTCGCTGAACAACAATGGCTGGGGTGAACAGTTCAAGAGCAACGTGAACTCGCAGTTAGGACTTGGCGTGACGATGCCTATCTACGACGGACGTACGACGAAGACCTCGGTGAACAAGGCGAAGATCAAGGAGCTGGAGGCGAAGCTCGACCTGCAGGACAAGCAAAAGACGCTCTACTCTAACCTGCAGAAGTACTGGCTGAACGCCTGGACCAATCAGCAGAAGTATCAGGCTGCGAAGAGCAGTGTGGAGAGTGCGCAGGAGAGCTATAACCTGCTGTCGGAGCAGTTCCGCCTGGGACTGAAGAACATCGTGGAACTGATGACGGGCAAGGACAACTTGCTCTCGGCGCAGCAGAACCAGTTGCAATCGAAGTATCTGTCGATCTTCAACCAGCAGATGCTGCAGTTCTATCAGAGCGGGGAGATCCGCTAGGCGGATCTGTTTACGGTTTACGGTTTACAGTTTACAGTTGAAATGACTGAAGGCTGTATTACCGCAAAGGTAATCACCTGTAAACCGTAAACTGTAAACTGTAAACAATAAACAAAAGAAATATGAAAAAGATTGGAAAGAAAGGTTGGATTGCCATTGGTGTGGTGGTTGTGATCATCATCGCATGGGCGCTCATGAGGGGCGGAAAGAAGGAGGAGACGATTTCGTTTGAAACTGCCAAGGTGGAGAATACCAGTATCCACACGAGTATCACGGCTACAGGCACCATTGAGCCTGTGACGTCGGTGACGGTGGGTACGCAGGTCTCGGGTATCGTGAGCCGCCTCTACGTGGACTACAACTCGATCGTGAAGAAGGGGCAGGTGATTGCTGAGTTGGATCGCACGAACCTGATCAGTGAGTTGAACACGGCGAAGGCTAATCTCGCGAGTGCTGAGAGTACGGCTGCCTACGAGCAGGCAAATTATAATAGGTATAAGACGCTCTACGACAAGGGACTCGTGAGCGCCGACGAGTTTGAGAGTGCCCAGTTGTCGTATCAGAAGGCCAGGCAGCAGGTGAACACCTCGCGCGAGAGTGTGCAGAAGGCGCAGACGAATCTGGGTTATGCCACGATTACTTCGCCCATCGACGGCGTGATCCTCTCGAAGGCCGTGGAAGAGGGGCAGACGGTGGCTGCCTCGTTTAACACCCCAGAGCTCTTTGTGATTGCGCAGGATCTGACGGACATGCGCGTGATAGCCGATATCGACGAGGCTGACATTGGCGGTGTGAAGGAGGGACAGCGCGTGAGCTTCACGGTAGATGCCTTCCCCGATGACAAGTTTGAGGGGCGGGTGACTCAGGTGCGCCAGGATGCGAAGACGGAAAGCAACGTGGTGACTTACGAGGTGGTGATTTCGGCTCCCAACAACGACCTGAAGCTGAAGCCTGGACTGACGGCCAATGTGACGATCTACACCTTCGAGAAGGACAACATTCTCGCTGTGCCTGCCAAGGCACTGCGATTCCATCCCAACGATGCGCTCCTGCAGAAAGGTGAGACCATTGACGACTGTGAGGGCGACCATAAGCTCTGGACGAAAGAGGGAACTGTGTTCAAGGCTCACAAGGTGGAGGTGGGTACCTCCAACGGTGTGATGACGGAGATCACGGGTGGCATCGCGGCTGGCACTGAGGTGCTCGCCGACTTCAATATCTCAGGTGGTGGTATGCCTGAGCAGGCGCAGCAGGGCGGTAACCCCTTCATGCCGCGTCCGAGAAACAGGAACGCCAACAGTAACAACAAGAGCGGAGGCAACGCCGCTCCCCCAAGACAGTAAGAACTATGGCAGAAGACAATAGAAAAGTAGTCATCGAGCTGCAGAACGTGAAGCGCTACTTCCAGGTGGGCTCTGAGACGGTGAAGGCGCTGCGCGGTGTCTCTTTCAAGATCTACGAGGGCGAGTTTGTCACCATCCAGGGTACTTCGGGCTCGGGCAAGTCGACGCTGCTGAACCAATTAGGCTGTCTCGACACCCCCACTTCGGGAGAGTATTTCCTCGACGGCATCTCCGTGCGCACGATGTCGAAGACGAAGCGCGCCCATCTGCGTAACCGTAAAATCGGCTTCGTGTTCCAGAACTATAACCTCCTGGCTAAGACGACGGCAGTGGAGAATGTGGAACTGCCGCTGATGTATAACTCAGAGTACTCGGCTGCCCAGCGTAAGGAGAAGGCTATCAAGGCACTGCAGGCCGTAGGACTGGGCGACCGTCTGTATCACAAGTCGAACCAGATGTCGGGAGGTCAGATGCAGCGTGTGGCCATTGCCCGTGCACTGGTGAATGATCCCGCCGTGCTGCTGGCCGACGAGGCAACGGGTAACCTCGATACGCGTACATCGTTTGAAATGCTGGTGCTGTTTCAGGAGCTCTACAAGCAGGGACACACGATTATCTTCGTGACACACAACCCTGAGATTGCCGAGTATGCCAGTCGTAACATCAACCTGCGCGACGGCAAGATACGTGAGGATACGGTGAATACAAATATCAAGTCGGCTGCTGAGGCCCTTGCCCAGCTGCCTGTACCACAGGATGATTAATTTGGTTTACGGTAAAAAGGAATGAATATACTGAATTTGTTTAAGGTGAGCCTGAGGGCGGTGGCGAATAATAAGATGCGCTCGTTTCTCTCGATGCTGGGAATCATCATCGGAGTGGCGGCAGTGATCATCATGATGTCAATCGGTCAGGGTTCGAAGGAGAGCATCCGTAAGGAACTCTCCACGATGGGTACCAACCTGCTGACGATTCGCCCGGGTGCTGATATGCGAGGCGGTGTGCGACAGGATCCGTCGGCGATGCAGACACTAAAGATGGCCGACTATGAGCGCATCGTGCGTGAGAAGCGGTTTGTCACGAAGGTGTCGCCTGAGGTGACGGTCAGCGGACAGGCCATCTATGGCAGCAAGAACACCAATGCCTCGATGTACGGTGAGTCGATCGACTATCTCGATATCCGTCTGTGGACAATCGAGGAGGGTGAGTGTTTCACGGAGGAAGACATCAAGAAAGCCGCGAAGGTGTGCGTGGTGGGTGCCACCATCGTGAAAGAGCTCTTTGGCGAGGGTGCCGACTGTATCGGCAAGACCATCCGCTTCAAGTCGATTCCCATGCGCATCGTGGGGGTGCTGAAGTCGAAGGGTTATAACTCATGGGGTATGGATCAGGACAATGTGATCATCGCACCATATACGACGGTGATGAAGCGTATCGCTGCCCAGACCTACTTCTCGAGTATCGTGTGCTCCGCAGTGACAGAAGAACTCTCGGATGCTGCCATTGAGGAGCTGACGCAGATCCTGCGCAGCAACCACAAGTTGAAGGATGAGGCTGCCGACGACTTTACGATCCGTTCGCAGGCCGAGATGATGGAGACGATGTCGTCGACGATGGATACGGTGACGATTATCCTCGTTGTGGCTGCTGCCTTCTCACTGCTCGTTGCGGGTATCGGCATCATGAACATCATGCTGGTGAGCGTGACGGAACGCACGAAGGAGATCGGTCTCCGTATGGCTGTGGGAGCCACAGGGCCTGTCATCTCGCTGCAGTTCCTCATCGAGTCGGTATTGATATCCGTTACTGGTGGATTGATAGGTGTCCTTGTCGGTGTGGGGGCGAGTGCGTTTGTGTCTTCTTTCGGCATGCCTTCGAGTGTGCCTGCCTGGAGCATCTACGTGTCGTTCCTCGTGTGTGTTTGTATCGGTGTCCTCTTTGGTTATATCCCCGCGCAGAAAGCTGCGAATATGGATCCCATCGAGGCGATACGTCATGAGTAGTGAGGAGTGAGTAGTGAGGAGTGTGGAGTGTGGAGTGAGGAGTGTGGAGTGAAAAATGAATAGTTATGCTTGACAGAAGGCTAAAGATATTCTTACATATCGTATTTTGGATGTTCATGTTCCTGTCGCCCATGCAGTACATGAGGGGAACGGGCATGTCGATGCTCCAGTATCTGATGAACTGTATGTCGTCAGTGCTGCTGATGGTGGTGTTCTACGCGAATTACAAATGGCTGACACCGAAGTACTTCGTGTCGGGCAAGCATCGCTACTATACGGTGATTAATTTCGTGATGATTGTCAGCTTCGCCATCTTCCTGCACTATTGGATGGACTATACGCGCGACTTGTTCCATCCTTTTGTGATGCGCTACCGTATACCCGATACGCTCGACGACTTCCTCTTCTTCGTGCGTGACTGTGCCAACTTCGGCATCTTCGCCACAGCAGCTACCTGTATCGCACTGGCACAGCGCTGGCTGTGGGCAGACAAAGCCATTAAGGCTGCTGAGGCAGCGCGCGTGAAGGCAGAGCTCAACAACCTACGTTCGCAGATTAATCCGCACTTCCTGCTGAACACGCTCAACAACATATATGCCCTCACGGCCATCGACTCGGAGCGCGCTCAGAGCGCTATCGAACAACTCTCGAAGCTGCTGCGCCACATGCTCTACGACAACCAGTCGTCAGAGGTGCCCCTGAAGGATGAGGTGCAGTTCCTCGAGAATTATATCAACCTGATGAAGATACGTCTGCCCAAGACGGTCGACGTGTCTTTCCAGTGCGATATGGAGGACCCAGAGATCCGCGTGGCTCCCCTGGTGTTCATCTCGCTGATCGAGAATGCCTTCAAGCATGGTATCAGTCCGACGGAACCCAGTTTCATCCATATCGTCCTGACGCAGCGCGGCAGGAATCTATGTGTCAATATTGAGAACTCTAATTATCCGAAGACAGAAGACGACCGCAGCGGGCACGGTCTCGGCCTCGAGCAGGTGCAGCGACGCCTCGACCTGGCTTATTACGCCCGGTATGAGTGGAGTCAGAAAGTCTCTGACGACGGAACCGTTTATTCATCTATCATAAAAATCAAGTTATGACCATTACATGTGCCATCATCGATGATGAGCCTCTGGCAGCGGGGCTGCTCGAGAGCTACGTAAAACGTATTTCGTACCTAAAACTGAAAGGAGTCTACAATAGCGCCGTTGCAGCGATGAAAGATCTGCGCGACGATCCCGTACTCCTTCTGTTCCTCGATATCCAGATGCCCGACCTCTCTGGTGTCGAGTTCGCCAAGATTGTGCATAAGGATACCCGTATCATCTTCACCACTGCCTTCTCGCAGTATGCCGTTGAGAGCTATAAGGTGAACGCCCTCGAATATCTGTTGAAGCCCATCTCCTATCAGAACTTCCTCGAGGCCTGTGACAAGGCGCTCGACTATTTCAGTGTGCAGATGCGCCAGGCAGCCTGCTTCCGCGATCGCTACATGTTCGTCAAGAGCGACTACAAGCTGGTGCGTATCCGTCTCGACGACCTTCTTTATATCGAGGGTTTCAAGGATTACGTGCGCTTTGTGATGAAGGATGGGGAGAAGGTGCACTCGCTGATGTCGATGAAGCGTCTTGACGAGTATCTGCCCAAGCCCGAGTTCCTGCGCATCCATCGCTCCTACATCGTCCACATGCCAGAGGTAGAGGCCATCGATCGCTTCCGCATCGTCTTTGGAGAAACCTTCCTACCCATCTCCGACAACTATAAGGATGAACTGCAGATATTCTTCGACCAGCATACGTTAGCATAAAAAAACGTTAAAAGCGGTGTGACGTGCACCGCTTTCATGCTTTTTTTATACCTTTGCAGGCGTTAATTAGATTATTACTCATTTTAAAACGTATAGTAATATGGTAAACTACAAAGATTTAGGTCTCGTAAACACTCGCGAGATGTTCAAGAAGGCTGTAGCTGGTGGCTACGCTATTCCCGCTTTCAACTTCAACACAATGGAGCAGATGCAGGCTATCGTTCAGGCTGCTGTTGAAACCAAGTCTCCTGTTATCATGCAGGTTTCTAAGGGTGCTCGTAACTATGCTAACGCTACGATCCTCCGCTACATGGCTGAGGGTGCTGTGGCATACGCAAAGGAGCTGGGTTGCCCCAATCCTCAGATCGTGCTTCACCTCGATCACGGTGACAGCTTCGAGCTCTGCAAGGATTGTATCGACATGGGCTTCTCTTCAGTGATGTACGACGGTAGCTCACTGCCTTACGAGGAGAATATCAAGATCTCTCGTCAGGTTGTAGAGTATGCTCACAAGTACGATGTGACTGTTGAGTGTGAGCTCGGTGTGCTCGCTGGTGTTGAGGATGAGGTTGCCTCTGAGGTAAGCCACTACACCAAGCCTGAGGAGGTGATCGACTTCGCTACCCGCACAGGCTGCGACTCTCTGGCTATCTCTATCGGTACTTCTCACGGTGCTTACAAGTTCAAGCCCGAGCAGTGCACACGCGATCCGAAGACTGGCAAGCTCGTTCCTCCTCCACTCGCATTCGACGTACTGGCAGAGATCGAGAAGAAGTTGCCTGGATTCCCCATCGTGCTTCACGGTTCTTCTTCTGTTCCTCAGGAAGAGGTTGACACTATCAACAAGTTTGGTGGTAACCTGCCCGACGCAGTAGGTATCCCCGAGGAGCAGCTCCGCAAGGCTGCTAAGAGCGCTGTCTGCAAGATCAACATCGACTCAGACTCTCGTCTGGCTATGACAGCTGCCATCCGTCAGTATCTGGCAGAGCATCCTGATCACTTCGATCCTCGTCAGTATCTGAAGCCCGCACGTGAGAACATGAAGAAGATGTACATCCACAAGATTGTGAACGTACTGGGTTCAGACGGAAAACTCTAAATCTTGCATATAGCTTGGGCTGCGGTAAAGGCCGTCGTCCAAGCTGCTTGAAAGTTAAAACCTCCGGTGACGCCGTCAATGTCGAGCAGTTCACCGGCGAAATAGAGAGCGGGCATATGCCTGCTCTCTAATGTTGTGGGGTTCACACTGTCGAGACTGATGCCGCCGCAGGTGACGAACTCCTCCTTGAAGGGTGCCCTGCCGCGAATGTCGTAAAGGTCACCACCGCTGAGCACGTTTGCCAGACGGTTCATTTCCTTCTTGTTCAGCGAGCCCCAGCGCCCCTCAGCGCGCTGCCCCAGGCATCGTGTCGCCAGATAGCCCCAGAGTCGTGTCGTCAGTCCGCAGGGGGCTATCGTCAGCAGCTGTTTCTGTGGGAACTTCTGTGTCATCTCCGTTAGTGCCTCCAGTGCCTCGTTATCGTGTAGCCCCGTCCAGTTCACAGCTAATGGTGCCTTGTAGCCCCGATCTGCCAGATAGCGGGCAGCATAGCTCGACAGTCTGAGGATGGCGGGTCCGCTCATGCCCCAGTGGGTCACCAGCAGTGCTCCCTCAGCCTTCAGCTTCGTACCAGGTATCATCACCAGTGCCTCTTCCACCACTGTACCCATCAGGGCGTGCAGCTGTTCGTCGCCTGTCTCGAAAGTGAACAGTGAGGGCACGGGTCGCTGTATCTCGTGTCCCAGTGCTTTCAGCCAGGCAAGGCTCTCTTCAGTCGCTCCGCCTGTCGTTAGCGCCACGCAGTCGTAGGCCTTCAGGTCGTCCATATTCCTGACGGCTGTCTCTGTCTGTATCCTGACGCCAAGTCTTCGAGCTTCTGCGAGGAAGCAGTTGATGATGGTGGTGGAGTCTTGCGAGGCAGGGAACACACAGTGATCCTCCTGTATGGTCAGTCTCACGCCGTGTTGTTCAAACCAGTTGTAAGCATCGCGCTGCGAGAAACCTTTCATCAGGCGTTTCATCAGTCGATGTCCGCGCGGATAGACTTGTTGTAGGTCCTTGACGTCCTCGAATGTGTTCGTACAGTTACAGCGCCCGCCACCGCTGACGGCTACCTTCCTCAGCACGCGCTTGCCGCGCTCGAGGATGATGACCTCCGCCTCTGGCCGCTGCGCCTTCACCGTGAGTGCCAGAAAAAATCCTGCGGCTCCTCCGCCTACCACTGCTACCTTCATTGTCCGCCCAGTCTTTCGAAATAGGTTGCTACTTCATCCCATGTCTTGAAGGTGTCGCTACCGAAGTCGATGTGTGTGGCCATTCCTTTCCAGTCGGTCTCTCTGCCGATGAAGTAGTCGCCGTAGAGCAGTTCGCGTTGGTTGGTAAATACGGTGTGTCCCCAGGCAGGCACGTTCACATACTGCTCCAGCCACTTCACATTCTCCTCGTAGTAGCTTATCTCCTGTGGTGCCTCTGCTGCGAAGAAGAGTTGATAGCTTTCCGACAGCCTGCGGATAGTCTTCTGCGACGAGCTCATCGGCTTGTCCCAACTGTCCCTCAGTGTGTCGATACCGATATAGATGATGGGGCGCTCACGCCCTTCCTGGCGATCGTCGATCCAGCGGATCACGGGGACGACGGCGTGCATGAAACTCTTGTCGTTCATGCGGTGCTCCCCGTGGAAGCGGATTGCCTGCGTGTAGTGTTCATGAAAGAGGTCGTAGGTGTTCACCGTCGTGTCCTCATCACCGAAGAGTCCGAAGACGCGCTGCTGCTCCTCGTTGTTCACCCCGCCAAAACAGAGTTGTGTTGCCTCTTTATAGGCTTTCACCAGCGTCTTCGTCACCATGAAGTCCTGTTGGCCGTCGGCTCTGGGGTTCGAGAAGTGCTGCTGTCCGATCATGCCGTGCTCCTTCATTGTCTCACCCATCTCCAGAGCTGGGTTTACGAGGATGCGGTCGTAGCCGTAGAGCATCTCTGCATACATGCCGCCCATCGAGGTGCCGATGATGAGATCGGGCTTCTCCCGCTCACAGGTGTCCTTCAGCAACCGAAGTGCTTCCTGCGGCTCTATAGGCAGGTCTGGGGCTATCACTTCTGCCTGTGGCAGCACCTCACGGATGCGTGTCACGGTGCCGCTCTGTCCCGATGATCCGAAGCCGTGTACGTATAGGATTTTCTTCCCCTTCATCAACTCGGGGAACTGCTTGATGTATTGATTTGTCTGTTCCATGCGGCAAAGATACAAATAATCGTTTTAAAAACCAAAATAAAAGCTAAATGATTTGGTAGTTACATAAAAACTATATATTTTTGCAGAAAAGTTTGTGTGTCGCTGTATCCTAAAACATGAAATATATCGCATTACCCTTCCATGAGCCCCGTCGCCTCTCGTTCTATCTGGCGATGGAGGAGTTCGTGGCGCGCCATACAGACGAGTCCGATGCGTTTTTCATGTGGCAGGTGGAGCCGAGTGTCATCTTCGGGCGGAATCAGGTGCTCGAGAACGAGGTGAACGTGGCCTATTGCCGTGAGCACGGCATCAGTCTCTACCGTCGGAAGAGTGGGGGAGGCTGCGTCTATGCCGATATGGATAATCTGATGCTATCGTTCGTGACTTCCGAGGGAAACGTGAACTTCGCCTTCAACCGTTTTGTGAACATGGTACTCTTGGTGTTGCGCAAACTGGGTATCGCCGCTATGGGTACCAGCCATAACGACATCATGATAGGCGACAGGAAGGTGTGCGGCACGGCCTGCTATCATCTTGAGGGTCGCAGCATCGTTCACAGCACCATGCTCTTCGACACGAATATGGATCACATGCTCAACGCCATCACGCCCAGCAGGGAGAAACTCGAGAAGAAGGGTATCGAGAGCGTGCGCCAGCGTATCACACTGCTGAAGGACTATACGACGCTCGACAGTGTGGAGGCGCTGAAGGCACTCATCCGTGCGACGTTGTGCGAGGGCGAGCGCCTGCTCACAGCCAGTGAGGTGGCTCAGATCGAGGCCATCGAGGCCACCTATCTGAAAGAGGAATTCATCAATTTATTATAATATCAATCTATGGGAATTAAACAGGAATTGCAAAACAAAGTGAAGCGGACGTGCTTGTTCGACAAGCACTTGTCGCTGGGTGCCACGATGGTCGAGTTCGGTGGCTTCGACATGCCGCTGCTCTATCAGAATGCAGGCATCGCCCCCGAGCACATGGCTGTCCGCGAGCATGTCGGATTGTTCGATGTCTCTCACATGGGTGAAGTCACGGTGAAGGGTGCCGATGCCGAGCGTTACGTGCAGCATATCTTCACCAACGATGTGGCTGGTGCCCCAGTGGGGAAGATATTCTACGGCATGATGTGCTACGAGAATGGCGGAACCGTCGACGACCTGCTGGTGTATAAGATGGGCGAGAACGATTTCTTCCTCGTGATCAATGCGGCGAACATCGATAAGGACTGGGCCTGGATGCAGCAACATGCCGAGGGCTTCGACATCGATCTGCAGAACCGCTCCGACTACTATGGCCAGATAGCCGTCCAGGGTCCGGAGTCAGAGCACATCGTCGAGACGGTCCTTGGCATCCCTTGCGCAGAAATGGTTTTCTATACATGTAAGACTTTCGAAAGTAATCTCACTCCACCCTCCTCACTCCTCACTCCCCAAGAAATCATCATCTCCCGCACAGGCTACACAGGCGAGGACGGCTTCGAGATCTATGCCTCGCACGAGTATATCAACGACTGTTGGGACAAACTGATTGCTGCAGGTGTGCAGGCGTGCGGACTGGGATGTCGCGACACCCTCCGCTTCGAGGTGGGACTGCCCCTTTACGGCGATGAACTCTCTGAGGATATCACCCCCATCATGGCTGGTCTCGGCATGTTCGTCAAACTCGATAAGGCAGAGTTCATCGGTAAGGAGGCACTCGCCAAGCAGAAGGTTGAGGGACCTGTCAGGAAACTTGTGGGTATCGAACTTGCTGACAAGGCAATTCCTCGTCACGGTTATGAGGTGCTGAATATGGAGGGCGAACCTATCGGAGAGGTCACCACAGGCTATCGCACGCTGTCGACGGACAAGAGTGTCTGCATGGCACTCATCGATGCGCAGTATGCCAAGCTCGACACCGAGGTACAGATCCAGATTCGCAAGAAGGTCTTCCCAGGTAAAGTCGTCAAAAAGCAGTTCTATAATAAAAGCTATAAAAAATGAGTAAGGTAATTGAAGGACTCTACTACTCAGAGTCACACGAATTTGTAAGAGTAGAAGGAAACGTAGGTTTCGTAGGTATCACCGATTACGCACAGAATGCACTGGGAACGGTGGTGTATGTGGATATGCCCGATGTCGACGACGAAGTGGAGGCGGGTGAGGAGTTTGGTGCCGTTGAGAGCACGAAGGCTGCCTCTGATCTGATCTCCCCCGTCAGTGGTACAGTGCTTGAAGTCAACGAAGCTCTCGACGATCAGCCCGAGCTCATCAACGAGGATGCCTTCGCCAACTGGATCATCAAGGTAGAGCTCAGCGACAAGTCCGAGCTGGATAACCTCATGGATGCCGCTGCCTATTCCAAGTTCTGCGAGAAGTAAAGGAGCAAGCGATGAACTACAAATACTTTCCCCATACAGACGACGACTTGCAGGCGATGCTGGCGAAGGTGGGCGTAAAGGGACTCGACGAGCTCTATGCCCAGATACCCGACGGCATCCGCTTCAAGGGCGACTACGAGTTGCCCTGGTCGTGCAGCGAGATGGAGGTGCGACAGATCTTCGAGAAACTCGGTTCTGAGAATAAACAGCTTACTTGCTTCGCTGGCATGGGTGTCTACGACCACTATACCCCCTCGGTCGTTCCCTGTTTGCTGCAGCGCTCAGAGTTCCTCACCTCATATACCCCGTATCAGGCAGAGATCTCGCAGGGCACGCTCCACTATATCTTCGAATATCAGAGTATGATGGCCGAACTCACGGGTATGGACATCTCCAATGCCTCGATGTACGACGGTACCACCGCATGTGCTGAGGCTATGATGATGGCTGTGGCTGCTGGTAAGAAACAGAACAAGGTCCTGGTGTCTGCAAGCCTGAATCCCAGAACACGCAAGGTACTCGATACTTATGCCCTTCACCATGGTATCGAACTCGGCACCATAGCCCTCAAGGATGGTGTTACCGATCTTGATGACCTCAAGAAACTGCTCGCTGAGGGAGGCGTGGCAGGTGTTATTGTGCAGCAGCCAAATGTATATGGTATTGTAGAAGATTTCACTGGTTTCGCTGAGGCTTGTCACGAGCAGAAAGCCCTCTTTGTCATGGATAGTGTGGCTGCAGATCTCGCTGTGCTGAAGACACCTGGCGAGTGGGGCGCTGATATCGCTGGGGGTGATGGCCAGAGCTTGGGTGTTCCCATGCAGGTTGGCGGGCCTTACGTGGGGTATATGTGCTGCACCGAGAAGCTTACCCGCAAGATGCCGGGCCGTATCGTTGGTATGACGAAAGATAATCGCGATCAGCGTGCCTTCGTGCTCACCCTCCAGGCTCGCGAACAGCAGATCCGTCGTCAGAAGGCCACTTCTAATATCTGTAGCAACCAGTCGCTGATGGCACTCTTCGTTACCATCTATCTCTCGCTGATGGGTAAGCAGGGCATGAAGGAGGCTGCACAGCTCTCATACGCTGGTGCCCACTATCTCTGCGACGAACTATTGAAGACGAATCGTTTCTCGTTGGTTTACGACAAACCTTTCTTCAATGAGTTCTACGTGAAGTACGATGGCGACGTCGATACCCTCTACCAACGCTTTATTGATGCAGGATTCCTGGGGGGCGTGAAGTTCGACAATGGTATCCTCTTTGCCGTTACAGAGAAGCGTACCAAGGAAGAAATTGATAACCTCGTAAAGATTGCTGCCTTATGAATAATCGACTATACGGAAATCTGATCTTTGAACTCTCCAAGGAGGGTCGCAAAGGCTACAGTCTGCCCAAGAACCATTTTGGCAGTTATGAGATACCAGCTTCTATGCAGCGTGCCGAGGAGGCGGCACTTCCTGAGTGTGATGAACTCACAGTGGTGCGCCACTATACGAATCTCTCGAATAATAACTTTGGTGTCGATACAGGCTTCTATCCGTTGGGCTCTTGCACCATGAAGTACAATCCCAAGATCAACGAAGAGATGGCTGCGCTGCCTCAGTTCCAGAATCTGCACCCTGAGCAGCCTGCCGAGACGGTAAAAGGAGCAAAGGCTCTGGTGTCGCTCTTGGAACGCTCGCTCTGTGCACTTACAGGTCTGGCTCATTTCACCTTTAAGCCCTATGCCGGTGCTCATGGTGAATTGACGGGACTGATGGTCATCGACAATTATCATCGCCAGCGTGGCGACATGCAGCGCAAGAAGGTCATTGTACCTGATAGCGCCCATGGCACTAACCCTGCCTCTGCTGCTGTCTGTGGTCTGGAGATTATCGAGGTGAAATCACAGGCAAATGGTCAGGTGGATGTTGAGGATCTGCAACGCATTGTTGCTGACCAGGGTGCCGAGATTGCCGCCATGATGATGACCAATCCCAATACCCTTGGTCTCTTCGAAACCTGTATCCCCGAGATTGCCAGACTCATCCACGACTGCGGCGGCTTGATGTATTATGATGGTGCTAACCTGAATCCCATGCTGGGTGCCTGTCGCCCTGGTGATATGGGCTTCGACGTGATGCACATCAACCTCCACAAGAC
>ODAI014548840.1_pt1 | contig 14457 bp, 10 predicted proteins | sample 1539321 | NCBI WGS metagenome assembly ODAI01 (sample SAMN02144231, study PRJEB22623) | gut metagenome | biome: sheep rumen | host: Ovis aries | place: New Zealand
GCCAAGAGTGCTGACGAGTTCAAGGTTGTTGCCTTCGATGCCACAGGCAAGGCACTCGGACAGCACAAGTTCAACGCCACCGGCAGCATCTTCCTGCCCAACGTCCAGGGTGTCATCATCCTGAAGGTCACAGGCAACGGTGTTGACGAAACCATCAAGGTCGTTATGAAATAAGTGATAAAAGTCTTTTCAGCCTCCCACCCAAAACTATCTGCAACAGGATAGGGCAGGGTGGGAGGTTTTCTACCATCTGCCATTATCTACATCAACCATAAAAAAGAACGTATGAAGAAGTATTTACTCATGGTCATGGCACTCATTGCCATGTCGAACCATGCCTTTGCCGAAAGCAAGACATGGAGTTTTGCATCTATTCCCAGTGCTGACAAGACTGCGATGGATGCCGATGCTAACTGGAAATACAACAGTAGCAAAACTCGTTACAGCTATTTGAAAGAACTGTCAGCGGCTCCACTGACAGCAAACGGTTCAGAGTTGCAAATGACACAAGGCTTGAAATTTACATCACCAGGAGTAAGTTCCGGCGAAGGTAACATCCGCTTCGGTTTCAAAAGTTCCATGTGGGCAAGCGATGTCACGACCATCATCATTTCCAATGTACAACCCGGTTGGACACTGAAAGTAACTTACGAAACATCTTCAAATGGTACGGCAAGAACACTCACCATTAACGAAGGGGCTACGGCTGTCAGTGGATTTGTCGCTACCAGCTCTTCTACCACTGATGAGGCAGAAATAACGGCAAGCACCGTGAAATTGACACCGACCGGAGGTCTCTACATCAAGAGCATCAGCATCAAAGACCCCGATGACGTCAACCCTGGTGACCATGAAGGCGACTTCACTCCTGGTATGACCTATACTGGCACTACGCTGAAGACGCCCGGACTGGGCAATGGACCGGTCATCTGGTGCGCACCCACCGGCAACGATGCCACCGGCGACGGCTCGGAAGCCAACCCGTTCTTCAACCTGCAGAAGGCGGTAGACCTCGCTGCTGCCGGAACGACCATCAAGATGAAGGCTGGTACCTATCAGTACAGCGACCGCATCACCATCTACAACTCACCTGAACAGGCTGACAAGAGTGGTACTGCCGACAACTACATCACGGTCATGTGTCCTGACGGACGTGCCGTACTCGACTTCTCATCGCAGGCTACTGCCGATAACGCACAGGGCATCCGCCTCTGTGCTTCCTACTGGCACTTCTACAAGATTGACATCTGCAACGCCGGCGACAACGGCTTGCTCATCGAACGCAACAAACCCAGCGGCGGAGGCTACTCAGATACCAAACCCCTGGTGAACGACGCTCACGACAATATCATCGAGTTCTGCCACTTCTGGGGAAACAAAGACTCCGGTCTGCAGATCAAGAACCTCGGCTCGTTCAACTACATCATCAACTGCGACTCTTACTGGAACCGCGATGAACAAGATGAAGACGCCGACGGCTTCGCACCGAAGGTTTCGTGCGGAACGGGTAACTACTTCTACGGATGCCGCGCTTGGGAGAACACCGACGACGGATGGGATACCTTCTATAAGAAAGACGACAGCTTCCCCGACGGTTTTGTCACCGTTCTGGAAAACTGTATCGCCTACCACAACGGATGGGTGGTCAATGCTTCTGCTGACGGTAAAACCAGCACTGGAGGAAAGTGGGGCGGCAATGCCAACGGATTCAAGATGGGGTCGGTACAAGGCAAGACCCATTTTGTCTTTAACCGCTGTCTGGCTGTCTGCAACGGCTCGAAAGGTTTCGACCAGAACCACAACACCGGCGACATGATCCTGAACAACTGTACTGGTGTTGCACGTACAAGCATCATGGGTGGCAAGAACGTCACGGCTTGCTACTCCTACAAAATCGACGAAAGTGCATCGAAGATACAACTCACCAACTGCATCGCCATCAACGACAACTACGTTCCCAACAAAGATATACAAGGTGGTGAGACAGGTAGCGAGTGGGGTGGTATCGATCTGGAAGGTGCCACTCTCAAGAACTGCGACATGAAGGCTGCTCCCAGTGAGTTCCAGGATGTCACCAACTGGGCATCGGTGATTGCTCCGCGTAACGAAGACGGCTCCATACCGCAGTTTGCTTTCGCTCATCTGAAGGATGGTTCCAAGTATATTGATGCCGGTACTGCCGTTGCCGAAGACAACACCACGTATGCTAACTGGGCACAGGGTGGCTTCACCGACGCACGTGCCGTGCCTCTCCCACAGATTACCTTCGCCGGCAGCGCTCCCGACTTGGGTGCCTACGAGTCGGTAGCACAGGAAAAAGAAGTTGAACCGGGTACGACAACAGGCATCGGTTTCATCGAGAGTACACAGAGCAATGGCAGCCGCGTAAGGCTCGTACAGGCTTTCAACGGCATGGTTATCATCAGCCTGGAAGGTGGAGAAGCCGCTGAAACCTATCAGATCAATGCTGTCGACGCTGCAGGTAGACTGCTTGGACAGCACCGCTTCAATGGTACCAACACCAGCATCTTCCTGCCTAACGTGCAGGGTATGATAATCCTGAAAGTGACGGGCAAAGGTGTCAACGAAAGCATCAAGGCAATCATGAAGTAGTTTGCCATAGCTACCATCCCTCACAAGTCCATTTCCATTGCTGCAAATCAGCTTTGGAAATGGACTTTTTCTGTCGTTGAAATGGCAAAATAGGGTGTTTTGTTGGTTAACTCAATAAAAAACAGTAATTTTGCAACGTTTTAACAACAACAAGATCACAAAGAATGGAATACAACTTCAGAGAGATTGAACAGAAATGGCAGAAGCGGTGGGTAGAGATGCAGACCTACCGTGTCAGCGAAGATGAGAACAAACAGAAGTTCTATGTGCTGAACATGTTCCCCTATCCGTCGGGAGCAGGACTGCACGTAGGACACCCGTTAGGATATATCGCCAGCGACATCTATGCCCGCTACAAACGGTTGCAGGGATTCAACGTGCTGAACCCCATGGGGTATGATGCCTACGGACTGCCCGCAGAACAGTATGCCATACAAACAGGACAACACCCGGAGAAGACAACGATAGAAAACATCAACCGCTATCGCCAGCAGTTGGACAAGATTGGATTCTGCTTCGACTGGAACCGAGAGGTACGTACCTGCGAACCAGGCTACTACCACTGGACTCAGTGGGCATTCCAGAAGATGTTCAACTCTTTCTATAGCCTCACCCCCCTAACCCCCTCTCCAAAGTGCGAGGGGGAGAAAGGTTGTGCAAAGCCTATCTCCGAATTGGTAGCTTACTTTAATAACAACGGTACGAACGGGCTTGATTCTTATGGAGTGGCTCAGAGCGAAGAGCTGAACTTCACATCCGACGAGTGGAACTCATGGGATGAGAAGAAACAGCAGGAGGTGCTGATGAACTACCGCATAGCCTACCTGGGTGAGACGATGGTGAACTGGTGTGCCGGACTGGGCACCGTACTTGCCAACGACGAGGTCGTTGACGGCGTGAGCGTACGCGGCGGCTTTCCCGTGGTACAGAAGAAGATGCGCCAGTGGTGCCTCCGTGTGAGTGCATACGCCCAGCGACTGCTCGACGGTCTGGATACCATCGACTGGACAGACTCGCTGAAGGAAACCCAACGCAACTGGATAGGACGCTCGGAAGGAACGGAGATGGAATTCAAGGTTGCCGACAGCGACGTGACCTTCACCATCTTCACCACACGTGCAGACACCATCTTCGGTGTTACTTTCATGGTATTGGCTCCGGAGAGCGAACTGGTACAGCAACTGACAACCGCCGAACAGCAAGCTGCCGTAGACGAATACCTGACATACGTGAAGAAACGCACCGAACGTGAACGACAGATGGACCATAAGGTGACGGGAGTCTTCTCCGGCTCATACGCCATCAACCCGTTCACTGGCGACAAGATACCTGTATGGATATCGGAATACGTGCTGGCTGGATACGGAACGGGGGCTATCATGGCAGTACCTGCCCACGACAGCCGCGACTATGCCTTTGCCAAGCACTTCAACCTGCCCATCATCCCGCTTATCGAGGGTGCTGATGTCAGCGAGGAGAGCTTCGATGCCAAAGAGGGTATCGTGATGAACTCACCAGCAGAGGGTTCAAAGGCTTTGAACGGTTTTTCATTGAACGGACTCACCGTGAAGGAAGCCATCGCTGCCACAAAGAAGTATGTGGAAGAGAACGGACTGGGCAGGGTGAAGGTGAACTATCGACTGCGCGATGCCATCTTCTCACGCCAGCGCTACTGGGGTGAGCCGTTCCCTGTATACTATAAGGACAACATGCCCTACATGATTCCAGAGGAATGCCTGCCGTTAGAGTTGCCGGAGATAGATAAATATGAACCTACCGAAACAGGAGAGCCCCCTCTCGGAAGAGCCAAGAAGTGGGCATGGGATACCAAGACCTGTTCCGTCGTCGATGTCGACAACATCGACAACAAGACAGTCTTCCCCCTTGAACTCTATACCATGCCGGGCTTTGCGGGTTCCTCTGCATACTACCTGCGATACATGGATCCGAAGAACGACCAGGCATTGGTATCGAAGGAAGCCGACGAATACTGGCAGAACGTTGACCTCTATGTGGGTGGTACTGAACATGCTACCGGACACCTTATCTACTCACGCTTCTGGAACAAGTTCCTGCACGACTACAACATCAGTTGCAAGGAAGAGCCGTTCCAGAAACTCGTGAACCAAGGTATGATTCAGGGCAGAAGCAACTTTGTATATCGCATCAACGACGAAGGCGAGAACAAGGGTAAGTTCGTCAGCCTCAACCTGAAAGGCAACTACAAGGATGTCACTCCCATCCATGTTGACGTGAACATTGTCAGCAACGACCAGCTCGACATAGAGGCATTCAAGGCTTGGCGACCTGAATACAACAACGCCGAGTTTATCCTGGAAGACGGAAAATACATCTGCGGATGGGCGATAGAGAAGATGTCGAAGTCGATGTTCAACGTCGTCAACCCAGATATGATTGTAGAGAAATATGGTGCTGACACGCTGCGCCTGTACGAGATGTTCCTCGGTCCGGTGGAGCAGAGCAAGCCGTGGGACACCAACGGCATTGATGGCTGCCACCGCTTCCTGAAGAAGTTCTGGAACCTATGCAGTCCAGTATGTGGCGTTGACAACGCCACAAACGAAACGAAGGGCGGCAACGAGCCTTCGAAGGAGTCGCTGAAGAGCGTACATAAGCTCATCAAGAAGGTGACGTGCGACATTGAAAACTTCTCTTACAACACCGCCATCAGTGCGTTCATGATCTGCGTGAACGAACTGAACCAGCAGAAGTGCAGCAACCGTGAGCTGCTGAAGACTCTCGTGGTGCTCATAGCCCCGTTTGCTCCGCACATCGCTGAGGAACTGTGGGAAGGCATGGGAGGCGAAGGCAGTGTCTGCGACGCTCAATGGCCGACATGGAACGAGGAATATCTGGTGGAGAACGAAATCCAGATGACCGTCTCTTTCAACGGCAAGTCACGCTACCAGCTGACGATTCCCGCCGATGCTTCCAACGACACTATCGAAAAGGCAGCCTTGGCAGACGAGAGAAGTGCAAAGTATCTGGAAGGATTCCAAGTGCTCAAAGTCATCGTCGTGCCCAAGAAGATTGTCAACATCGTGCTGAAGAAATAAAAAGCGACATACCTTTAACCTAAGAACCATGACCATCAACCACGAATATATCTGGCGAGAGGCAAAAGACTACCTCTTCATCACCGTCGGACTGCTGCTCTATACCTTCGGATGGACGGTGTTTCTGCTGCCGTATGAGATTGTAACAGGCGGCGTAACGGGTATCTCGGCATTGATCTATTATGCCACTAAGTTCCCCATAGAGAACAGTTACCTCTTCATCAATCTGGTACTGTTGGCAGTAGCGCTGAAGATTCTTGGTTGGCGGTTCATGGTGAAGACCATCTATGCCATCGTTGCCTTGTACTTCATGTTGAAGTTTGCACAGATGATGATGATGGGAGAAGACGGTAAACTCATCCAGATATTAGGCGAAGGCCAGGCTTTCATGTCGTTGGTGATAGGCTGTTGCTTCACGGGATCGGCATTGGCTGTGGTGTTCCTGAACAACGGTTCGACGGGAGGAACGGATATTGTAGCCGCTTGTGTCAACAAGTATTTCAACCTGTCGCTCGGACAAGTGCTCATCCTTGTCGACCTGTTGATTATAGGCAGTTGTCTCTTCATCCCTGAGTTTGGCGACAAGCTAAGCCGCGTCTACAAGGTAGTGTTCGGCTTGTGTACGATGGTGATAGAGAACTTCATGTTGGACTACATCATGAACGCACGTCGCGAGTCGGTGCAGTTCATGATTTTCTCCAATAAGTATCAGGAGATAGCCAACGCCATCGGTACGAAGATGAATCATGGTGTCACCATCCTCGACGGACACGGATGGTATACGGGTGAGCGCCGAAAGGTACTCTGTATACTTGCCAAGAAGCGCGAGAGCCAGTATATGTTCCGTCTCATCAAGATGATAGACCCCAATGCATTTGTCAGCCAAAGCTCTGTTATCGGTGTCTACGGTGAAGGTTTCGACGAAATGAAGGTGAAACTGCCGAAAGAGGAGAGGAAGAGAGAAAAGGAGAAAGGGATCGGAGAGAAAAAGGGAACGAGGGGAACGAGTGAAACGAAGGGAAGTTAATCATGACTATAACAATAAAAAAATGAAGTTAGTATTTGCTACCAACAACCAACATAAGCTGGAAGAGATTCGTGAGATACTGGGTGAGAGGTTCGAGATTCTTTCATTGAACGACATAGGATGTCATGACGAGATACCCGAAGACTACGACAGACTGGAACTTAACGCCATGCAGAAGTCGAGATACATCTTCGATAAATACGGTATTGACTGCTTTGCCGATGATACCGGGCTGGAAGTAGACGCCCTGAACGGCGAACCAGGCGTGCATAGTGCCCGCTATGCTGAAGGTACAGACCACGACAGCGAAGCCAACATGAATAAATTGTTATGCAAATTAGGAGAAAATAACAATCGGAAGGCACGATTTCGCACGGTTATCTCGTTAATCATGAAGGACAACGATTTATCGGAAGACATCGTTGGTGATACGAACATCTTCTTTGAAGGCATCGTTGAAGGACAGATTGCCAAGGAGAAACGTGGAGAAGAAGGCTTCGGATACGACCCCATCTTCGTTCCCGACGGCTACGACAAGTCGTTTGCCGAGTTAGGTGCCGACATCAAGAACCAGATTTCCCACCGCGCACGTGCCGTCCAGAAATTAGTTGAATATCTCAAAGACAACATTTCAAAGACAACTTAACTGTATATGAAAAGACTTTTTCTATCCGCAGCGTTGATGATGTGGGGCTTCATCTGCTCCCTCATCAGTTTTCCTATGTCCCTGTTCAATTGTCAATTGTCAGTTTTCAATTGTCAATTACCATCTGCCCATGCTGCCAGCATAGGGACATGGAAGAACTATCTGTCTTATCATGACATCACATGGGTAGAGAAAGGCGGAAACATGCTGTACGTCTTGGCATCAAACAGCCTGTATTCCTACAACACCAATGACAAGAGTATCCAGACCTACGACAAGGTAAATGCACTCTCTGACTGCGACATCCGCATGATCAGTTGGAACAACAGTGTGAAGAAGTTGGTGATTGTCTACAACAACAACAACATCGACCTGTTAGACCAAAAGGATAACATCACAAACGTCTCCGACTACTACGCCAAGGTGATGACCGAAGACAAGACCATCTACAGCGTCGACATGGACGGTTCAGACGCTTACCTCTCTACTGGCTTCGGCATCATCAAGCTGAATGTGAAGGATGCTGAAATCAGCAACACCTACAACCTCGGATTTAAAGTCAACTACAGCTATATAGAAAACAACTATATCTATGCTGCATCAGAGAGTCGTGGCACCTATCGTGCTCCGATGACAGCCAACCTGCTGGACAAGAACAACTGGACTTGGGTGGCAGGCTACACTGCACGTTCCAAGAACGCAGACCCTGAACTGCTTGCCATAGCCAAGACTTTGAACCCCGGCGGTCCTAAATACAACCTGTTTGGATTCATGAAGTTTGCCAATGACCAGTTATTTACCTGTGGTCTTATCATAGATAATACTATTCCTGCATGTATTCAAATACTCAAAGATGACGAATGGAATATCTACCAAGACGAAGGTATAAGGGAGAAGACAGGAGTGAGATATGAAGAAATTGTAGCCTTAGACTACGATCCAAAAGATATCAACCACGTCTTTGCTGGTGGACGAAATGGACTTTATGAGTTTCAAAACGGTAAGTTCATCAATTTCTACAACGATGCCAACAGCCCTATTGAGTCGGCATTACCCAACACCAGTTCCTCAAGAAAAGAGTATGAATTGGTTACTGGCGTGAAATTCGACCCGGAAGGTAACCTATGGATATTGAACAGTCAGGCACCTACAAAATCTATTATCCAGTATACGAAAGATAAACAATGGATAGCACACAACGTTCCTGAACTCATGAAACTTGGTTCTGGTATTAGTCTGGGAAATATGGAAAACATGCTCATAGACAAACGAGGCTATCTGTGGTTTGTCAACGACAATATCTTTAATAAGACGTTTTACAGATATAACTTCAATAACAACGAAATCGTTGAATACAGTGACCTCACCAACCAAGACGGATCACAGCTCACTATGCATTACGTCAGGTGTATAGCCGAAGACAAAAACAACGACTTCTGGGTGGGGACCAACGTTGGTCCTGTGAGGTTGAGTTCTGAAGCTGCCTACAATCCCGTAACACCTACTATCGTCGAACAAGTGAAGATACCGCGAAACGACGGTACCAACCTTGCCGACTACCTGCTCGCTGGTGTCGATGTGCTGAGTATTGCTGTCGACGGTGCCAACAGAAAATGGTTTGGCACCAACGGACTTGGCGTCTACCTCATCAGTGGTGACGGACTAAAGCAAGTACACCATTTCACTACCAGCAACAGTAAACTCCTGTCTAACGAAGTACGTTCCATCGCCATTAACGACAAGACGGGAGAGGTGTTCTTTGCTACCGACAAAGGTCTTTGCTCCTATATGAGCGATGCTACGGAGACCAACGACGAGATGACCAAGGATAATGTCTATGCCTATCCTAATCCTGTACGCCCTGGCTACAATGGACTCATCACCATTACAGGCCTTTCCTATAATGCCGATGTGAAAATAGTCACCACCAATGGTGTTTTGGTAGCTGAAGGAAAGAGTAATGGCGGCATGTTCACCTGGAATGGCAACGACCTGAAAGGGCAGCGAGTTGCCAGTGGCATCTATATGGTTGAAACGGCAACACAAACAGGAGAAAGCGGAACTGTATGCAAGATTGCGATTGTGAATTAAGCAGGAATAAAGAGAATATGAAGAGGATTATAACGCATCCTTTCTTTTGGATGATCATCTTCTCGCCATTGTTTCTGTGGCTCCTCATTCTGTTGTTGCCGACCTTCGATGATTGGACTTATCTGACAACACCCTGCTTTGACAACTTTTTCTCTGAAAGGCTACTTCCATATAAAAGTTACTGGAGACCGTTTGATGCTGCTTTTGGCTATGTCTTAGGATTGAATTACCGACTTTTTCCTACACTCAATCATATCTGCATCTATACAGGTCATCTTGCCTCGGCGTTTGTCCTGTACCGCATTATGAAATTTTTGGGATTGAGAAAACATGCTTGCAATATAGCCTTGCTCTTTTTCTTCTTCTCACCAGCCATGCTGGGTACAGTCTTCGATATAGATTCCATGAACCAAGTCTATGCTCAATTTTGGGGACTTGTTGCCTTATGGATTTATCTGAACAAAAACAAACCAACAGATTACATTCTGTGGTTTCTGTGTGTATATCTGGCAACCTTTTCTAAGGAAAATGGCATCACATGGTTTGTTCTACCACAACTCATCGCTCTATCTTTCAACAGAATAAAACTGAAGGACTGTATTTATGACACGCTGCTTGCCTTGATACCCATTCTCCTTTACTTTATTGCCAGGTATTTCCTTACTCCGGAAACTGTCACCATCAATGATGAATACTTAGATTTTACGCTTCATACCAAACTGAGAAATATCAGTTTGATCATGATGATGACCTGGTTACCATTTGATTATGTTGCCGTATTCTATGCACCGGAAAGAAATCTGTTGCTTGCTGCCATCACACTGATTACAGTCTTACCGTTTTTGTACATGCTTTTCTGGAAAAACAGGAAGAATCTGTTCGATAAGACTTTCGTGATTTTGTTTATCTGTACGCTTATCTCCACCTCACCACACCTGCTAACAGTTGCTTCAGCCATGCATGCTTATGCTTCATTGGCTATTGCAGCTATTATTGTAGCTTATCTTATTGACAAGTGTGAACTGACAGTCAGACTGAAAATAGCTTTCGGACTCTTCTTGGTTTCCTGTCTATTCATTGATGCCCACCATTGGATAAAAGCATACGAATCGGGTATGACGGGACGTAGAATGAGCATCGAAGCCATACAGAAAACAGGAAAGCCCATTCAAAAGGCTTACGTTATTGCTATTGAACCCAGCAACGACAAGTATTCAATGTTCTGTGTTCAGCCAAGAGACTGTTTTGCCTGGGGATATTCTACCCGACAAGTAACGGGCTATCAATGGCCAGAAATACTTTCCGATACAAATATCGTGGAAAACGACCAGGCTATGATAGATAGAATTACAAACAAAGCTTTCAAAGAAGGTTTTGAAAGAGTATGGGTTCTCAGGCATGATACCGTCGAAGTTGTTGCTCCTTAATGAGTTTTCATGCCATTGACGATACGCAGAAAAGTGCGCAAAAGCGTCTTGTTTTCTTTTATTTCATATTGATAGATCAGCAAAGGTACATACAAGCCTGAAAGACAAGACACCACAAACGGAATGAAGCTGTCTATTTGAAAGTATTGAAGGATAATTTGGTGACTGAAGACTTGAGGAAACCAGGAAAACAAAAAAATGGTATAGGAAGCACCAAACAGATGGTCGAGAAAGTGACCATCACAATGAATATACATGTAACCTATACTCACAGAGAACGTCATTCCTGCCAAGGCAGCTAACTGACTATGCCCTACAAAATAAGGCAACAGAAGCAAAAGAATCGTACTTACCAGCGAAATTACCATTGGTATAACCGTCAGAGTTCCTTGAATACGCTCTAAAACACCATATTTTTGTACCATCACTCCTAACTGGAAATAGAAAAGGTAGTACAAGATACCTGAGATATTCAACAATTCTATCTCCCAAGGTTTGAACAATAGCGAACTAGCAAGGAACAAACCAAGCATCAACCATTGCAAGACAGTCTGCGAAACAGACCTAAACAACTTATGAATCATCAAAACTATCAGGAAGACAAAGAACAGGGTAGGGAGAAACCACAACTGTCCCATGACATTATCATAAGGATAGATCAGCTGATGAAGATAATCGCCAAAGGAGAAACTGATAGGACGGACGGCATAACGACTTAAATATGCCTTGACAGGAAAGGTCAGAGAACTCAGCAGAAAGTATGGAACCAATAAGCGCCGTACCTTACCCATGATGAAACCATCTGCGTCGTAAAGTTGTATTCCTGATATGTTGTCTTTGTACTTATAGCTGAACAACCAGCCGGAGATGGCAAAAAACAGGGGAATGTGGAACGAATAAATCCATTTCTGACCATAGACAAAGGGTTCTTCTGCAGCAATACCTATAAAACTATGGCCTACGACTACTAATAGCATAGTAAAGGCTTGTAAAAAAGATATAATCCTTACCATCTTCTTACAAGCCTTTATAGAGTTGTATTTATAGAAAAGTCCTTCACTCCTAACGCTACGTTAGAATGCCAGAATGCGGCGGGCACCACGATACATGCGCGAATAATACTTGTCGTTGATGCTGGAGATGGTTACGCCATGCTTGCAGCTGGCATGAACAAACTTGAAAGAACCGTCATCCTCGATGGAATAGACGATACCTACATGTCCGACACCTCGTCCTGAACGGCGGCTGCCGAAGAAGACCAGGTCACCGGGACGAACCTCATCCTTGTCGACGCTGATACCCTGCGTATACTGATCGCGGCTGGTACGGTTCAACTTGATGTTCATCTTCTTATATACATAACTGGTAAAGCCGGAGCAATCGAAACGGGTAGGACCGGTGGCTCCCATACAATAAGGGGTGCCCATATACTTCTCTGCGGTATCCAGGATGTCGTCGCCTGTCACATTAAAGAGAGCTTCAAACTCTGAATTCTCATCATAGTAGTCCATCGGCTCACCAGAGACAGACTCTTCTTGAACGGCATCTTGTTCGGGTTGGTTTTCTGCCACTGCTGTGACAGGCATAAACATAAACGTACTTACAAATACTGTGCTAATTATATTTTTTAAATTCATCATCAAATTATTGTTTTGGGGTGACAACAGACACCCGCTCGTTTAATAGACAATGCAAATATACTCAATATCAAGCACTTAGAAAAATACTCGTTTACAACTATTCAGACTTCCTATTAAATGTTAATTGATGAAACATCTGCCCTTAAAGCCAATATATCAGCAAGTTACAAGCTTATTTGTTTACGCACACAAAGAAAACCATTAAAAGTTTTTAGGCTTTTTTCGGGTAATAAAGTGGTTAAAAAAAGAAAATGCTAACTTAAAGCCAGCATTTTCTCTATAGGTTTCAAAGCCTCTTTCTGTATGTCCGGGTCTACATCGACCACCGGCCACTCGTATTTCAGGCAGTTATATATTTTCAAAAGCGTGTTCATCTTCATGTATTCACACTCGTTGCACGAGCAGCCGACACCGCCTTCGCTCACCTCTGGCGGAACAGGATAGAACTTTCTGTCCTTGCACGTGCGCTCCATCTCGTGCAGGATGCCCGACTCTGTAGCCACGATAAACTCCTTTACCTCCGGGTGTTGCTGTGCATAGCTGAGCATCGTTGCCGTACTGCCTTTCACGTCGGCTATCGCCAGCACAGGACTCTTACACTCCAGGTGTGCCATGATGACGGCTTCAGGATGTTCCTTCTTCAGCTTGACGATGCCCTCAACGGAAAAGCGCTCATGCACATGGCAGCCTCCGTTCCACAACAGCATGTCCCTGCCTGTCACAGAGTTGATATAGTTGCCTAAGTTATAGTCGGGACCGAAGATCAGTTTAGCATCTTTAGGCAGAGCGTCTACCACCTTCTTGGCATTACCACTCGTCACCACCACGTCGGTCAGCGCTTTCACGGCTGCCGTCGTGTTCACGTAGCTCACCACCTGGTAGCCGGGATGCTCTTCCTTATAGGCTTTCAGGTCTTCAGCCTTGCATGAGTCTGCCAACGAACAACCGGCATTCAGGTCGGGAGACAGCACCAGTTTCTCAGGAGAGAGAATCTTACAGGTCTCTGCCATGAAGTGCACGCCGCACATCACCATCACCTTTGACTCCGTGTCTGCAGCCTTACGAGCCAACGCCAGCGAGTCGCCAACGAAGTCGGCAATCTCCTGTATGTCACCTATCGTATAGTAGTGGGCGAGGATAATGGCATCTTTCTCCTTGCACAACCGTCTGATCTCAGCCTTCAGATAGGCTGTTTCCGACTCATAGCCTGCCGGAACCTCTACCGGTTCATCTATAAAACCTTGTTCAAGCCATTCTTTTTTCAACATAACATTTTATTTATTTCTTTTTTAAAATAAAAGAATAAAGAAAGAATAGGTAGATGATGTGGCGTGGATATGTTGATAAAAACATTCCGTTTTATTTGCTTGTTCAATTATCCACTCGTGGTTTTCTGTTTTCAACAGCTTATCAACACCTGCCTTATTTTCCGATTCCTCTTTGTTTAAAGGAGGGTAGGGGAGTGTCGACACGATTTATCCACCATTTTCTTCTTCGCTTGCAAAGTTAATAAGTTTATATCTTTTTCTGCGCTAAAAACGTGGAAAAGTTACTGAAAACCATTGCATATCCTTGTTCATATCCACCCTTTGCCGGTCATCGCCCTACAGATGTTCAGAACAATAATGTTTTCCACACCATTATCCACAGAGTTTTCCACAATGAAATTTAAAAAAATGTCGCTGCTTACCTTGCCCTATAGTTTTTAAATTCTCAGTACCAAACTCGTACCAACATTTTGTCTTTTTGTAGATAAGGTTGACACCTAAAATTCAAAAAGATGAAAACAAGTAATGATTATCTTCGTTCAGGTATTGAGCGTGTTCATTTGCAAGAAGAGGTGTACAAACTTTATCGTATTGAGAACCTTCCTCTTAAGGATGTCATGAAAAAAACAGGTTTGGGTCGAGGTACAGTTTACAGTTATCTTCGTACC
>ODAI013520179.1_pt1 | contig 14455 bp, 20 predicted proteins | sample 1539321 | NCBI WGS metagenome assembly ODAI01 (sample SAMN02144231, study PRJEB22623) | gut metagenome | biome: sheep rumen | host: Ovis aries | place: New Zealand
GTATCTGGATATTGATTTCTACATCGGTGACGAGCAGATTGCACGGCATGCCAATGCCGGCAATGCACGGCTCAACCGGCGTTACCGTGCGGTAGCAGAATAGGAGGCAGATAATGAGCTTACTCACAAATCCTTTTTCGGTGGACGGTGTAACGCTGCCCGTGCCGGATGAGTACAGGCCGAGTGTGGAGGATCTGTCTTCTGAGGCTACCGGCCGTACACTTGACGGCGTAATGCATAAGGACGTCGTCGCGGTAAAAGATAACTACGAGTTTGTGTGGCACAAGGCGTCCTGGACGGACGCCGCCACCATATTCAATGCGATTGACGGCAAAACGCAGGTCACACTGACATACGTGGACCCGCGCAAGCCGTATCAGGTATTAAGCAATCTTTTCTATGTGGGCCAGCGATCCTGTGAGGCACTGAACTTGAATGATCCGGTGTTCACGTGGAAAAATATCTCACTGACATTCACACGCGTATAAGGAGGGAAGCGCATGATTAAGCTATCTGCAGCGTTCAGGCGGGCGCTGGCCGAAAATCAGCGCAACTACCTTGTATACGCTGACATTACCCTGGGGGACGGCGCGGTCCTTAATCTGATCAACGGCCAGATCTGGGCGTCGGGGATGACCATAGACAATGCCGTCTCTGAGGACAACACTTTCACAGCGTTGGGTTCGGCGATTATCGGGTCGGCCACATTGGTGATCAACAACATCGATGAGGAGTATTCAGCCTATGACTTCATAAACGCCAAGGTGGTGCTTTACGTCGGCATGCAGCTGACTGAGGGGAGCACGACAAGGCTTGAAAAGATCAAAAAGGGCGTGTACACGGTCGACGATTCGGAGTACAACGGCGGTACTATTACGCTGACACTCCTGGATAATATGTGTCAGTTTGACAGGCCGTACAGCTTAAGCAGCCTTGCGTATCCTGCAAAGCTGATCAACATCATTAATGACGCCTGCACAAAGTGCGGCGTGGCCCTGAGCGCTTCTTCTGCATCGTTCCCGCGCAAGGATACGACAGTTCCGACGCGGCCGTCGGATGACGCCACGACCTTCCGTGAGGTGATCGGGTGGGCGGCCGCAGTGGCAGGGTGCTTCTGCCGGTGCAACCGCAACGGAGAGCTTGAGCTTGCCTGGTTCGATCAGACGGCGCTGGAGACATGGGACGCAGATATAGACGGCGGATCCTTCGACTCTTCGACGCCGTACGCAACCGGCGCAGCCGTAAACGGCGGCACGTTCAGCCCCTGGAACGTCGGAGACGAGGCAGAGGGCGGCGACTTCGACGATGGCGGCCTGCAGCAGGTTTCGGGTCTCTACTCGCAAAACATCTGCGTGGACGATATTGTGATCACCGGCGTGAGCGCAACGGTCAAGGATGAGACTGACAGCGCCACAGATGCGACGCGGGAGGTCCTTTCCGGGTCTGCAGGATACGTGGTCAACATCTCAGACAATCCCTTCGTTACGCCTGCAAATGCGCAGAGCATTGTCAATGCGCTGGCCCTGCAGCTTGTCGGGCTGAAGTTCAGAAAATGCAATGTGACGCATGTCAATGACCCTGGCATCGAGGCGGGTGACGTCGGAATACTGATTGACCGCAAAGGGAACAAATACCCGATCCTGATCACCCGGACCACCTTCACGGCAGGAGGCCGGCAGACAACAGTATGCGGCGCGGAGACGCCGAACAGGAACAGTGCTACACGGATTTCGTGGCAGACAAAGAACTACGTGGAAGCACGGCGGTTATTGAATGCAGAGAAGACAGCACGGTCACAGGCACTCGATGATCTGTCCGACAGGCTGGATGCAAAAGCCGGTCTGTATTCGACCGTCGAAACGACTTCCTCCGGGACGATCTACTACCTGCATGACAAGCCGCTCAAAGCGGATTCTTCTGTGGTCTGGAAGATGACCGCTGAGGCGTGGGGTGTTTCCACGGACGGCGGTCAGACCTGGAATGCCGGCATGACGGTGGACGGCACAGTCATTGCTTCGATCCTGTCGACGATCGGACTGGACTTTGACTGGGGCACAGGCGGCACGTTGACGCTTGGCGGGAACAACAATACAAACGGTCTTCTGCGGATCCTCAACGCTTCGGGCACAGAGATCGTCCGAGGCGATAATACGGGGCTGACGGTTACCAACGGCAGCATATCCGGAACAACAATCAAAATCGGCGGAGAAAACAACGGATACGGATCAATCGAGGTATACAACAATTACGGGGTCCAGGTTGGACTTCTGGATAACTATTCACACCTTGTTCTGGAATACATCACAGCCGGAGAATACAGCGTGATGCATAACAGCAACCTGAATCTGAATTCAACCGGCCTGATATTCGGAGGCGTCGGCACGATGGACTCGACCCATGATGAGACGCAGTGGATCACACATCAGCTTGTCCCGTTCTATGAGCAGGTACTGGATCCGGACGATCCGTGGGTGGCCACTAAAGATATGGGTATGATTTATTTTGCCCTCCGAAACATCCAGGGCATACGGATGGCGAACTGGATGGTAGCTACCGGCGGAGCCACAACGTACAGCGCTTCAACCGCGGCAACGTACTATCACTACAAAAATTCAAGCTATCCGATCTATAACGGGTTCAATTTCTATGCCAATGTTATCGGCCGGAATTTGTATAACAGGGGCACGAAATCGAGAATAGTCGACACCGAAGACTACGGTACAAGGGCGCTGTACTGCTACGAAACACCATCACCCATGTTCGGGGACCTTGGATCCGGGATGCTGGATGACACAGGTGAGTGTGTGATCATCTTCGACGATGTTTTCCGCGAAACCGTGGTCTCTGACGCAGAGTATCATGTCTTCCTGCAGAAGTGCGGCGAAGGTGATATGTGGGTGGCGGAGAAACAGGCGGATTACTTCATCGTGAGAGGCACTCCGGGGCTTAAGTTTGACTGGGAGGTCAAGCTCAAACAGAAGGACTATACCTTCAACAGGCTTGACGATGACTTCAACCAGCCGATGTCCCCGGATGATGAGGATATGGAGAATTACACCGACGTGCCGGAGGATATTGACTATGCGGCAGAGGGCGCGTCATACGCGACCATAACCTACAACCAGGCAGAAAAGGAGGCTATGCTGATATGAAACTCTTGACCAGCTTCACGAAACTGACGACCGGCGAAGGCGTAAGACTTTCTTACACCTATTCCGAGATCAACGAAAAGGGCGAGATCATCAGCCAGAATACACGCGGCAATTTTATCGTGCTGGATGCTGATGTTCTGGCCCATCTTGCGGCAATCGATACATACATTAAGGATACCAAGCTGAGTGACTGAGTGATATGAGGTGATCAGATGGCGATACAAAACAGGCGCGGAGTCTACAGCAACTTCGACCCGTCCAAAATGGTTCCGGGTGAATTTGCTGTGGTGCAAAGCGGCGACTCAAACACACTGGACGGCAAGGCCGTTTACATAGCTTTTAAAGCGTCGGATGTAAAAAGGCTTGTCACATCTGACGAGCTGGCGCAGGTATCGGCAAATGCTTCTGACGCGCTGACCAAAGCAAACAATGCAGTGACGCAGGCGTCAACCGCCGCGGCAAATGCGTCGAATGCACTGACCAAAGCAAACACGGCAACGTCGCAGGCCTCAAACGCGTCCAATGCCGCGTCCAATGCCCTGTCCAAAGCGACAGCATCGGAGACAAAGGTAAACAACCTGCAGGACAAGCTGAGTTATATGCCGGTCGATGGCACAAATATCTTCTCCGTATGGGACGCGGGCGCAGGTCAGGGTGCGACGATATCCAGAAACAGCAAAATCATCACTGTCGAGCACACAGCGGCGTACCATGGCGTGTTCATCCCCACAAAGTACTTTGCAGTCGGAGAGACATACGAGCTGTCGTTTAAATTCAAAAAGGTTTCCGGTGAGCTTTCCTGCATCGGCGGCGACCGGTCCGGGAAGGTTCAGAAATACTTTGCTGTAGACGGCGTAGAACAGACCTGTGACTTCCATAACACTTCAGGGCTTGCAACGGTGGCCGATGATACCAATGAGCACACTGTGGACTTTATCTTTACCGCGGAAACGACCGCATCGGTCCATGTGCAGGCCAATAGGGGCAAGACTACACAAGTGACGTGGCAGATCTACGGTATTGTGCTCAAGCATATCCCGACGGATGTGGTGACGGACGGCACGCTCACACAGACGGGCAGGGCCGCAGATGCAAAGGCCGTGGGTGATGCACTTGCTTCGGCAACGGGGGATTTGTCAGGCGATATTACAGCTCTGGAAGCCGCTTTGGATGATAACATGCGCTCCATCGTGGGGGCTGTAAGCATGCAGTTTCAGCCGGGCGTCCGTAACTGCAGTACGATCGGAAATGTGATCGGATCACCGACGCTGACCGACGATAAATACGTTCATGCCCTGGCTCCCTGCACAAGCAGTGATGTGGTCATTGTAAACGTACGGGGTGCAAGCGGCGCGCGTGCGTGGGCGTATCTCGATGCTGATTATAAGGTGCTGCAGAATGGCGAGGCGAATACATCGTACCGAGACGTGCAGCTGCCGACGCCGCCGGATAATACCGCTTACGTACTGCTTAATAACAGGACCGGTGAGAGTTATATCCCTACCGGATATTACGGGCACATCGGCAGGACGGTGGATGAAAGAATTGATGCTGTCGCCACGGAAGCCGAACAGACGACGCCGGGCTTTAATATGGGCCCGTTCTTCTCCCACGATCTGGAGGATAAATATGATGCGGCGACCAATCCCGACGGGTATTGGTACGGGATCCACACGAATACATACACCCGGCTGGAGGACGGATGGGTCCATGTGCATTATGATAACAGCACGGGCACGACGAGAAATGCCAGAAATGCCCTGCCGCGGCCCACAGCCGGCGTAAAACCGGGTGCAGATTATACGTGGCTTTTCGAGTTCCGAAACAATGCTTCCGAGGGCTGTAATACCGGTAACAGTCTGGTATACATCGTGCAGGATTCCAGTCCGACGCAGTTCTGGGGCAGCACGATCAAGGAAAATCTCGAAGGCGAAGGAACAAATTCAGGAGCACGCCTCGATCAGATCCCGACAGACGGGACAGTGTACCGGCACCGCTTTATTAAAACAGCGGAGGCCGAGGACTCCAGCTATTATCTCCCCGCGCCAATCGAGACCTGCCTGCTTCGCACGTACGTGGAAGCCGGCGGCATTGCAGACTTTGACATGCGCGTGAGCCTTTACGAGGGCAAGTATATGGGCGATTATGTGCCGTACACCCTCAGCGTGGACGACGCAATCGGTTTGGCGCTTGAGTCTGCAAATGTGGCTAAAAACACGGCAGACGCGGCTCAAACAACGGCGGAAGAGGCAAAGACAACAGCTGACGCGGCCAAAACAACTGCGGACAAGGCAAAAGCTGACGTGGCGGCGTTAAATCTAACAGAAGCGGATGACGTTTGTGCTCTGTGGGATGGACTCAGAACACTTGACGAAGGAAAAGTGTGGAAGGGCACGGTCGGCACAGCACCCTTTACAATCAGCATTACGAGAGGGGAGGCGCCGTTGTTTGTGACGGTGACCTGGACGAAATCCAGCGAGGAACAAATGGCCGTGTACATAGCAGTAAATGACATGGTCATATGCCTTGCAGACACATCAAACGGAGACATATCATGCACTGCTGCTTTCAACAGCAGCACACGCATGACTGATTACACATTTACCCTGGATCATGCTGATCACAATACCGCCAGATGGGTATATCTCAAACTGGACCAATACGGTCTGGCGCCGTAGTAAATGGAGGTGGTCAAAATTGTGGTTTACTAAAGAGCGACGGGAGAAAATCGAGCAGGACGGATACATAGTATCCGTCAAATGCACACACTTTTTTATAACGCGCGGCGACTCAGCCTATCCGACACTTGAGGCCAAAGACGGGTCCAACAATGTGATCAATCCGTCCGATCTGGGCACGGTCCGGGTGCAGGTGCGCGAGAAGGAGGCCACTGCAGGTGCGGTGCTGTTTACCGGCGAAGTGATGGATCTCGACGGGAAAACAGTCTGGCATATTCGGCCGGAGGATACGAGGGATCTTGAATACGGCACTTACAAGTATGACGTACAGATTGAGCTGGAAAACGGGGATGTATTCACGTTCATTCCCATTAGCGATTTTGTTGTGCTGCATGAGAGCACGCGGGTGCAGGAGGGATAAGATATGGCAGATTTTAACGGCATTCTCGCCGGGCGGATTACCGAGACTGTCCTGAAGGGTGAAAAAGGCGATTCGCCCGTACGGGGCGTGGATTACTGGACGGAAGAGGATCAGACAATGATCGTGCAGGATGTGTGCGATACATTGGGTCTGGCCGTCGAAAATAACCTGTTGTGCGCGGTGTATGATGAGGCATATGAGGAGGAGATCAATGGCTAATATTACAAATCCTGTGATTCTGGATCGGACGGGGCGGATGATTGCGGAGCGGCTGCAGTCTGTCGCTGAGGCGCTCTGGGCAGAAAAGAAACCCACGGTCGAGCGCAAGGACGTCAACTTTTACGATTACGACGGCTCCCGCGTGTACAGTTACACCCGGGCGGAGTTCCTGGGGCTGAGTGCTATGCCGGGCAATCCTGCGCACACCGGACTGACCGCGCAGGGCTGGAACTGGAACCTTGCGGATGCGCAGGCCTATGTGACCAAATACACCTATCTGGATATCGGTCAGAGTTATATCACGGACGATGGCAAGACGCGGGTCTATGTCGAGATCGATTATACATCCAATCTGACAGTCAACCTTAAATACTGGCAGTCTGCTGCCAATGGCGTGACGATTGACTGGGGCGACGGCGAAACAGGCGTTTTTGCGGCTGCCGGTAATGCGGCAATGGCTCACACATATGCGGATGAGGGCAAGTACGTAATCACTATGACGCCCGCGGAAGGGTGCACGGTAAGACTGGGAACCAACACAAAGGACGGCACGACATTGGTTGGCGTCGGCGGCACCGCGAATATGTTCCTCTATCAGGGCAACACAGGCCGAATGGCGGGCAAGGATGTGCTTGTGGGTATCGAGATCGGCGAGGGCGTCGTGGGCATCGGCGGAGCTGCTTTTGCTTATGCAACAAACCTGCGCAAGATCACGATCCCGACAAATACGACAACCATTTACGCGATGGCGTTTTATGGCTGCGTCAGCTTGGAGGGTATCGTCTTTCCGGCGGGTATGACAAAAGTCGGCAACATGCAGCACGGCTATAACTATAATGTGGGCGTCGTTTCCCTGCCTGCATCCATCACGACAATCGGCAGCTCTGCTTTTAGGACCTGCTCTCATCTGCAGCGGCTCTGCATCCCGGAGGGTGTAACGGCCTTGCAGAATTACGTTTGCAGCGGGATGCACAGAGCAAAGGAAATCATTGTCCCGGATACGGTCAAAGGCGCGTTTCCGCATTTTGGTTTTGAGGATTGTTACGCCCTTGCAGAAATCAATGTGCCTGTGGGGGTCACATCAATCGGAGATTATGCGTTCCATAATTGCTTCAATTTAAGAAAATGCGAATTGCCGGAAGGTGTAACCACCATTGGCGAGGGCGCTTTCAGCTCATGTTTTGGCTTCATCGATTTTGTTATCCCGTCTACTGTGACCAAGATTAATACGTTTGCTTTTGGGTACAATGACGGGACACACACCTTCCGGGTTAAGGCGACTACACCGCCCGCGCTGGAGCCGACAGCGCTTACTTATATTTATGATGGTGCAACCATTTATGTGCCGTACAGCGAGGATCACAGCATTCTGGCGGCCTATAAGGCTGCAACGGGATGGAGCAGCAGGGCCGACAGCATCATAGAGGAGGAGAGCGCATGATTAAAGAATTGATTAACGATCGATTTCGTACTGACGGAGTAAAAATCGTTATCAAGACCGGCGAATCGTACATGCACTGCACGACCGGCCAGATTGTGCAGGAACTCCCGGAAGATGCTGTCTTGGAAGAGTGGGCAAAAGTCACGACCAAGCTGCGCAGTGATCAGACCGGCGAAGAATATGATATCGTGCACGACGTCGAAGGGTCGCCCAATACCTACACAGAAGTTTACCTGTCCCCTGAGTCGTATTGCCGTACCAATATCAGCAAAGGGACTACGGGGAATCTTGGCAGCGTGACGTACATCAAAAACGCTGGGCCCACTTATGCATCAGCCACGACCTACCACAAAGGCGACAAGGTTGTTTATGACAAAAAGACCTATATCTGCGAGGAGGACGAAATCACCGGCGTGCTCCCTAAACACTGGGGCTTTGATTTGTATCTGCCCTACGTCGAGCGGCTGGAACAGAAATATATAACCTTCGAGGAGCTGCCGCAGCCGGTGGCAGAAGGAGCATAAGACCATGTTTTTATCATGGCCAAAACATTGACAGGGCACCCTGCACAGCAGGGCTGCCCTGATTTTTTCAGGGAGGATATAACAACATGGATTTTCTCAAAAACGTCACCTTCACACATAGATACTGGGTTCTTCTGCTTCCGATCATACTCATGGGCGCAGATATCGTAACAGGGTGGATCCAGGCCACGATCAATGGGACCTGGGATTCAACGAAAATGCGCAAGGGCCTTTTTCGCAAAAGCGGGGAGCTGGTTATCATCCTCATCGCGTACGTCGTCCAGATTGCCCTTGCACTGCCTGTGGACATCTTTGCTTTTATCTCAGCCTATGTGTGTGTGATGGAGGTCCTCAGTGTGATTGAGAACCTGGATCAGGCAGGGCTGCCTGTACCGTCGTGGATCACTCACAGACTCAGTAAAGTGGCCAAGGCAATGACAGAAGACGACCCGATCACTCCGGAAATTGAAAAGGAGACAGACGACCTTAAATAGTAAGGGAGGCGAATGGCGTGACGAAAGAAAACATGCAGGTGCTGATCAATACCATCGGCGCGGTGGAGTCCGGCGGACAGGTCTACGGCAAGCGCAGATATGATGCATACGCGGCCCCGTACACCAACAGCAGCAACGAGTACACCGTCACTTTAGGCTGGGCGCAGAATTACGGAGGCAACGCCAAAAAGCTCATCCAGCGGATCTTTGACGCAGACCCTGCAGCCTTCAGGGCACTGGACAAGGCCGGCATCGAGGGGACGCTGAGCAAGGACTGGGTGGTAACAAAGTGGGCCCCGACAGCCGCGCAGAAGGCTGTCATGATGTACTGCGAAATCCGGCATCTTGGCGGCAAGGGTCCGACAGATCGGATCTTCGGCCGGCTTAACGGAGACTACAGCCTTGACGCGATTATGGCATCGCTTGTCCGGGACCAAAAGGATGCATCCAGCGCCAATCAGGTTGGGGACAAAATTTACTGGTCACGGCATCTCAAATGCCGGTCTTTTATCGATGAGAATGCTGTCGACGAGGCAGCGCCGCAGGAGGTGAAAAAGGTTATGTATTCGAGACAGAAGGTTGTGGATCTGATAACAAGCTGGCTTGGCTATTCCGAGGCTAACGGGAAATACCGGCAGATCATCGACATATACAACAGCTATACCGGGAAGCTGCCGAGGGGCATCCGGATGGATTACGGCTGGGCATGGTGCGCGGCCACATGGTCCGCCCTGGCTGTCAAACTGGGCTATACTGCGATCATGCCGATCGAGATATCCTGCTATTACATTGTCGAGCGTGCAAAGGCTATGGGCGCGTGGGTGGAAAAGGATGGATATGTTCCTTCGCCCGGTGACGCTGTCCTTTATGACTGGGCAGATGGATCCAGCTATGCGTCCTATGACAATCAGGACGTTCCGGATCATATCGGTACGGTGGTTTCCGTCAACAAGGCCGCAGGTTACTTCACGGTGATCGAGGGCAACTATAGCGACGCGGTGAAGATGCGCACTGTATCCATCAACGGCCGGTATATCCGCGGGTTCATTACACCTAAGTACGACGCAGAGGCTACACCGGAGAAGACAGCTCCAGCACCGACGCCGGCTGCAGCAAAGAAGACCGTTGATACCATCGCGCACGAAGTGATTGCGGGCCAGTGGGGCAACGGCAGCGCCAGGGTCAAGGCCCTGAAGGCCGCGGGGTACGACGCAGAGACCGTGCAGGCCGCTGTAAACCGTATCCTCAACGGCAGCGCCGCACAGCCCAAAAAGGCTGTACAGCCGCAGGAACAGCCCGTCGAACGCAAGGTGACAGCGACCTGCTATGCCGCAAAGCTCAACCGCGACTATGCAGGGACGTACCGCACGACAGCAAATTTGTATCTGCGCAACGACGCAGGGACCAATAAAAAGGCGCTGGTCGTTATCCCCAAGGATACGGAGTGCCACTGCTACGGCTATTACACGCCCTTTAACAATGTGGCGTGGCTGTATATTCAGGTTGTGATCGACGGGGTGCTGTATACCGGCTTCTCATCGTCTCTGTATCTCAAACACGTATAATTCAAAAGCCGCCGGACCTTCGTGGTCTGACGGCTCTTTTTTTTATGCCTTTTCGATGCACATTGCAACATAATCAGAAAGTGACATGCCTTGCTCTGCAGCACCGTTTTTGATTTTCGCGATCACTGACTCCGGGAGCGAAAACGAAACGGTCCGCTTATTGTCTGCTTCTTCAACCGGGCCGAAGATTGACTCGTAATCATCACCGTCGAGGTTCTCTTCTGCCCACTTCTGGGCGGCTTCTACGGTCAGCGGAATGATCCGCTCTCCGCCGGTCCATTCATTCTGACCGACGCTTCTGGAATAGCGGCTTGCAGGACCGCCCTCCCCATACAAAAAGTACTCTCCCGTGCTCTTCCGGTACAGAGTCTCTGCGAACCAATGAAAGTCGTTCCTGTACAGATACTGGTATGATCCCATTTCCTTTGCGGTCTCCGTATCATACCGTTTGCCTCCAATAATTTTCTTCATGTCGTTCTCCTTTCTCACCCATTATAGCGGATGCTGAATTCTGTCCAAAGCAAGTCCTCAAAATCTGGATCCTTTTCCAGATACTTCCTCAGGAACGCCTCATTAGTGCAAGGTGACATTTCGCTGTGTACAGCCTCTCTTATTTCATCGTCCATGTAAGAGACGATGGCTTCCCACTCATCCTTATTTCGGAAGTGATAGCACCTTCCGTCTTTTTCGAAGCCTTCCTCATCTAAATCAATATCTACATCCACTTGGCAATCAGCGTCGGCATCCGCTTCGAGCTGATCCGCTTCGCCGTACCACCATTCGATGTCTATTTCGATGTCGGCGGCTTCCAGGGCCTTAATGATTGCCCTTTTCATTGTGTTGTATCCGTAGTCTTCGCTGGCGCCCTCAGGGACGTCACATCTTGCGCTGATCGAGCTGTCTTCATTACGAAGGTAGTTGCCGGTTGCATCTGCTTCAAAATACATCTTCATTTCGTTTCCCTCCTGTGTGGAATGCATATTCTTTGCCTGCCTTTAGACTATCACACATTTATATAAATGTCAACACCGAAAACAACATTTATTTAAAGTCAACCTAATTTTGCGTATCACAAATTTATCACAACTGCTTTTCGAAATGTGATTTTGTGATGTAGAAAATCACATTATCACATCCACATCACAAATTCTGTAATCCCGTCAGCCCGCTTATTTTCTGGGCGGATCGGTATTTATCACAAAATCACAAATATTCCTAATAGACTTATACAAATAGATATATTAGAGGGTACATGCCCCGCCTGTCCGCTCACCTGCGACACGTCTATAACGCGTGCGCGCGAAGTGCGATAAACGGATTTTTCTATTCAGTCAAATAAATTTGATTTTAGTGTTGACAGCGAAAATAGAATTTGCTATTATCATCTCAGCAAAACAAATTTAACTGAACCGAACGGAGGAAACGGAAATGAAAAATCAAATCGCAGAGATGGTCAAAGGCTTTCTCACAGACAACGAGATCATGACAGAGAAGCTCAGAGCACAGATCACAAAAGCCTGCGAGCGCAACTCATATCTGACAAGCTGCTACAGCCTGCAGGTGTCCGAGGTTCAGGACATTAAGGGCAAGGACAGCAAGACAAGCGGTTGGTACATCGTCCTGGAAGGCTGCCGGAGCGGAGTAAGGTTCTTCATCAACAACGACATGGAGATCACCCGCAAGCCAAGCAAAGACAAGGTAGAGGTCAAAAACAGTTACAGCCTTTTCAATTACATCGACTTTCACGAAGGCTTCTGGATCGAAAATTTCTAAGGGAGGGACGCAGAGATGAAGGCATTGACATACGAGGAACTGATGGAGCTGGCAAAGCTCCATTACAACGAGGGTGGGGATCAGACGTACGAGTGCTGCGACCGGAAATGGTTCGATGAGTACGTCAGGATGTTTGGACCGATGACGAAAAAGGACGCCCTGGAGATGTTCCGGATCGACAAGGCCCGGTATGACGATATCGCCGCAACGGTGGCGTGGTGAAGGAGGGACACGGAGATGATGAGGAGAGAGGGCTACACGCTGCAGAACGTGATCATGGATATCCTGCGGATGGCAGAGCTTAGTGCGGTGAACCGCAGACGGGGCAACACTGAGCTGGCAAATGCTTGTCTGGAAATTGCTTCCGGCAAGGCAAGTATTCTCTGGTTCCTGGGTGTTGATTACGACTTCGGGACATACCGGAACGATGAGTACGAAATCATATGCTACTTCAAAGTTGACGACGTCGTGCTTATCAGGGACGGAGAGATCGACTGGGAAGCAGTACGCGATAAAGCGCAGAGGTGGGCCGGCATGGTGCTGGCCCTTCAGGGCAGAACAGAGAACAGGACGAAGCACACGTCCGGACGGAAGGATCTGGGAAAGGGATCCATCGATTACACGGATGAAGGCAGATACGTGATGTTCAATGAGCGTCACTGGACATTTACACCGGCGGCTGAACACGACAGCAGCGCATGGGACACGAAAGGATGGGAAGAGATGAAAGCACAGACTTACGACGAACTGATGAAGAGGGCCAAGGAGCTTGGATCCATGTGGGACACCGAGTGGGCTGAGGAACACGCTGACGAATACGACGCCTTCGCACAGGCCTGCGAGGAAGCGTACGACGAAGGCCTTCTGAGCGGAAGGGCCTTCAACGAACTGATCGTAACCGGGCTGTACGATTACGACGGAGAGATGAAGGAGGAGGAAGAGGAATGAAGAAGTCACTGGTTGAGAAGATGGCTGAAGGGCGGTACATGAGCGAGAAGTACAGGGGCGTGACATACTACGTCCTGGACAAGCCTAGAAGGTCCGCTGTCTGCATTTGCAGTGAGGCAGCATTCTGGAGATGCTTCGAGGAGGGCTACCGTCCGGTAACGCGGTACCTGAACGGCGAGGACATTGGAAAGTGAGGGAAGAACGATGATCGAATTAGAGTTTCAGGAAAGCAGAAGCCCATTGACGACGGAGGACCTTCGGGTCCTCTGCATCCGTGAGGGATGGTTCACCAACGGGGACAACGAGCAGTACCAAAAGCTGTTTGACCTGAACAGGGCCGGAGCTTCCCCGGAGGATCTGGCGCTGGTGATCTGGATCTGCAGCACGGATGTGAGCAGACAGGAGGTGTTACACAAGCTAATGCGGGAATACTGGAAGGTGAGTTATGATTGACTATGAAGACCTGATCCTGGAGCGGCAGGAGAACATCGAAATCTGGGAGGACGAGCCAGACAGCCCGTATCTTCCGCAGGGCATGAGCAACTGGTGGGACGAGATCCCGCCGGAAGAGTTTGAGGAGGGCTAAACAATGAGAAAGATCTGGGCATACCTGGACGGCAGGCGGCTGTGTGAAGTGGTGCAGGCCGCGCTGGACAATAATATGACGGTCGCTGAACTTAAGCAGAAACTGATCGAGGAAAACCGCGGCCACGTGGTTACATTCAGAGTTACGAGAAAGGAGGGATGAAACATGCAGATCATTTTTGCAGCTGAGAAGGCAACAAAAAACACGGTCCGCTTTGCCGAGGTTCTAGCCTCGGAGACGGGCACGCCGAAGGTTGGGACGGTGTATGTACCAAAAACTACACTGACGGAAATGGGCTTTAAGGATGGTCAGAAGCTCGTTCTTGAATTTACGGTGCAGGAATAAAAAAAACAAGCCTTGGGACAACGAAGATCTTCAGGCTTGTTTTTTTTAGAGTTGGACATTGACCACAAAGACATTCAGGATCCAGAAGAATGCGAGACCCCGGTTCGAATGTGGTCGCCCGGCCGTACCTGAGCGACCAGCATACGAACCGCTGTCCGCGTTCTGCAGGTCCTGCAGAGTGACCGTGTTGTTTTCGCCGCTGTAATTAAAAGTGATGGTCAGATGATCATCGTAGAGAAAAATACTGTTCACGAAAGTGTCAATGATGCGCTTCTGGCAGGCCCGGTCTTCATGGTCGGTATGTATGAA
>ODAI010121854.1_pt1 | contig 14453 bp, 10 predicted proteins | sample 1539321 | NCBI WGS metagenome assembly ODAI01 (sample SAMN02144231, study PRJEB22623) | gut metagenome | biome: sheep rumen | host: Ovis aries | place: New Zealand
GGAGCGCCTCGCCTCTGAGCTCGGCATAAGGATTCACGATGCAGACTTTGCAAACCTGAAAGGGGTCTATAAAGTGATCCTGCGGAATCCGTTCATCTTCATCAAGAAAGATCTGGATCCCGTTATGCGGAAGATCGTCCTTCTCCATGAATTGGGCCACCATGCCCTTCACCGTAAAGAAGCACAGATATTTCAGGAGTTCAGCCTGTTCACGGATATGACGATCAACCGAATGGAATATGAGGCCAACCTTTTCGCCGCAGAGATCTCGCTCCCGGATGACGAAATCCTTGACTATATCTATCAGGGATATGACGCAGCGTTCATAGCTGCCGCCATGGATTCAGACATCAATCTGGTGGCTATAAAGGTAAAGGAGTTGAAGCGACGGGGACATGCTCTTTGTTCATTAGATCATTGTAATAAGTTCTTGAAATAATTCAGCAACAAGTAACATCTACAAGAAATATATGCTATAATTTAATTTTTAACCCTATAGGAATCTACCTATCAATATAGATGTATAAACTTATTGGCTTATGAGCTCAATCTTTAGCAACATCAGCCAGCAAAGCTTCTCCGTCGTATCTAGTTCCATAATTCAAATATCTTCAATAGACCCAACATCCTGATGCGAACAGCAGGGCTGTTCTCAACCCGTGCTTTTGCGCAGAAATGCTCTTCATCGACAAAAAGCATAGGCCTTCCAAGTATTCATTTCCTTCAATGACAAACGAAATAATTGGATGGCGTACTAAGCCAACCTATTTGCGTTAAAATATTGTTCCCATATTAAATGATAACCATGGCAATCAGCCTCAATCCACTCTAAGTAACAGAACTCATGAAGAGAAAGCATGCCACCAGACCACCAAAGCATAAAAACATTTCTCCGATAAATTGATCCTGTCAATCTTAATAATTCCTTCTCACATACCATTCTTAGCAAAAACCTTTTTCAAACATAGTCAAATGGCAGAATAATTACACCATATCATTTCAGTCATCTCATCATCCCGATAGTGCTCTCCTTACTTCTTATATCTAGTACTTCAGTCTCTGTTACAACTCGTACAAGTGGTCCTCCAAATTTCCGGTATGTCATCCCGTTTCGCGCATACTTTAAAACATCACATGCTTCTTCACCCAGTTTCTTACCATAAACAGCAATAAGAATATTCCTCGCCGAGTTCACATCTTTTCTTATATAGGTACCATCCTGTGTATAAATCACAACCATTTTTTCCTCCAGCGAGCACATATATATTTTTACATTATATGACAATGCCGCAAAAATCAGTTATGCTTACTCAAAGAATCGAAGTGCATTACATACATGCTTCATTGATTAAAAAAATACCTTCCATATCCCTTTATAAAAACATATTATCTTTCAGCATTGTTTTTAGTAAGGTTAATATCCTAAATATGCTATAATAATATCGCTCTCCTTCATAAATTGAAATAAAAGAATGAAAGTATCATAAAAAAGTATGCTACTTTCATAAGCCATTTATTAAACATGCTAGCTTAAGGCAAATTATTGCTTTCAATACTAGAAAGACCGCCAAAGACAATGTTATTAAAAGCTAAATATAAATCTGAGGCAAAAAGCGAAACTTTTACAGGAGCTGATTATGGATCTAGGACAAGTATTCACTTCGAAAGCTGTTGCAGACTACATGGTCTCACTATTTTCTAAAAATACAAGCAGTATCCTCGAACCTTGTTTTGGCAAGGGTGCTTTTATTGATGCTTGTTTGACAGCTGGTTTTACAAATATCGATGCCTGTGAATTAGATTATACACTGTACAATAATGGGAAGCTTAAATATCCGCAACTCAACCTATTTAACGTAGATTTCCTAAACTTTCATCCTGGCACGTTGTATGATGGAATTATCATGAATCCACCATATATACGCCAAGAAAAAATAGATGATCTTCGCCCCTTAGGCATCACAAAAAACAGCTTAAGAAATTCTCAACTCTATAAAAAGCTCCCATCCACTGCAAATCTATATATGTACTTTGTATTAAAAGCAATAAGTTTACTCAAAAAAGATGGTCAATTAATAATAATTTTTCCCAGCACCTGGATGGATGCTAATAGCGGAAAAGAATTTAAAGAAATCTTACTATCACAAATGTCCTTATACGAAAAAATATATGTTTCAGGAGATGTGTTTGAAGAAAATGCTTTAGTGGATGTAATCATTCTAAAACTAATAAAAAACGGATTTTCTGAACATTTACCAACTGAAAAGCGTCTTATATTATCATGTAATACCCTAACAGAAAAAAAAGATGTTCCAGTTCATTTATCGTTAAATCTACCAAAGAATTTTGATTATTATGCAACAGTAAGAAGAGGTTTATCTACTGGATGGAATAAAATGTTTATTAATCCGTCACCAATTATGGAAGAGGGTGCTATATTAACAGATATCATATCTTCTCCCAAAAATGTTACTGGTTATACAACAACGAATGCAAAGACGGATAAACTTCTATTAATTCCTCGCGGAGCCACTCTTTCTGATCAAGCACTAGAATATCTTCAAAAAAGCAAACAGCTTCTTCTTGAAAAGAAAAAGCCTAAGACTCTATATAATCGTTCTCTCAAAGATAAAGAGTGGTATACGCTAAAACCACTCGATAGTTCGGGAATTATATTTGGCTATATAATTAGAAGTGATATAAGGTTCATACTAAATACTTCTGACGTTATTGCTAGGGATAATTTTTACATTATTACGCCTCGATTTAATCCATATCTTACGTTTGCTCTTTTGAATAATTTCTATACATTTTACCAACTAGAACAACTGGGAAAAAGATATGGAGCCGGTGTATTAAAAATTCAACGATATGATATTGAGGCTTTACATTTTATCGATATAAATTGTTTGCCAAAAGAATCTCTATTAGCACTAGAAAATCTAGGTAAAAAGCTAACAGAAACAGCCGATATATCTATTATCTATGAAATTACCTCGGAAATTTCTAAACATACAAATATATCTTATAAAGATATTGTGAATACTTATTACATGTTGAAAGAAAAAAGATTGGAGATGTAAACATGGCAATAAATGTAGTTAGTCTTTTTTCCGGCGGAGGAGGCTTAGACTTAGGATTTAAGAACGAAGGCTACAATATAATTTGGGCAATTGATAATAATACTAACGCCGCCGCAACATACAGAAAAAACATCCATGATAATATTATCTGTGGCGACATCACAACTATAAGCCTAAATGATATTCCTAAAGGAGATGTCATTATTGGCGGTCCACCATGCCAATCTTTTTCTTTAGCAGGAAACAGGCATGTAGAGGACGCAAGAGGCCAACTTGTGTGGCGATATATGGATATTCTTGATTATATTAAACCTAAAGCGTTCGTTTTCGAAAATGTCACTGGCTTACTTTCTGCCAAAAATTCAAACAAAGAGCCTATTTTTGAATTGCTTAAAATTGCCTTTCAAGAACGTGGCTATACTATCAACGCCACCGTCTTAAATGCTGCTGATTATGGCATACCCCAACGTCGGAAGCGCGTCATTATTGTTGGATTATGTCATAATGTACAATTTAAGTTTCCAAAACCGACACATGGCAACGCTCACGGTTTGATACCTTACGTAAGTGTTGAAGACGCTCTTGATGATCTTCCACCCGCAACTTCAGACGAAAATAAACGTATTAGGTATAACAAAGAACCGAAAACAACTTATCAAAGGCTTATGCGAAAAAATGCAAAAGAAGATGTTTCAGAGCATTACATCTCACGACTGAGTGATCTTGATAAATACATTATTAAACATGTGAAACCTGGTGGCAACTATAGAGATATTCCATCAGATGTAAATTCTGAACGTATTAAAAGGCTACAAAGAGATGGCGGTCATACTACTTGTTACGGAAGATTAAGACCGGATCAACCATCTTATACAATAAACACCTATTTTAATCGTCCAAATGTTGGTTGCAATATACATTACTCAGAACAACGGTTAATTACTGTTCGAGAAGCTCTAAGACTACAATCTTTTCCAGATGATTTTGAAATAATTTCTTCGAGCAAGCAAGGCCGAAATCTCATCGTGGGTAATGCGGTGCCACCCATCCTATCATCAATAATAGCAAAAACTCTCAAACCGTACTTGGAGGTATAATAAATGATTCATTATAGTGACTCAGAGGTTAAGATTTTTCATCCTATTTGTGAACATGCGATAAAGCAAGCTTTACGTCAACTGCGTTTAGATACTGTATACCAGCCTATCCATCATAGAAAGACTGGTTCTCTAGAAATGGATTATGTAATTGAGAACATCTCTACAAAAAAGTATTTATGTGTTGTCGAAGTAAAAAGAACTCCCGCTGCTGTTAACAGCACAAGATATCAATTTCAAGCAATGTCATATGTACAAAACAATATAGGTGTTACAGAAAAACCCTTTTATATTTTAACAAATCTAGAACTAGCTTACTCTTTTCGTCATGATACAAGTAGGCCTAGTGCTTATCAACAAATTCTAGAGCCTGGGCTAGAAAAGATTTCTGATTTTACAATTGATAATGAATCCGCTGTACGTAGCAAACTCGCCGATTATTTTAAACATAAAATACAAGATTTCATTGCCAACAACTATATATATCAGCTAAATCTAGCCGAGTTTGTACAACATATGTCACCGCTTATTGGCGATTCAAAAAAATGGAAAACGCATTTAGCTGTTCTTCTTTACGAATATATTCGAGGTGCCTTTTCGCACCTTAGTCGCAATAGTTTGAAAGATATTCGAATTTTGGGGAACAATGTCCAATTAATATGTAATGAGGCTAGCCGCGTTGATTTTAAAGGGATTTATGATTATACAGCTACTGCATATTTACCAACATTATCTATCCCGAATAATGAGTTAATAAATTTATTCAATCTTGGCGACCAAAATATTTCCGGTGATTCTATCGCAAATGTCCTTCATTCACTAGTTTCTTCTGGGCATGAGCATGAAGGAGAAGTTGCAACAGATATAGAGCTTGCTCGCTTAGTAGCAGCCTTAGCTAAAACAGAGCTCGGAGCCATAAGTCCTTCTGATGTTATCTGCGACCCTGCTGCAGGAAGCGGAAATCTTATTAGCTCTGCAATAGAAATCATGGGCCTCACACCGCCACAGCTTATGGCAAACGATATAAATCCAAAATTATTAGAGCTCTTATCTCTACGTTTGGGGTTAAATTTCGCTAGTACTATCAGTCCCACGAATGCTCCAATAGTACTAAACAAAGACATTACCACTATGTCACGCTCTGACTTTTCTAATGTAAAAGTAGTCTTAATGAATCCGCCTTATGTTGCTGGAATAAACTGTGTGAATCGAAAACAGCCCTTTTTTACAGCTATACATAAGTTATCTGGAAAAAGAGCTGTAACAAATAAGGGGCAAATGCCCTTGGAGTCAGTGTTCCTTGAATTAATCACTGAATTAGTTCCTCAAGGAACCGTACTTGCTTGTGTCTTTCCCAGTAACTTCTTAACTGCCAGCGGAGAAGAAGCCAAGGTCACTCGGTCATTAATTCTATCTCAATTTGGATTAAGAACAATATTTACATATCCAGGCGATGAAATATTCGAAAGCGTAACAAAAAGCACCTGCGTTCTGATTGGTCGCTCAAAAATGATTGGAACTAGAGTCAATGTAATTTCAAGTTACACAAAAATACCCGATATTGATATTCATCAATTCGCGGCCTGCGTCTCTAATACATTTGGTTCGAACTTTGCAACAATTATGCCTGGAATACAAGCAAAATCTATAACCACAACCACATTAGTCAACTCTATATATAAAGGATGGATGAATCTAAACCAAGAAAAACAAGAATCAATAGATTATATCAACCAGTTCTTTAAGTACTCTCCAAAATTTTCTTTGATTCAGGATTTGTCCATTCCTAAAAAGCGGGGAACTGTCGGCAATGATGGAGGTTCTGATTTATTATTCCTAAGTGATACTTTATATAACAAATATGCTCCTTGGGGATTAAGAACTCCACCAGCGATACGAAACTCTACATATGACAAATTTATTGTTGGAATGGGAGATTCAAAATTTTTAGATACCTCTATCAATCCGCCTCTTATGATTGATAGTATTATATCTGATTTCATTCTTCAAACTCCTAAAAAAAAGAAACAGACTAAGAAAAGTAAAACATTACCAGAATGGCGCGATATTGCATTAAAAGCAAATCGTACTACTTTTCCGCCAAATTCCGTTTTAATCCCGCGAGGAATTCGTGCTTTTGGCAGTGCCTATGTTACAGATAATACACTTTTTGTCTCGACAAATTTTTATGTGTGCACCTATAACACTGCACAAGATGCTAGAATTGTAGGAACATGGCTAACAACAATATTCTATCAATTAATGTGTGAAATATTTTCAAAGAACGAAAACGGCCTGAGAAAAATGGAAGTTGCAGACATCAAAAAAACATACATTCCTGATTTAAGTTCTGTATCCTCAAACACAATCACACAGTTGCTTAAGATTGTTCCGACTATCGATTTTGTAGACTTGCGTAATCCTCAAATTCGAGATGTAGATAAGATTTGGGCTAACGAACTCTTCGGAACAAACGCCATTAATATGCTGAATGACGCACAACGATTACTTGCATATTTAGCAAACATTAGAGAGTCATGATAAACGTCCTGATTTTTTATCATATTTAGTATACTTTTAAAAATATATACTCAGCCTGACAACCAATTCTTCTTAGATAATTGCTGTTGTCAGGCTGTTGAAAAACTGACTGAACGCCCTTGACTCTGATTTCGACAGCATGGCTTTTCACAGCTCTTGCCTAATATTCTGGCAATTATGTATAATACTCAACTATGTCATATAGAGGAGAACCGTTTGCCTGATATTCAAAACAAGCATGTGGTAAGTACTTATGGAAAGTATTTTTAAAAGATCCGCATCCTAATTATCCGTTATGAACGTGTGAATACCATTAAAAAGTTATCCCAAATTATTTGATCAGGAGCTTCTTTCAAGCAATCATTTCTCAAGCACACATAAAAATTATCCCGAATTAACAGAACAAGAATGGCTTAAAAACAGCGTATTTGCTCTAGTTTCGGGATAACTCTATCTTCGGGATAACCGCTTTATCACGAATTCGGGATAAACTTTGCAAGCAGGGCGTCAGTATATACCCTCCTGACGCTTGCTCAAAATTTCATTTATCACTTTTGCATGTTGGGGAGTCCCCCAATCCCCCGAGAGCACCACATAGAGTCGTGAGCTTTTTGCGCAGATATCAAACTATATGTTGCATTTATAGTATCACAGATATTCACTAACTAATCAAAAATAGAATATCTTAACCCAGTTATACTCGTATTACCTGAGCAATTAATTCTTAAGCATTCTTATCAATAGTCAAGTTGCAAATTCTCTAACAATACTCTATACATAGGCACAGATATAGTCATGATATTTATGATAAACACAGAAAGTCGGCATATAAAAGCGCCGCAACTAAGCGGCGCTTGAATAAGTCAAAAAATGAACGGCAAAACTTATAGAAGAAAACCCATCATATAGTCCAAATATTTTTCGCTTGTTCACACAGCCATGTTGCCCTTTCTGATATTTCACGCTCCGACCATTCCTTTTTTTCGAGTGCATCATAAAGTGTCACAAGACCACTTGCGCATAGTTTCAAACCTGGCTTTTTATGCCCTTTTCCATCTTTTTTTACTGACCACTCCGCATCTCTGATAGATGCATTCAAGGATTGTGTTATTATGGCAAGGTTTCCTAATGTGAGAAGAGTATAATCTCTTTTATTTGCTAATTCCTCTGTTTCGCAAGAAGGCCATCTGTTTCGCCATTTTTTGGGCATTAAATGTTCCAGGCTGTAGCTATTGAAACCAAGTATAGCAGTGGATGCGCCGGTTGGACGTATCTTGCTTTCAATGAGATATAGAATACCTTTAGACTGAAGGTTCACTAATCTAGATTTTTTAAATCCTTCCTCAAGCTCATAGTCGTTAGGCACATTTGCATTTATTTCTTTATATGATAGTAATTTTTCACGCAGAGCGTCCGGTGTTAATACTTTGTTTAATATAAGTGACGTAAATAAATTATTATAGTATTTAGTTGATGCATGTACAGTTATTCTCCGCATCATATAGCTTTCAAGGATACCATACATTTCATCAAGTTCATCTTGTTTAGCGACATTCTTTGCAATATACAAGACATACGGTACCAGTGTCGCGTTCTTTAATCCGAAAATTACTATATTCAACCTTTCGATACCAAATGAGGCAGGTATGCTCATATTACATTGTTCTGGTCTAAAAACTTGACGGAAGCATTGCGCATATTCTTTAAGCGGGCCTAATACTTTATTCTTATCTCCGTCACAGTATGTAGAGATAAAATGTTGATACGATTGTGCCAATTTATCCAGTCTTAGATACATTGTTTTATCCTCGTTCTGGATATTATATGCTTTGTCCTGAATGAAAATCTGGAAATATGCATCAAAAAAGATATCAATCATTGCACGTTTAACGCGGCCTGTTTCGATTTCTGAATCCCAATAGACCTTAGTTTCCTCATCTCTTTCAAACACATTTGCCCATTTATTTATATATTCGTTTACTGTATCTCTACTAAAGAAATAGTTCTTTAGTAACTCTGATGTAGTAAGGCTGACTCCTAGTGAATTGATGGTATCAAAAATTTGTTGCTCATCTTCATCTGAATCTAAATCAATTCTTACAAATTGCGTATTAGTTATAACCGTCATTATATCAAGCTTTGAAGGATCTATGTTTTCTACGAAGAAGTTATAGGCTTCGATAATTCGTGATGAGGGTTCTGGGTTCTCAATTTTAGTTGAAGAAGTCATTGCCATAACTTTTTCGAATGCATCTATATCATTTTTTCCATGTCGCAAAGCAATCATTTGACCCATTATACGGAATTGATAATCGAACAAAACTGTTTGTCCGGTTTTTAGACAAAGAACCTTCATAAAAATTAGAAAAGTTGTCAATCTTTGCTGACCATCAACAATGGTCCTACAATCGGCAAAATGTTCTCCTGGAAGCGGTTTGCGACCTTCTTTAAGAATAATCGAACCGAGGAAATGGGGTTTGCGTGATTGAACCACATACTCCATATCTTCTAACAGCCTGCTCCAAAGATCTTCTTTCCAAACATATGCTCTTTGGAAAAAGGGAACTTCTACTAAAGTGGAATTATTAAAAATATTTGATATGAGCGCCTTATGTGCATCCATATTAACCACTATCCTCCTCGTGGATATATCTCTATCATTATTTATATAGTATAGCACGCCTACACAATGAAAAAATAGTCTCTACGATGATTGGTTTTTCAAACGTCGCACCATTGCCTGTTTTGAAAATTTGCTCAAAAAAGATTTCAACGCATTTTCTAAAATAGAACTTTTATATTATCTTCCAACTTCTTTCTCAATCACATCACACTCTTTTCTAATAGCTGCAATGCAGTTGATTAGTAGGTAGCCAACAGCCTCGGCAGATACCGAATCGACTTCTGTAGTCATCTCAATCACGGCTTCCATGCCGTCCAGTGTACAGCCTATCGTCGTTAGGGCGTGGTCGATAATATGGTTAATCATAACAATAGCCTCCTTGTAGTTGGTCTTTTTCTCTTCTGAGCATAGAGACTTTGATACAAAGAGGCTAGTATTATGTATTGTATAAAGACGACATTGATGCTAATGTTCCATTTTTATTGGATTTTTTATTTCCTGTGCCACCATAATGCAAATCAACCCTTCAACTTCGTAAAAGAATAATTTTGCGAAGTTGAAGGGTTGATTAAATTCAAACATGTAATATAATGATAATAACAAAACAGAGGGACGCAAACCCATATGAGTCCCAAAAATAATGAACTAGCTGATCCAGAGTTTCCAGGTCCAGGAACAGCTTTTATTATTTAATTAAAAGTAATGACTATAAAACGCAACTGCAGTTAAAATGAACTGCACAACAGAAAGGAATAAGTTAGTAATATCTATTAATCTTTCCATTTCTTCGCCTCCTTTGCTTAAAATAAGTGAGGCGGATAAGTAGGTTTGTGTCCTCTGCTTTACCAAATATATTACAAAAAATATTGAACTTTTACAATGGAAAACGAACATAGTTTTGTCCACATTACACACAAAATTCCATTTATAAACCTGAATAATTCAACGGCTTTCCGGTGAATTATTCAGGTTAGTTTTATTATTATCGTAGTTCTATGCCTAGATTTCTCAGCTGAAAATGTGCTTTATACTCAGAATCACAAAAATCATCCGGATGAATCACAAAACAAACGGCTCCGAACGATTTAAGTATGTTCAAGGGAATAGTTTTTTTTGTAAAATCTATATTGCGCGACTCCCCCTTCTCACATATTTTGTGAGGCGAAAAATACTTATGACCTCCTTCATTCGTACTATTCTGGAGTTCTATGCTAACACTGTTTATTCCACTCAACGCACAAATCTCATATTTCATATATCCTTCGAATTCCCGATAATCTTTCGGTCTGCCAGGAAGCCAGAATACAATACTCCCCCACTCAGGAATTTCCGCGATATGTCGATGAATACTGAAATTCACATTTATATCAATTGTCCCATTATCTGAAGTGGTGATTTTGAATACTTCCTTAGCATTACCGGAAGAACAATATGAGCTCCATTCCAGAGGACAATCAAAACTACAGTTCAGCCGCGCTTCATCCGGAATATCCCATAATTCTTTTAGTTCCGTTATTCTTTTGTTTTGGAAAACGGAGAATATCACCAACCAGCAGAACCGTAACCAATAGCCTTCCTGTTTATCCAACACGACACCATTATTGACCATTGGATGTTTGAGAAATTGACGAAAATCATCATTAATTTCAATCGTTTCATCATAGATTGTATTATGAATAAATGTAATGAGTTCCCTGTTCATGCGAATTTTGAAATTGGGACCATTATCTTTCTTTAAGTGATCAACAAAAACATCTAGCCAATTCCTGCCTCCTTTCAGTATGTTATTTATAGTTTTGTCTTGATCTACTTTTGGATAATAGCAGGAAGATTTGCTACATACGCCTCCCGTCCGAAGACTAGTAAACATCCTGTCATTCGTGACTCCTAATAATGATCCAAGTTTTTCTGTATCAGAGTCACCATTCAAAATAAATTTCAGATCATTTCTGTCTGTTTTAGGTTTGAGATGGTAGCATTCATACATTGTTTTGATAATTTCACCTAATGTTATAAGATGCATTTTCTTTCATTTCCTTTCTGACACTTAATAAATTAAGTATTGCGAGTATAATCCATACCTCCACCCCCGGGGACTACAGCCCCGGGGTTCTCCATATTATCTAACTCTATCTTCTAATTTGAATAAAATCAATGTGTGCGGTAATAATAATCGATACCCTCGTCAATACATTCTGCATCCTCAGGATCATCGTTGTAGGAATACAAATAATTGCCTACCGAGAATTTTCCATGACACAGGTTAATAAAAAGATCCGCTGACCAAAGAATAACCTTGTCAATTCCTATCTTTGATCCTACATATCCATACAACTCATTGCCAAGCTGTTCTGCAGTTTTAGTAACCAGTCTGTTTTCTAATCTATAATATGCCTTATATGGTATTTTCTTGCTGGACGGATCAAGTGTTTTTACATCCATAACACCGCCTGTATCATTCATTTTTTTAAAAGTCAAATAAAAATCACCCATATTATTAGAATGGTAATCGTCCATCCTTTGACCATTTTCATCAAAGTCAAACGCAACATCCCCGCTATAAACATAATGTCCATCTATAAGCCGAAGGAATACGTTTCCCCTGTTGTTTCTGACGACTCCATTTACAAAGAGACGCTCTCCATATGCCAACCGATACACTACGTCAGAACGGAGCCCTTCGTTATATCCAGTCCAAGGATATGTTAGAATATCCAAGCCTTCCGGATCCTCCCAAATTACAATAAATGCATACGGATAACCAGCAGAATAGACAATCAGTTCCTCATCTCCGACAATAATGCTTTCCGTTTTTGCTTTAGCAACAACGTTAATCGGTGTCGAAGCCACTACAATGGTTACAGCAAGAATCAGACATATTCTTTTTATCATCTTCTTCATATTAAAACTCCTTTCTTATATGAATGACTTCTTGATTGTTATGTTAGAACATATCCAAGTCATTTACCTTCAATGATAATAAAAATATTTCCATATAAATTAGAGTTTTTTCAATATTCACCACTCCAAGCGTTCGATGTTCACAAAAACAACTCTTTTTATGAACACTACACAATACTCAAATTCCGAAATTGCAAGGTCGAAAAAAGAATACTTAAGAAGATAAATCACTTTTTGATTAGCATAATTTTGGTGCGATATAGGTCATTGCCAAATAGAGCCTCTTATTCAAGTTGCCTAGATATTCGACAGCGCGTCTTTTTAGAAGGAGTTCTGTGTTAATATAAATGACGGACCGTTCTTGAATTTCCCTCAGGGAATTGCCTTATAATCCGAGTGTAATAAATGAAGCCATATAGAAAGCAATAATTTTAACTTGATTTATGACTAAAGAACTTGTTCCCGCTCATCTTTTTCAGCTTCACCCCTATAGAACATAACAACATTCTTCCTTGCTCTTGAATACTCCTGCATCTCTTTCTTCATCGTCCGATAATCTACATACGCTGCCTTCTTTCTCCTCAGAACAGTATCATATTCCTCATTCAGTTCCCGGATTGTCGGCAGCTTCTCTGTACCAAGCTGGTCAAACGCTGCCTTCGCCGCCTTATGCAGAGTAATCTCCTGTCTGTGCTCTTCGAAGAACATCCTGCTGTATCCTGCTTTTCTATAAGCGACATAGACATCCTTCGTCTTCCGGTAATTCAGGATGTGCTTCTTCAATGCCAGAATCTCAGCGAGCCGCTTCTCCGATGCTTTAATCGACTCGTTCAACTCATTGAACTTCTGAACGGCCTCCTCTGTCCGTTTGTCCAGTTCCTCGAAGCTCTCAATATGATTCTCCCGGAGGAACATGAACGTACTGGACATCTGTTTCAGGTTGTATACTGTCGCCCATCGCCGGTAAGCGGGGCTCCTCTTATCAGCCATGCGTGCCTGTATATCGATGAGAAGATTGAAGGTATGCGCCTTCGACATCTGCCCCGGTTCTGTACCAAGGTCGCGCTTTCCTGCGATTATTTCCATGACAGATTCTTCAGAATAATTCTCCCCAAGGGACCGCATTCGGATGAACCGTTCCTGCCCTTTTCCCTTGAAGGAGATATTCTTCCCATGCTTTACCTCATATCCGATCTCCTCCATGAAGCGAAGGAACTCCTCGAAATCTTTTGGCTTCCGCTTGATACAGCTCCTGATATCATCCCGGATCACATTCCTGAAGCTGTTCCGTTTCGGATAATCCGTCCTCCTTGCCCTCTCCGACTTCGGCCTCGGCTCAATCACGGACAGCCCGTTCTCCAGACAGACCATATCGCTCACCTTCTGCAGGGCAAGTCCCGACCCCTTGAAATCCCGGAATTTCTGTGTCCCGTCGATCGAAGTCGAATTAAATATGATGTGGTTATGGATATGCGCCCTGTCCGTATGGGTGGCGACGATGAAAGCATACTTTCCTTTCGTGAATCGCATGGCCAGCTCATATCCCACCTGGTTCGCATCTCCCGCTGTAATCTCGCCCGGCTTGAATGACTGCCGGATCTGGTAGGCGATCACCTCGTTCTTATACATCCGCCCGGTGGAGTGGTAATACTGCCTCTTGGAGAGCATGAATTCCTCGCAGCATGTCCGAGAGTCGCACGCATAACTGCTGACGAGTCTCCCTTTATCCGTCTTTTCGATATTCATCGAATATCCTATCCTATCGGCCAGACACTGGGCTAATGTCCGGCCTTTGTTTATATGCAGTGCTATCAGTCTGGTAGCCGCCATACTGCCTCCTAGTGTAAAAATCCGGGACCTGCGTCCCGTTCCTGTACCACACAATTGATTCTGTGGTACTTATCTGCGTTTCAATGTAAAAAAGAAAGCGGCACCGGAAGAACAGTTCTCCCGATACCGCCTGTAACGTCTGTCCTTATGGCCTGACGAAATCCATCAACAGCGATGCCAGATAGTCAAGCTCTGCCGAAATGAAACCGGCCACGTAATACACTGTTATGATTGAGCCTCCGATCAGCGCGAGCAGGATGGAGTTGTTCCAGTTCTGCTTCACGAGGAAATATACCAGCCAGCCTACGACCAGGAAGAGGAGGGGACCGGCGGCAAATGATGCCATCTTTGCCACGACATCGATAAAGACCCGGATGA
>ODAI011155504.1_pt1 | contig 14453 bp, 11 predicted proteins | sample 1539321 | NCBI WGS metagenome assembly ODAI01 (sample SAMN02144231, study PRJEB22623) | gut metagenome | biome: sheep rumen | host: Ovis aries | place: New Zealand
CGTATAAGCAGAAACGGGTCAGAAGATTGACGGCATTGAGCCCAAGGTGGCCGCCGAAAGCCGCCGCCTCAGCCTCGGCCATAAGCAGCTCGAGGAGAACCCCTGGGATGTCTACGAGAGCCTCTTCACCGTTGGCAGCGTCCACCAGGGCAAGATTGTCAACATGAACGACAAGGGCGCCACCGTGATGCTCCCCTACGACGTCGAGGCCTTCGCCCCGATGCGCCACCTCGACAAGGAAGACAAGAGCAAAGCCCGCCAGGGCGAGACCCTCGACTTCAAGGTCATCGAGTTTGGCAAGGACAGCAAGCGCATCGTGGTCTCCCACACCCGCACCTTCCAGGATGGCAGCGACGCCGTGCGCGAAGGCGACGAGAAGAAGGGCGGCCGCAGCAACACCGCCAAGTCGGTGAAGCAGATCAACGAGAGCCTCGAGAAAACCACCCTCGGCGACCTCGACATCCTGCAGAAGCTGAAGGAAGAGAACAGCTAATCCAAGCGGTTCTCCCACAAGCAGATACACACCGTTGGGGCGCGCCGCTGAGCGGCGCGCCCCAACATTATATAAAAAAAAAGACCAGTTCTTGACAACAATCGCGCCCCGAAGTTGTCTATAGAGTCAGACACCAAGTTTTAGAAAGACAAACGACAAAAACCGACATACGATGAAACGGATTGCGACAATGACCCTGGCCCTGGCGGCGCTGCTGGCCGCCGCGCTGCCCGCCTCGGCCCAATGGAGCCAGGCCACGGCCTGCCCAGGATGGAACAACCCCAGCAACTTCTCCGAAGGCGGCACCCGCTATACCGGCGGTGTGGGCACCAAGACCACCAATGTCTGCCCCAATGTGATGACAGGCGTCACGGGCGTTACCTCGCTCCCCGGCGTCACCACCATGACGGGCATCAAGAACGCCTCGCAACTCGACGGCAGCGCCTCGCCCGTCCAGGGAACCGGCTGCAGCATGGCCTCGGCAGCCATCCCGAACCAAAACAAGCAGTTCGCCATCATGACCAGCCTCACCGGCACCGACCCCAACACCGGCGGCGGCCTCAAGTACGTGCCCACTCAGTTCAACACCACAGACACCACCGCCACCGTGGAGAATCCCAACACCGAGCTGACACGCAGCATCCGCATCGGCGACGGCTGCGCCAACGACGGCGCCAGCGCGGCAGGGCTCTACTACACCTTCCGCGTAACGGGTCAGAACGCCATGTTCTACCTCTACTATGCCATTGTGGCCCAGGCACCCACACACGGCATGTCCGGCAATCCCGCCTTTATCGCCCGCGTGATGAAGCGCAACGCGGCCGGCAACTGGACCCAGGTGAACGACACCCTCGCCTACTACATCACCACCACCCCCAACAACAACACATCGTCGAACACCTGTTCCTACATGAATCCCGTGGTTCCCGGGCAGAACGGATGGGTGTGCTATGGCAACTGCACCTCTACCTATGGCGACCCTGTCTACTACAAGCAGTGGGAGAAGGTAGCCATCAACCTCAGCGACCATATCTACGACACGGTGCAGATACAGGTGATCATGTACGACTGCCTGGCAGAGTTCCACTGGGCTTATGCCTACATCGCCGGCGAGTGCCGCCAGATGAAGATTGTGGCCTCGGGCTGTCCGGCCGGTATGTCGACCAATGTGGCCACCCTCTCCGCCCCCAAAGGCCTCCAAAACTATGTCTGGTACGCCTCCGAGTGGGGCGTGGCCGACGACCCCCCCAGCGTCAGCACCGCTCCGGGCGGCGCACAGGCGCACTTCACCTTCCGCCGCCTGACCGATGAGGTCGGCACCGCCGCAACCCGCGCCTTCGACTATCCCGCCCAGGCCGAGGACTTCCGCATCACCCGTGCCCGCAACGCCGCCGGACAGACCGTCACCATCGACTCCATGGGCATCGAGCAGACCTTCATGTGCGAGATGACTTCCGCCCTCGACCCCGCCAAACCTTTCACCTCGCGCCTCTACGCCAACCTCACCAACCACAAACCCACCATGATTGTGGACACGCTCTACAACTGCGACGGCGACGTGAAGGTGTGGAACATGAGCGAAGTTCCGGGCGACCCCACCCTCGTGGTGCGCAACGCCACCCAATGGTCGGTATTCGGCACCCCCGACTGCATCGGCACCCCCATTGGACAGTATACCGGCGACAGCATCATGCTCAACTTCACCGACTCTGACCCCAAAGGGCTGCTCGTGCGCACACAAACCATCGACGCCAGCTGCTACTCCGAAGCCATCTATCCCATCCTGCCCCGCATCAACCCCAAGGCTGGCTTTGTCATCTCCGAGAAAGTGCTCTGCGACGACGGCGAGACCACCATCACCGACACCACCTCGGGCGACAACCGCCGCGTGTGGTCGTTCCTGCCGGCCAATGCACCCGAAGGCGACACCAATTTGGTGCCGTGGAACAGCGATGCCTCCACCATCGTGCGCTCGTTCACCCATGCCGTCGAACCCGTGCAGCTGCAAGTCTACAACGGCCTCTACACCATCTATCGCGGCGACACCTCGTGGTGCAACGCCGTGGCGCGCGACACGGTGGCCGTCTTCCTACACCCCGAACTGGAGGTGACAGGCGACACCATCGTCTGTGCCGGCAGCCGCACCGACGCCACGGTGCGCGCTGTGGGCGTGGAAGGCTGCACCTACGAGTGGTCGCTCACCCCCGGCCAGGTGACCGGCGGCCTGCCGGCAGGCCCCACCCTGGCAGTGGTGCCCTATGCCGACAAGGCCACCTACTATGTCAAAGTGACCAGCCCGCAAGGCTGCGTGGCATGGGACAGCATACATGCCTACCTCGTGCGCCCCAAACTCTCCATCACGCCGCCCGACGGACGCATCTGCCCCGGCACCACCGCCACCCTCATCGGCTCCGATGCCGACCACTACTCGTGGACCGCCTCGCCCGCCGACCCCTCGCTGGCCGGACAGGAATCCAACGCCCAAATCACCGTCTCGCCCACCGTCACCACCACCTACACCATGATCGGCCACGGCACCAACGACTGCGACGCCACGCCGCTCACCGAGAAGGTGACCATTGTGCCCTTGCCGGTGCCCGAGGTGAAGGTGACGCCCGCCTATATCGACTCCGACGACCCGCGCGTGGTGCTGCGCGATGTGTCGCGCCACAGCGTGAAGTCCGAATGGCAGTTTGAAGACGGAGCCACCGCCACCGGGCGCGAGGTGAAGCACACCTTCGACGGCGTCATCGGCAGCGACTCTATGGGCGTCATCCTCACCGCCTACAATGAGCTCAACTGCCCCGTCACCTATCCCTTCGCCATTCCGGTCAACCTCTTCACCGCCTGGTTCCCCAACGCATTCACCCCGGGGTCGGCCGACGGCAACGCATTCTTCTCCTTCCACACCATCAACGATTACGAATACTTCCACATCTATATCTACAACCGCCGCGGCGAACTGGTCTATGAAAGCGACGACGTGCGCTTCCAGTGGAACGGCAACCGCCTGAAAGACGGCGAGCCGCTGGAACAAGGCACCTACGTCTACACCTGCCGCTACCGCAAACCCGGCAGCACAGTGCTCGACACCAAACGCGGCACCGTCACCCTCATACGTTGATGAACGACAAACTCACCCTCCTCCGCCGCCATTGGGGCCACGACAGTTTCCGCCCCATGCAGGAGGAAATCATAGACTCGGTATTGCAGGGCCACGACACGCTGGCCCTGCTTCCTACTGGTGGGGGCAAGTCGCTCTGCTACCAGCTTCCTGCCTTGATGCTCGACGGGATGTGCCTCGTTGTGTCGCCGCTCATAGCGCTGATGAAGGACCAGGTGCAGCAACTCAACGCCCGCCGCATCAAAGCAGCGTGTATTGTCAGCGGCATGGGCAGCGAGGCCGTGAACGGAGTACTGGCCAACGCCATGAGCGGCATACTCAAACTCCTCTATGTCAGCCCCGAGCGCCTGCAGCAGCGCATGTTCATTGAGCACTTCCGCCGCATGAAAGTGTCGCTCATCGCGGTCGACGAGGCACACTGCATCTCGCAGTGGGGCTACGACTTCCGGCCGCCCTACCTCGACATTGCCTCCATCCGCCCCTACCACCCCCACACACCCCTTATCGCACTCACCGCCACAGCCACACCCGCCGTGACCGACGACATCTGCACCCTGCTGCAGATGCATTCCTGCCGGCGCTTCCAGTCCAGTTTTGTACGCCCTAACCTGGCCTACTGCGTATACCACGAAGGGGACAAAAACAGCCGCCTGCTGCAACTGATAGCCTCCATTGAGGGCTCGGGTATCGTATACACCCGCAGCCGCCGCGGCACACAGCACACCGCCGAGCTGCTGCAAGCCCACGGCATCAGTGCCACCTTCTACCATGCCGGCCTCGACCCGCGCGAGCGCGACAGCCACCAAAGGCAGTGGATGCAAGGCGAGTGTGCCGTCATAGTGGCTACCAACGCCTTCGGCATGGGCATCGACAAAGCCGATGTGCGCTACGTCATCCACCTGGATCTGCCCGACTCGCTCGAAGCCTACTTCCAGGAGGCCGGCCGCGCAGGCCGCGATGGCCAACCCGCCCAGGCCATCATCCTTTGCAACCAAGCCGACATTGACCGTCGGCAGCACGAACTCGACTCCGACTTCCCTCCCTTGAAGTACATTCGGAATGTCTACCGCGCCCTCGGCAACTACTTCCGGCTACCCCTCGGCAGCGGTGCCGAATCGCGCTTCGACTTCGACCTCGGAAAATTCTGCAACACCTACAACCTCGCCCAGCGCGAGTGCTACAGCGCATGCCGCTTCCTCGAACGTGAAGGGCTCATCGCTTTGCCCGACCGCGAAAACACAGTCTCCACTCTCTATATCCCCATCGCACGCGACCAGCTCTACCGCTTCCAAGTGGACTACCCGCTTTTGGGCCAACTGGTGGAACTGCTCATGCGTATGTACCCCGGGGTGCTGAGCAAAGAGGTGAACATCGAAGAGCGAAAGATTGCCGCACGTGCCGGCAGCGAGTCCGCAGCCATACACACACAACTGACACGCCTGCACGAGATGCACATCGTCGACTATCGCCCCCGCACCAACAAGCAGCAGCTCATCTTCCTGTCGCCGCGCATCGAAGAGAACCTCATTTGGCCACGCCAGCACAGCTACGACCAGCTTCGCCATGCCGCCGAACTGCGTGTGGACGCCATGTGTCGCTATGCCACGGAGACCGACCGCTGCCGCAGCCGCCAGCTGGTGGAATATTTTGGCGAACAACCCGCCAGCGACTGCGGCATATGCGACGTCTGTCGCAAAAGAGACGTGCACCCGCCATCCACCGAGCAAGCCATTCTCACCCACTTGCACCACGGACCACTCGACCTGCAAGGACTCACCACGCTTCTGTTTGCCGAAGGTATCATCAACCCCACCCCCACCCTACGCCAAATGGTGGACCGCGGCGAGGTAATCGTCGATGCCGACATGACGCTGCGGCTTCCGAAGAAGCCATAGCAAAATAGCAATCAACTGTTGGCGAGGCGACGCAATTCACTGTAGAGACGCGCCACAGGAAGCCCGACCACGTTGTAGTAACAGCCTTCGATGGCGGTGATACCCACCATGCCAATCCACTCTTGAATGCCGTAGGCGCCAGCCTTGTCGTAGGGGCGATAGGTGTCTACATAGTAGGCCAATTCAGCATCGGTGAGGGGGGCGAAGTGCACATGGGTGCACTCAATAAAAGATGTTTCGCGCGTGCGCGTGCGAAGACACACGCCGGTGTAAACCTCATGGCTGTCGCCGGCCAAGGATTGCAGCATTTGCAGCGCTTCATCGCGGCCGTGGGGTTTTCCGAGCACCTGGCCGCGATGCACCACCACAGTGTCGGCCGTGACGAGCACCTGGTCGTCGGCCAGGCGGTCGGCAGGGTAAGCCGCGGCTTTGAGACGCGAGAGGTAGCCGGCCACCTCGCTGGCGGCCATGCCGTCGGGGATGGATTCCTCCACGTCGAGGACGGTAAAGTCTATAGGGTAGCCCAGTTCGGCCAGCAACTGGCGGCGACGGGGCGATTGGGACGCCAGGAGCAGCCTCATTTCACCTCCTGCCCGTGGCTGAAAGTGGCTTTGTAGACCTCGCGGCCGCCGTCGTACCAGATCCAGCGCCCCTCTTTCTCACCATTCACGAACTGCCCTTTCTCAACGGGGGCACCGGCTTCGTTGTAGCGCTCGTACTTGCCGTCGAGGATACCGTTTTTGAAATTCTGGCGTATCTCCACCTTGCCGTTGGGGTAGTAGCGCACTTCCTCGCCGTGCTTTTCGTCGTCGAGGTAGTGGATGATGTAGCGGGTGGAGCCGTCGTCGTAGAGGCCACGCCATTCCCCATCCTTGGCGCCGTTGCGGAAGGTGCCGTAGTAGTCGACCTTGCCGTCCTCGTACCAAGCGGTCCATTTGCCCTCTTCGTGGCCGTCTTTGTAGAGGCCTTCGTGCAGTTTGCGACCGCTCTCGTAGTAGGTGGTCCAAAGGCCTTCGCGCTTGCCGTTGGCATAGTGGCCTTCGCGCCAGCGCTCGCCGGTCTCGTAGTAGTAGGTCCAGCGGCCAGTCTCGCGGTCTTTGGTGTAGGTGCCTTTGATGCCGACCTTGCCTGTGGAGTGCCAATAGTAGGTCCATTCGCCCTCCTGCTCGCCGTCGACGAGGTTGCCCTTCATGTCGGGCTTGCCGTTGGTGAGGTACCAAATGGCTTCACCTTGCAACTCGCCGTTGTGGTACTGCCCGCTGAAGCGCATGGCGCCGTTGCAGTGCCACTGGGTGGTTTTGCCCTCGCGGACGCCGTCGACGTAGGTAAACTCCTCTTCCTTCTGTCCGTTGTCGTGCCACGACTGGTAGAGTCCCGTGCGCTTGCCGTCCTGCACGCTGACCTCGCTTTTGAGGTCGCCGTTGCGGTGCCACGAGCGCGAGGTGCCGTTGGAGTAGCACTCTTCGGCCATGCGGCTTCCGTCCTTGTAGTAGGTGGTCCAGACGCCGCTGCGCTGTCCCTCGTGGTAGGTGCCCTGCTGGAAGGTCTTGCCGTTGGGATACCACCAAGTCCAGGCGCCGGTGCGGCGACCCTGGCTGTCGAGGGTGCCCTCGACAGAGACTTGGTCTTTGTTTTCGTATTTCTTTTGGTAGCGGCTTTGTGCGGCGAGGAGGGCCGGCAGGAGCAGAGCCGCGACAAGGAGGCTGGCGTGCTTTTTCATGTGCTTATTCGGAATAGACAAATACGATTTTGGGCGACTGGGCGGCGTTGGAGGTTCCACATGCAACGATGCTGGCCGTGGTGTGGCGGCGGGCGTCGATGAGGAGCACAATGCCGTTGTCGGACCCGGTGCGGAGGAGGGTCTGCAGGTGTTGGGTGACGCGCATGCGGAAATGGTTCTGCTCGGAATGGTAGGCGCCGTCGTAGCCTCGGAGGGTGTAGAGGTCGAGGAGGTCGTTGATATAAACAAGGCTATCCTGGTTGACCTTTCTGAAAGCGAGGATTTGCTCGGGTTTCTCGGCACCCGTCTCGGCTGCCAGGGGCAGGAGGAGCTCGGCGTGGTGGATGACGGCATAGGGGTGTTCGCGGCGGAAGTCCTGGAGGCCGGCGTCGAAGCGGAGGTGGATGGCGTGGCCGCCGAGGGGCTCGAGATAAAGGCGGTTGGCTCCGTCGATACTGTCGGAGGAGGCGAGCGTGGTGCCTGTGTAGTCGTGCTGGAACTGGGTGAAATGGGCGGTGCCGGCACCCATCAGGAAGTTGTACTCGCCGGTGCGGTATTCATTGTCGTAGGTGTAATGGTAGTAGGCGGTGATGCCGGTGGCGGTGGAGGAGAAGTCGATGCTGACCATGCCATTGTCCGACCCGTCGGCGATGCGGATACGGAGTCCCTTGAATGCGGTGGCGAAACTGTCGGCGTCGACTTGCGGCTGGGTGAGCACGGGGATGACGGAGGGGTTGAGCTTGAGGCGCACAATGCTGTCGGCGATGCCCACCTGCACATAGTCGTCGAAGAAGCGGGCCTCGGGATTGACGGGCAGTTGGTCGGTGCTGTAGTAGCGCTTGTCGCTTTCGACGGGCTGTTCCAGCTGCATCACCTCGAAGCGCAGGCGGTAGCTGGCGGAGGTGTCGGGGTGCAGGCGGTGCACGACGAGCGAGAGGATCACGGAGTCGACCGCGTCGACGGCTCCGAAGTCAACCCTCGAGGTTTCGCTCGGGAGGGTCACCCGCGAGAAGAGGACGGCCGAGGTGCGGCCGAAGACGGGGTCGTTGAGGTTGCCGATGATGCCATAGCTGTAGCCGCTGGTGAGCAGCGAGTCTTCTATCTGGCTCCAGGCTGCATCGGGATAAAGGGTGTCGGTGTAACCCTGGTAGAGGGTCGAGGGGTCGGTGAGGTCGATGCCGAGATCGGATTCTTCGTCTTCGCAGGCAGCGAAGGTGACCATGGCCAGCGCGAGGGCCAGCAGGGTCAGGGTGTGGCGGGCGATACGGCAGAAGTGCGAGTGTGTCATACCGGGTGTTTAGTTTTCGAATTTGCTCACGCCTACAATAGAGTCGTAGAATTTATTGATGCGGGCGAAAAACTCGTCGCGGTCTTCGATGTAGTCGAGCACGTTGCGTTTGTTTTCCTTGGCGAAGGAGACCAGTTCGGGGTGTGCCTTGGGCGAGCCGATGATGACGCCGTGGGAGTAGGTGATGGCGGCTTTCATGAGGCCGAGGTAGTCGGCCTGGCCATAGAGACGGAGGTCTTTGGCGGTGGCGTTGTCGGTCTTCATTTTGCGTTCCAGGTCGCCTCCGATGGGGCCGTTGAAGCTGTCGTCCATGAGGGTGATGACCATCTTGGTGCCGCTGAAGAAGGCGTTTTCCTTGTTGATGCGACGCAGGTAGAACGGTATCATGGCGGTGAGCCAGCCGGAGAAGTTGATGAGGTGGGGCTGCCATGCAAGCTTGCGGACGGCCTCGAGGGTGCCACGGCCGAAGAAGAGCAGGCGCTCGTCGGTGTCGGCCAGGGGGTGGCGCTTGGCGTTGAGCATGCTGTCGCCGTCGATGGCGTACTCCTCGTTGTCGATGAAGTAGACCTGCATGCGCGCGGAGGGGATGGAGCCCACTTTGATGATGAGCTGCCGGTCGCAGTTGTTGACGATAAGGTTCATGCCGGAGAGGCGGATGACCTCGTGCAGCTGGTGCTTGCGGTCGTTCACGTCGCAGAATTTGGGCATGAAAACCCTGATTTCGCGACCCATTTCCTGCACTTTTGCAGGCAGATAGCGCCCCATGACAGAGTGCTCACTCTCCGGCGAGAACGGCACAATTTCCTGATTTACAAACAGTATTCTCCCTTTTGCCATAAAAGAACATAGTATATATTAAAATGCAAAAATACGTTTTTTTTTCCAACTGGCCAAATTTTTTTTCGCATGGTGCTGCCCACCCGCGGCGCATAGCGAGTGTGCGAGGTGTATTTTTTTGCCTTGTATTGAAAAAAAGTTGTAATTTTGCACCCCGATTCACCCCCTGGAAGTATGCCGACAAAGCCAAACAAAGACAACACTATCAACGATTTACTGAACCGTGCGCGACGCTATTGCGCGGGGTCGGAGCAGTGCGAGGACACCGTGCGGCAGAAACTGGTGGTGTGGAAAGCAACGCCGGAAGAGTCGGACGCCGTGGTGTCCACGCTGACGGCTGAGGGGTATATCGACGACGAGCGCTATGCGCGAGCCTACTGCGAAAGCAAAATCAAGAACCACCAGTGGGGCCGGCAGAAGGTGCTCTACCAGCTGCGGCTGAAGCACCTTTCGCGTGCGGCGGTAGACAGCGGGATGGCGGCCGTGAGCGAGGAGGACTACCTCGCGGCATTGAGTGCAGCGGCCAAAAAGAAGCTGGCCGAACTGCACGCCGCATCGGCCGAAGACCCGGAGGTGCGCCAAAAACTGACGGCATTCCTCATCTCGCGCGGGTTCCCCCTCCAGGAAATCAACAACTGCCTGAACGCCCCCGCCGACCCACCCCCGCCTTCCGCCTGACTGACCGCGAAAACAAAAAAAAAACATTTCAACTTATCAACCCTATCAACCTTTTTCCCATCATGATCAAACGCATTCTTATAATCGGTGCCGCGCTGTGTGCGGCAATGCTTCCGATGAAAGCACAGGAAAACGTCCTGACGGGTGGCACCTGGACCACCTCCTCCACCCCCGCCCTCAAAATCGGCGAGTTCCTGTTCAACAACTGGTCCTCCACCGGCAATTCGCAAATCGACGTCACCGCCACCTTCTTCGGTAACTACAAGTACACCCACCCCAAGTACACCTGGGACAACGTGGCCGACCTCGCCTACGGCTATGCCTGGCAGAACCTCGACCTCAAAGACGACGTCTTCTTCGAGACCCGCCGCAAGAGCAACGACAAAATCGACCTCACCAGCGCGCTGACCTGGACCCCCTTCTCCAAGTGGCCCGCCTGGGGTGCCTCGTTCACGGCCAACCTCAAGACCCAGTTCGGCGAAGGCCGCGAGTATGCCGACCTGTCCGACAAAGAAGGCAAGGTGATTTCCAGCTTCTTCGCCCCGGCCTACCTCACCACCGCCCTCTCATTCGAATACAAGAAACCCGACTGGAGCGTCTCCCTCTCCTTCCTCACCGGCAAGACCACCTTCGTGCTGAACGACTCGCTCCTGGCCGCAGGCTACACCTACGGTATCTACCAGAAAGACCTCCCCAACTACACCCACGTCGACTTCTCGCTCGGCTCCTACATCAAAGCCCAATACCTTAAGAAAGACATCCTCCCCAGCCTCGACCTCTATGCCCGCCTCGAACTCTTCTACGCCTACAAGAAACCCTCCAGCATGGCCTGGGACAAGATTGAAGAGTTCGATGCCGACGCCAATCCCGACGGCAAACCCGACGGCACCGAGTACAGCCTCGGCCACGGCCACCTGCCCGAATATGCCGAAACCTGGAAAGACCTCCAGGGCAAAGGCTGGTTCGCCCGCCGCGCCTTCGAAACCGACCTCGACTTCGAAGTCAAACTCGACTACCGCTTCTCGAAATACATCGCCGCCAACTTCGCGCTGAACCTCAAATGGGACACCGACTTCAGCGGCATAGGCTCCATGGGCCACTGGCAGCTCTACCAGATGGCCGGCGTGCAGATTTTCTTCAACTGGAAGACCCCAGCCGAGTAAACACACACACTCTCGTCGACACGACAAACCGGGCGGGGTGTTCCTCGACAATGAGCAACATCCCGCCCGATTGCACCCTCTCTCCCAAGCGAGGGTTTCTTGACTTGTGTTTAAGGCCATTTTCCACCGCCGCTACGCGGCTGGCGATGCGTGGCGAGGGCTGCCCCGATGTACCCGATTCTACCCTGGGTGGACAATCGCGGACAATCGCGGACAATGCCCTCCTATTCCCCTAGAGAGTCCCTACCGTTCCCCTACCGCCCCCCTGCCATCTGCGGGGGCGGGGCAAATATTTTTTGTGGAATCGAAAAAATGTGTATATTTGCAGAAGCAAACATCCGTTAATCAAACAAGCAATATTATGAAAACCAAACTATTGATTGTCTTCTTGGCGTTGACGCCAGTCGTTTTGTCGGCGCAGGCATGTATCTTTCCCTCTCCGTTCAATCTCCACTCGGCCGACATAATCAACGACCTGTCATCGAAAGATATAAACCTGGTCGAGGCCGGCCACGGCCGCTGGTACCTGCAACATATCCCCACTGCCGGATTTGGCACGACCGGATGCCCGATGAGCGATATCATTAACGTAGACGTCATCACCGATTTGACGCCAGTCCCGATACCGTATAGTACAGCTCCAAACAGCCTAATGTTTGGAGCTAACACGTGGCCAGTGACTCTTCGCCCCGTTCCAGTCACAACGACATGCTACAGCACCAGATAACCATCACCAATATGAAAAAACCTCTGCTTCTTGCCCTCTCTCTAGTGGCCATCGCGACCTCCCTTTCGGCACAGACCCTGCGGCCCGGGGTTGTCCTGAATGCAGACTCTTGCTATCAATATTACGGGAACCAATCTTTTGAATATGGGCAGCGCCATTACAACGTCATTGAAACCAACTATGTCCCTTTAGTACAGTTTTATGGCGAACTTACAATTAATGTATTCAATAAAGTAGGTCCTGGCCTGAACGATCATCAAGTGTTTGATATGTCGGTAAAGTATCCTGCCCACGGAGGGACGACCGTATATGGCATTGCTGTCACCGCACGCGAACCGTTAAGGGAGCACATGTATCTCGACCTGTCTACTTGTGACTCCACTTTGTCGGTCCTCAGGCTGAACTCAGCATCGTATGAAGACCCTTATATACTGGGTGAATACATGTATGAAGCCTACTTTCAAGATGGGCGTTATGAAAATCTTGTATCTCCGGCTTATGAGTACTATTTTGACCGGCCTATTTTCCTGGAGGACAGCTTTTTTGTTGGCATAAGAATTAATTTCCTAGATGTTCCTTATGAGCCTTATGACTATAATTCTCCTCTCTGGTACCAGATGGCCGGCATGATCGGTCGGACGCTTCTTTTTCACCTTTCCAACATTACTACGGATACCCTATTCACTCACATGTATGGTGGGTTGGGACATTTCTTCCCCATCGTCAAGCTTCCCTGCCCGCGGCTGGACAGGCCCTACCTCGGGGCCAACGTCGGCGGCATGGCACTCTTCACCTGGGACACCGTCGACGGTGCCACCTACCAGATAGGCATCTCGCAGGGCGACGACTCCTCCTACAGCTTCGTCCACCTCTCCGACACCCTCCGCGACAGCCGCTACACCTACACCGGCTCCCTGCCCGAAGGCTGGTACAACGCGCACCTGCGCCGCAGCTGCACCTACTGCTTCTCCGGCGCCGACACCCTCGTCTGGAGCCGCTGGAGCGAAGGCCGACGCTTCTACTACACCCCCGACCCCGCCGCCATCGCCCCCTCAGACCTCCAACCTCCGCCCTTCGACCTCTACCCGAACCCCACCACCGGGATTCTCAATGTCGAATTGGGAAATTTGGATTTCGAAGGCGCCGCCACCCTCCAGCTCCTCGACCTCGAAGGCCGCCTCCTGCAGGAATTCAAAATCCCCGATTCAAAATCCGAAATCGACATCAGCACACTGCCCTCCGGCACCTACCTCGTCCGCGCCGCCGGCGCCACCCGCCGCGTGGTGAAAAAATAGCCTATCTATGAAAAATCTGTTCCTGTATTTAGTAGTTGCGATATTGCTCTCGCAGAATCTCTACGCCCAGCCCGACACCATCCACTGGGGTGCGGGAATGTACGAGGTACACCCCCACATAGCATTGCGGGAGTATCCCTACGACACGGTTCGGTTCGGCGACCCTAGATTCCTTTTCAACGGGCCCTACGACCTCTACTATATAGACGGGTTGCCCCAGGCGTGCATGGGTGGGATGCATGTAAGGACGGTGTTGCAATACATCACACCCGAAGCCAAATTGCATGGAATTGGGGTCGTGTGCTACATTTTGTCCAAAGATCCGGACTCGCTTCGTGTTGTATTCAGTGCCTATAAAAGGGAGAATGGAGAGATGCGGTTGCTGGACACGGTGGATTTCACCAGCTACCATATCGCCAACGCATTCGAGCTCGAAGTGCTGGAACTGGCAACGGACAAATACGAATACGGATACCCCTATCTGTATGAACTCTATTTCGACCAGCAGCACGACCTATCCGCCGGAGACACCATTTATGTCGGACTGCAAAGCATCGAGTCCAATATTGTTCAGCACTACGCCGGGTATGCCTTCTTCCTGCATCCATCTTCATTTACGCCAAACTGTTGGTACGGCAACCACTACGGGGATGGCTGGAGCAGGTTCACCTTCTACAACCTCATTTGGGGCGGTTTCTTCCCCATCGTGCAGCCCGACCAGCCGCACTGCCGAGTGCCGCGGCGGTTTGCGGTGGACAGCAGGCAGAGCCTCACCTCGGCCACCTTCAGCTGGGCCTCCAAACCGTGCGACTGCGACACCCTGGAGCTGCGCCTCCACACCCTCGACAGCCTCGGCCGCCCCGCCGACAGCCTGCTCCACACCGTCCACGGCGACACCGCCTGCACCCTCGCCGGCCTCGACACCGGCATCTACTATTCCGCCTCCCTCCGTGCCCGCTGCCACCACCGCTGCCCCAGCCACGACACCCTCCTCCACAGCTCCTGGACCGCCCCCCTCCGCTTCTACCTGGGCAAACACGAGCCCACCCTCGTCGACACCACCCTCGGCATCCCCTCCGCCCTCCAACCTCCGCCCTTCGACCTCTACCCGAACCCCACCACCGGGATTCTCAATGTCGAATTGGGAAACTTGGATTTCGAAGGCGCCGCCACCCTCCAGATTCTCGACCTCGAAGGCCGCCTGCTGCAGGAATTCAAAATCCCCGATTCAAA
>ODAI014447307.1_pt1 | contig 14453 bp, 1 predicted proteins | sample 1539321 | NCBI WGS metagenome assembly ODAI01 (sample SAMN02144231, study PRJEB22623) | gut metagenome | biome: sheep rumen | host: Ovis aries | place: New Zealand
CCCAATCCCCAATCCCCAATCCCCAATCCCCATATAACTCCTTTAAATCTCATATAAAAATTATTTAATTTTAATAATAAATTTAACTTATCAAACACCTTTAAATTTAATAATAATATTTACTTAAATTCCATAATGGAATTAGTATAATAATATTTAACCTAAATAATTATTTGCTTTGCTATTTATTCATATTTTCAATGCTTTCCGATAATTCTTCATATTTCTTCGTGACTTCTTCAATATCTTTTTGTAGTCTTTCATTCTGTTCACTGACATTCTTACACTCAATTTGCAATTTTTCGATTTCATCTTCCAGAGAGGTTCCGGCCTTTTTAATTTCATCAGTTACCGTATAAGCCGGATTTGCTTTATACACAATTCCATTCATATTATCACCTAGAGTTTGTCCGAAGATATCCGTAGTCATATTTTCATATTCTTCTCTTTGTTGTTTTAATAACATAATCTTTTCTCTGTTTGCATGATATTTCTTTCTATATCTCGTTACTCTTGAGAAAATATAAAACACCACTGCGATAACAACTATAACCACAGCTAAAACTATCAAAATTATTTTGACATTTTCTAAGAAGAAATTCTTTGTGGCAGAATCAGAGAAATAATTCGCCTTATTTCTTAGCGGATTTAATATCACAGCATAAACACCAAATTCCGATATGGTGAATTCTGTTTGACCTTCTTTTGTTTGTCTTTCGACACATTCCCAACCCTTATTTTCTGAATTTTCATCAAATTTATCATTGATTAAATCGAACCCGTTTAATTTAGCAAGGCAATAATCATAATAATATAACGAGGAGGCTTCATATTCATTATGGACTATATTAATTTTTCCAGGGAATTTAAATTCGATGTTTTCTTCTTTCGAATAAAATTTGAACACAGGGGACATAACACTATTTTCGAAATTAAGCACACCTTCACTTCCATAGATACTATTTGATATATTGAATAAAAATTCTGCAGAATTATTATATAATGAAGAATCATGTAATAATGAGGAACTAACTTCTTGTAAAAATATTTTAGAATGATCTTTACTTAATTTCAAAGCATTTGAAGGTATTTCGATATTTGCTATATTATGTCCATTGGAATCATATGCGAAATTAAACTCGATTTTATTCATTTTATTAAATGAATATGTTAAATTCTTAACATTTCCCAATCTTTCAATGAGATCACATTCTTCAGGATCACTTTTGCATTCGCCCGAGATACATCTGAAAGGGTAAGCAGGATCTGAACACATTGAGTGCCCTATACAATCATATTTATCTTCTAAACATTGACCATTACTGCACTGATATTGATTCACTTCGCATCCGTGGAAAGCAACTTCTGAACAATCTTTATGACATAATCCATCGGGACATTTCTTTTGACCTGGTAGACATATATATGATTCATCAACTGGACAAAGACTTAAATCAGAAGCACAAGCACCATTATCGCAACGATATTGACCGATTTTACATGCGGGAACTATAGGGCATTTTTCATCCCCGGTTGCTATAGTACCATCATAACAAATTGTTCCTTCTATTTTATCTATATCTTTATCTTTTGAATCTTCTTCTTCTTTTAATGAGATGATTTTTCTTCTATGTAATTTAATAAATTCATTATCATTTAATGGATTTACGACATTTTCTTCATCTTCATTTAATAATCTTACATCATTATTTATATTCGTATTTTTTTCTAAGGCATTTTCGATATAAATTAAACAATCTAATTTATTCCTTAAGCATTTATTTAATCTAACGCAATAAAATTCGCCTTCTTCGCATGTTGGGATATTAAACGGCGTTGTGCATTTAACAATATCATCTACGCAAGTACCACTAGGACAATGTATTGGATTCGCCTCGGGACAAAATCCACTAAATGTAGTGCAAGAAGCGTTTTGGCTTATACAATAGCCATTATCGCATTTTTGCATTCCTGAAGGACAATCCACTGTTACTTTGCAAAATTTAGTATCACTAACACAAGTTTTATCACTGCATAAATAAGGTTTGGATGCATCACAAATAACATTTGAACGCAGTTTATCCCCATCTAAAATAGAAGTCACATCACAATTTCTTTCACTTTTAACACAATCGCCATTAGAGCATCGATAAGGAGTAGATAAAGGACATCCGATATTATTCGTGCATTGTGTTCTTAATATTTCATTATTATTTTCGACGCATCTTCCTGAAGAACAAAGCACTTTTCCTTCTTGACATATGCCATCATTTGTTGCTTCTTTGCAACTCGTGATATTATTAGTACATTCACCATTTGGACATAAATAAGGTAAATCATCATCTGGACATGCTTCGGAAACAAGGGAACAATCATATTTGCTATCTACACATCGACCATTTTTACACATTTGTTTATTCATGAAAGAACAAATATTATCAGTATTTGGTTCCGTGGTGCATTCTTGTGAATTGGCTTTACATAATCCATCATAGTCGCATTTTTTATATCCATCTGGGCAAACCAATCCCGCTTTGCATTCCTCACTACTTTTCACACATATGTCATCATCGCATCGATAAGGTCTTGCTTCCGGGCATAGAACACTTTGTGGGCATAAATCCTTAGTTACACGGCAAGTTCCGTCATAGCATTTTTGATAAGAGCTTTCACAAGTAAATACAGGACGACAATAATCGGTCGATTCTACACAACGGCCATCAGCACACATTAAAAAGCCTTTTTCACATTCAGAATCGCTTTCGAATAAATCATTGGAACAATCGGCTGAATTATCCACGCAATTTCCGTAAGGACATTTAATAGGTAAATTTGGAGGACATAAAACTGGAGAACATGATGATGATTTGGTATTAATGCACGTACCATCTGCGCATTTAAATGGACGATCTTTATAACAACCATTTTTCAAAGGACATTCATCTTCACTTGAAACACAAGAACCATCCGGGCATAATTTTTGGCCATTAGTGCAAGTAAAGTTTTTGTTACATTTGGCTTCATCTAAAACACAGGTTCCATCTGGACATTTATTTGGTTTATTATATGGACATCCATTTTCTTTTATATCACACAAAGTTTCATCATGAACACAGACACCTTCTGGACACATATAAGGTTTATTTTTAGGGCATTCAAATTGTTCGCATAAATATCCCGAAGCTTTGCATTCTCCATTTCCACAGAGGGTATATCCTTCCGGGCATCGTTTAGTACTTGAAGAGCATTTATCTAAACTATCTGTGCAAGTATTCGCCTCACAGCGGATTGGATATATTGATTCACATGCATCGAATGTTTTGCAGTTTTGTCTCGAAGAAACACAGGCACCATTTGGACAAAGAACTTCGTTCTTTGAGCAACTAGGTGGTGAGGGACAATCACCTAATTGAATACGACAAGAATTATCATAACATAAAAATGGAAATCCGGAACGGCATGTAACCATTGTATTACATTCATCATAACTTAAAGCGCAAGTACCATCTGGACAAGATACCTTATTTTCTCCACAAGTTTGATACGAGGGACATTCTTTAATACTTGCTCTACATGAATTATCGAAACATTTTATGGGAAGATTTGGAGGACATACTGATATCGTTGGACAAACTTTTTCTGAAGAACGGCATGAACCATCAGGACATCTAAATGGGAAAGAACTTGGACATGAATCTGTTATTGGTGAACGACATTCATCGATATTATTGGCACAAGCTCCATTCCAACAACGAATTTGATTTTGACCGCAATATATTTGGGTTGGGCATAATTCTAAAGAAGTCACACAGGTTCCATCGTAACAACGATATTTAGAACAAGTTGATTCTTGCTTTTCTGTACATTCATCTGAAGATTTGACACAAAAACCGTTTTGACAGAGAACGGGGGAATCTGCAGGACAGGAGATTGGGGTTGGGCATTCATCTAATGATTTACGACATTCGTTGTCCCAACATTGATAGGGTTTGTGTGGGGGACATGATGGAATGTAATTTGAATTACATTCGGAACTTGTTGAGACACAGGAAAGCTCAGGACATAATATTGGCTTTGAATTTGGACAGGTTATAGATATTCCTCCTTGGACGTATTTACAATCGTTGTTTGTTAATGCTATTCCACCATTGGAACATTTTACATAACCTGATGGGGTAAATATATCAGAAGGACATAATTTACTATTATCCACATATTTACCATTAGGGCATCTAAATTTATTTTCTTGTTCAGTAATATCTTGACAAGATTTTTGACACATTCCATTTTCACAAAGACTTAATCCAGGTTCGCACACAGGATTCTTTTTACAATCATCTTTACTATCAACACAAGAGAAATCAGCGCATTGATATTGATCATTTGAACAAGTTCTCGTTAAAGGCTGGGCACAATGTCCACTTAATTGGCAACTTCCATCAGGACATAAGACTTTATTTTTAGGGCAAGTAATTCTTGTTGGACATAAATCATAATTTTTAGCACAAGATAAATCCCAACATAAAACTTCATTAGAAGTGCAAGAAGTTTCCACTGAGCATGATTCACTTAATAATATGCATTTATTACCACATGGTCGATAACCTAAAGGACATTCGAAGTTCGTGTTGCATTCTTCTTCACTATATCTACATGTACCGTCCTCACATAAAAATATTTCTCCCGAAGAATTTATTGATTTGAGTTTGTTAAGGCAAGTAATTTTATTTTTGTTGGATTTAACTGCTTCAATGGGATTATAACTCGAAGAATAACAAAATCCATTCCATTTAGCACCATTTCCAAGACAACCACATTTCGTTGTATCAGTTACACATTCATTATCATTCGAGAAACATCTATATAAATATCCTTTTTCAGTATTATCAGTGCATGAATAAGTATCACCGAGAATATTTTTTACGAAGTTTCTATAATCTTGATCATCGCAATCGATAACATTATCTACTTGTTTTTTATTCATGCAACTGAATTTACTTTTATCAATAGAATTTATTTCAACAATTTTATTTTCTCCATATTTTTTTCCATTCAAGCTAATATCGACCGAATATTTTCCGACTTTTGATGGCGTAAACGCTATCAAATGTTTGCCATTAGAAAATGTTTTTTTATAATCATATTTTATTTCGCTATTATCATCTAAGACTTGTCTGATATTTGCAGTGAATATTTCATTTCCTTCTTCTTCAACGGTGTTGTTTAACAAGTCCTTGCATTGTATTTGGATAACAATAGTTTCACCGATGTAATATTGATGTCTTTGATCTATGGGTAAAATTTCTAAATTTGCACCGAACATGGAACATTGACCAAATTCAACGTTTATTTTAAAAGTATTTTTTAAGGACATTACTTCTCCTTTGTATAAGGCTTTTATTATAAATATATCTTTTATGTCTATTTTTATTGAAATATTAAAGGCGGTATTGTCTTTATTAACACGAATATTATATTCATATATTTCTTTGGATTTATTAACTATATTGTTTGAACTATCGATTAATTGGATATCAAATTCTTTGATTAAATCATAATAATTAATACTATTTCCTTCAGAATCAGTTCCGGAAAATCCTATATAAAGACTTTGTCCAGCTTGAACTTTATTATATCCTGAAAAAGAGGATTTATTTTTATCAATTTCTTTCGGAGCAATATATAATTTACTTTCAGCACTTATTTTCGTAGTTTTATCTTCCGCAGTTATCTTAAATTTTCCAGCCAATTTCGACACATCTTGGAATTCAACTCTATAAATATATTCGCATTTGGAATATCCACTAATTTTCTCTTTTTCTTTAATTTTTGTATTATATTGAGTATCATCATCTATTTGTAAACTAATTTCCATATCATTAATTAAATTCTCACTATCCCCATAATAACACGCGTTATTTTCGTCATATAATAAAATATAGCAATAAATCAACTCTCCAACTTTGATATCGAAGGCTTCTTGTATTGCTATTTTATACGGGGAAGTTTGTGTTGATTCACTCAAGTCATAACTTTGCTGATTTACTGTGACAGAGAATTCCTGATTTAATAAGGTCTTTTGTTTATTCACACCGTCTTCAAAAGTAACCATGATATTTTTCGTTTTTGGTATTGAGGTAATTTTATCACTTTTTGTTATACTTATTTTAATTTTATTTGTGTCTTGCATTTTCGATATGGAATATCCATCATTTTGTATTTGTTCCCCGTTTAAAAATACCTTGAAGAAATCATGACTTTCGATTTTTTGTTCCTCGTTAAATATTAAATCTATAGAAGAATCCTCATATTCTTTTATTGTCTTTGTATCTAATTCGCTTAATGCCATGTTTATTTTATTGGGGTTGAAATTATTTATATTTATATCAATATCTGAACTTTTCCCATTATATTTCACTGTTAATTTACCCGTTGTGCAATGTGAACTGAGGACAAAGCATCCCATATAAGAATTAGCCATAGTATAATCAGTACAAGAATCTGAAAAAACTAATTGTATTTTATAAGGGTCTAAATGTTTATTAATTATTGCATTATTTGATATCAGACAAATTTGTTGGGCATTTGGTATATCATTTGGAATATATATTGCATCTTTATCATCATATGTTCTCGCCTGGAAAGTAGTTATTTCTGTATTATCATTGGGATAATCATATTTAATACTAATCGAAGGACATTGAACATTTGAGTCTTTTAATGTTAGGCGAGAATAGAAATTTGTGCTATCATAAGAAAGTTGAATGAAATAATATTGACTTTGAGGTAAATATATCGGAAGATGAAGCAAATCGGATATTGTATTAACATCTGATTTTATAATAAATGTATTATCATTATATTGTGACACGATTAAATCAATACTTATATATATACTATTTTCTTTTTCCAAAATTAATTTAGCTGTTAAAGCTTTTTCCTTACTATAATTAATATCAATAGTATTTCCACTTGAATCGAGTAATTTGACCTTCAATAAAATTGGCATATTTAATTCGAAACTTTCACTCGCATAAAAGTTAGACTCTAAGAAATTGGATAAACTATAACTCTTTTTATCTTCAAGATAATAATAAGCCTTTATTGATTTAATTTGATTTTCTTTTTCTGCTTTTTTGATTCTATAATGAACAAAATTTGGTTGCATATTATTATTAACAACATCTCCGATAAATATATAAGTCATTCCTTGTTCTAAATTGAATTGATCAGAGGTGAATGGATAAGAACCTGAAAAAAGTCCTGAATATGTTTTAATTAATTGAATTTTATTCGGAGTTAAATATTTATATGCATATAAATTCTTATTATCATTTACTTCGGACTCTTCATATATAACACCCGATGGAGTTCTTTCATTAAATTTAACTGATATTGTTTCTTTGTTATTATCGAACACATTAGGCATTATGATTATTGAGGAAAATTTAGGATTTATATTATATAAAGTTCTTTCGTTATTGTTTATATCGGAAATGAAATTGTTTATATTTGATTTTATATTTGCTTCGCCTGAAAATTTAATATATAAAGAACAATAAGAGCCTTCCTTTGTTAAAACTTTTCTGAAATTTTTTAAATTCATATTGTCCATATATATATTTAATCTCTCATCACAAACTTGTTCAGAATTTGAATTCGAAGTTTCTAAATTAAATTTGACTAAATTTTTATCTATGACTTCTTTATTACTCAAGACAATATCAGTAGGGAAAGCAGCAATAGCATTTAATTGAATTGTTAAATGATTTTCTTTATTTTGATTCTGATTAAATTTCGGATAAAATTCAATATTGGCTGATTTAGAGAAGGTGATTTTTACAAAGTATATTCCAGTATAACAAGTATTTATCACACTGATTCTTTTTATTATACCGGTAAAACTATTATCAATAATTAAATAAGGTTGAGTTATGATTAATTTCCCTGTATCATCTCTATTTTCCATAAAGAAAGTAATATGAATATTATCTAAATTATTTTTTGTGTAAACTTTATATCCATAATTTTCGATATATGGTGGTAAACTTCTATTTTCTATTTCAACTTGGGGGGAATAATTCACAAAAGAAGCTTTAAATATGTTAGAATTTATATTTAATTGAATTGAATCAGAATTGCCTTTAAATGATATTAAATATAATTTCGTATTGGTAGTTTCTATTAATTCTCTTTTTTCTGCATTGATTAAATCTATTGAGGATGATTTATGTGAAAGATATAGATATAAAGGATATTCTTTATCTTTTATTAAATATAAAGAACGTTCTAAATTATGCGGGAAATAATTTTCTGGCGAGATTGTATATATATATTCAGGATATGTATTTAATTTAATACATGAAGGACATATTTGAGGAAGGAAGTCTATATAAGGAATGAAACCATATAAAGAAAATTTGGGTAATGAACTATCTATATTAATAATATATTTATCTAATTCTAAATTATGCGAAACATCTGCGATATATACTTCTTCGGTTAATGGATTTATAGTGAAATATTTAAATGAGACTTTGTCCTTATAAGAAGAAGAAGTAAATGACTTATAATATTCGTCGAATAATTTCAATGAAAATGTGTACTTATTAGAATCTTCTGATTCTAATTCAAATAATGAATTTTTTGTGTATTTTGGATATGCGATATTTAAACTTAGACTGTCCTTAGTAGATATAGAATCGACAGTTGCTGCTGTGATTGTTCCATAACCATTAATTGGAACTTGGCATCTAAAAGATTTCTTTTTTTGGTCATATGTAAGACGATATGGTAAATTATTATCTAATTTTAATACGTTTAAATCATTAACGAATAAATTCCTTCCTACATCAGTGATAATATTATCATTTTCATCTTTTAATTCAACTAAGAAATAAGTATATAATTTATCCGAGTCAGTTTCATCCATTTTTTCATCTTCAGAAAATGTTACTTTTTTCACATCATATCCAGGTATTACACTTAATTCAAACAAATCACTTTTTGCTTTATTATTTAAAATATAATAATTATGGACATCCCCAACCCCTATATTCTTAGGTAAAAATAAAATATACCCTCCCAACATATCCGTTGGGATTAATTCCGTATTATATTTTTCTCCAGTTTCTTTATTATAAATATCTAAATTTTCTATTATTGTATTTTGTTCAGTTGCACAGCCTTCTAAATATACTTCTAATTCGAGTTGTTCATTATATCTTTTTATATAAGTATCTTGTTTATTGATAATATTAGGTATAGCACCTATGGCGCAGTATTCAATCGATGTTGGTTTTTTAATATATGAATCGAGAATATAATAATTTGCTTGATAAATTGAATTCGAATATGATATGGATAATACTATTTGAGTCATTGGGTCCAAATTCCAATAAGTTTTCCTACCGGATTCAGTGAGATATACATATATATTTCCATTGGAATTATATTTTGTCTTAATCTCTAGTGAGTTTCCTGAAGCAGTTTTTAAATATATATCTAATTTTACATTTTCATCAAGGATAATTAAATTATCATTGGTCGAATATAAATTTATTTTAAAGAAGGGTAAATTATTTTTGTTCATTGTCATAATAATATTGGGATCATTTTGAATATAATTATCATCGCCTTCTTTTTGATATATTTTACTCTTTGATATATCGATATTGTCTGATGTTTTATCTATGATACAATTTTCGCAAAATAATTCTTTACCTTTGAAATATACTATATAAATATATTTTCCTTTTGCATCCATTAAAGAATCGTCAATATTAATATTTAAATCATTATTTATTATAAAATCTTTTTTTATTATTTCGAAATCATCGTTGATTATTCTGATTAAACTCACATCGAAATCTGAAGAATTTAAAATATATTTTTGAATACTTTCATAATTTGCATTTAATGGTGAAATGGTTAATGTATTTGAAGAATATTTAACATAAAAGTGATTTTCATTAAGGATATTCGGTGATAAACTTATACTTTGTGAATTGGTCAAATCTTCGAATCTTATTATATTAGAAGAAAGTGTAAATGTATTTGGGAAATGATTATCGAAAAATAATACCAAAGTATTTGATAAAGAATTATAATATGTCTCGATTTTATATTTATTATTCGAATCACTTGCTGAAAATAAATTATTTGCATATTCTTTAATATTTAAATCGTTCCAATTATATTGGAAATTACATTCATTCAAATTAGAATCTAATACTTTATAAAAATAATATACGCCATTTATTAGATTTTCATTCTTATTAAATTTCAATATTTTATCAAAGCCACAAGCGCAATAATATGTATAGGTATTTTCTATTATTTGAGTGCTATCATATAATATAGTGAATTCATACTCTCCTGGATTAGCCAATAAAAATATAGTAAAAAGTCCCTTTTCAGGTCCTGAGTTGATTGTATATTTTAAATTTTTATCGTTCTTCACTTGAATACTTATTTTATTCATATCAATATTTTCCATTCTTTTTTTATTCGCATTTCTCAAATCCAATATGAAACTTCCAGGCATATCAGTTTTTCCGTATATTTCATTATTATTTAATAAAACAGAACTATATTTTAAAACTGGGGTATTATCATTCGAATCCATGAATGAATCTGTTATATATAAATAAAACACTAAAGTTTCAGATAATGCCGAAAGACTATAAAGACCATTGGGTAATTTTCTCCAAAGGTCATTTACTCCTGAACATAATTTGAAAAAATTTCGTTCATCTTCATTACTACCAAAGGCGCAAATTGATATACTACTCACATCGACACTTTTATCTTCGACTGATTCAAGCGTGAAAGTCAAAGACTTCGTTTCTTTATATTCATTATTATATGAATCTCTTTCTTCTAAATAAAAAGAAAAATAGCCTGAATTTTTATCGACTAAACCGACATCGTAATTTTCTTTTTTATAGCTATTTAACACCGGGATTTTTTGTTTATTGTCTAATATATATAAAGTAGCCTTGGTTATTTCGGCTGAAGTTTCATAATTTCGTCTGAAATGACATGCTTTGCATTCGATAGGGAAATCGTTTATGAATATTTTTATTTCATAATCGCCATTTCTTTCCAAAGAGGCTTTATAAGAAACACCATTTTGTGATGATGCTACTGACTCTGTTTTTAATTGGATGAGTTTTTTAGTATTTCTGCCTTCGATATAAATATTAATCGCATCATGGTCTAAAGTATCTTGAATATAATTGCCATATTTATCTCTTAAATAAAGTGTCATATTGATTTTATTATCTGTGGTCATTATCGAAGAACCGCCATATATACCATATGAGTTTAAAGGATCTAAATCTTCAAATTTTGGAGTGTATGAACTTTCAAAGGTATATTCTTTTCCGTTTAATAATGTAAAGACTATAGATTTACTAGTAGCACCGTAATTAATTATATGGATTTTGCCTGCATAGTCAAGCCTGATATCGAAAATATCGAAATTGCTTATTTTAATTTTGGAAAAAGCGTTGAAGATTTGATTATTCTGGATTGGATTTTGATATTTATCTAACATGATTAATTTGATATGTTCATCTTTTCCAATTTTTGTACTTTGAATATTATCTAAAATATCGCCATTTTCATATTTTAAATAATATGCATCTTTTTTCGGAATTATTTCGATATTCATTGATATCAAGGTTTTTTCATCATAAATTAATTCTAATTTATAATTTCCTATTTTTGATAATTGATGACTTGTTATTGATATATAATTTTTATGGCTTATAATATCAATATCACTTTGGATTTTATTATCATTTATTTTCAAAGAAACCTTTTCAGTATTTAAAGTCGAGCCAAGACCTAAATATTTATTTTCGCTTAATTCATAAATATCAAAAAGTAAAAGTGTTTCAGATGCTTCAATCGTTAATGAATTTTGTCTATAAAATGCTATATAAGATATTTTACTTGTATCAGTTTGAGTTATATCAGTATTTGATTTATATTCATCAACGAAGTAAAATTTGACCTTTATTGTAAAGGTTGAAGAATCAAAAGATATAACTAAAGTATGAGTATTTATTGGCGAATAATTTTGTCTTTCTTTTGTTTGTGGTAAAACAAGGAAAAATTTATTGCCGATTTGTTTCACTTCTAAATCCTCGTTGTTTAATTTAGCTTTTAAATTCTTATTAATATTTTGGAAATAAGGAGAATTGCTTCCATCTAAGAGCATAACATCAGTTAATCGCTTATTATCTTTTTGATCTAAGGATATATATAAATATTCATCATTTGTTCCAGTTGAAAACGTATTATATTTTCCTAAATATTCATCAAAGACATTAATATAATTAGTATTAACCAAACTCATTTCATAATAAAATTCACAATTATTCATTTTAGTTTCGGCATTAAAACCGCATTTTAATTGTGTAGTCTCAATTCCATTACATCTTACTTTAGGTTCGAAAATATACTTTCCAGATTCTTTCGGATTTTCGACTTTTAATAGAATATAATCATCTTTATTTTCTTGGACAATATTTAATGAATTTGTACCATCATATTTAGCCACTGTAGAATCGGCAAATTGGCATTGCATTTTTTCTAAAATTACACTTGGGATATTTCTGCCATAATTATCTTTGGGCTTTATTCTTAAAGCTATTGTTGATGTTTCTGAATTTATTATATTTTGATTATATAATATCGATATATCGCTTTTTTCTGCGCTGATATATCTAGGTAAAAGATTAACATATCTTATTTTACTTTCGATGAATTCTTCACTAAATAATTTATAAGTCCCGAAAGTACTAAAGGGGATTTTGACAATAAGTTTCTTATTATTTTCATCTAAATCAGTTTGTGATAAAACATTAGGTACTAAATTTTCAGGATAACCAATCTTAATTTCAGTATAACTTGCTTGTTTTGGATTTCCATATTGGTCATAGAAACACAAAGGCACATAGAAAAAGTCTACACTTTGTTCGATATTATCTATAGGACTATAATATTTATTATTTTCATCGACGTTGCAAAGTTCGAGTCGATTAACGTCACTTGAAGTCACGATGAATTTAGTAGGGGATGAAGCTTTTCCTTCAAAAAAAACAAGAGCTGTATAAATATTTCCTACAGTTTCAGTTACGACCAATTTTAATTGTACAGAGGTTTCATCAAAGGAAATGGACTCTGGTTTTACTTCTTCGTTGTTTATAATAAGTTTAAGACTGTTTCCGGAATATTCTTCCGAGTATATTTTTAACTTCTCTCCACAGGTACTTTTAATGCTATATAATAAGGTAACTTCTTCACCCGCTTTGATCCAAGGTATTTCAGAATTTGAGTCGATTTCTAAATTGCCTTTTTCATTGACTGAGACTTCGGACACTTTGAAGTCTTCGATGGTTATTTTTTTGTTTTGGTTCATGGAAGCTGTGATACCTATATGAACATCGTCTTGTTCAAGTAACTGTTGAAATTCGGTAAAGTCTGTACTTAATAAAGTTTTATATCCTTCTTGATTTGAACGCACTGTTAATTTTTTTCCGACGATTTCAATTTCGAAAATGATATTTTTCAAATATCCATCTAACGAATTATCATAAAAATTCGGCAATATAATATTACAAAGTTTATCCGTTCTGTCTTTCGTACTGGCTGAAATTGCTCCGTTTATATTATAATTCACAGAAAAATGAGGTTTTTTTGCGTCTCCATTAGTGCTTTGTTTAACAAAGTCGAATTCAAACGCAATTGCGTTCATGATTCCTTCATACCCCAATCCCGAATTCTTTTCCCCCAATAAATTTTCGGTTGAACTCGAGGTAAAAACTATCGCGAAACCTTGAGGATATTTCACGTTGCCGAAATAGGACTCATCGCGTTTGATTGTAGGCTTGAAGGAAATTAATATTCCACGCTTTTTTGAGAAATCGTAGGAATGCCATACTGCCCCTCCTATATCTGTAGAAGAAGAATCTTTTTGCTCGAATTCGAAAGCTAAGGCTGAATTCGAGTCTTCAGTTATGGATACATCGCCGACCTTCTCCCATTGGGAATTAGATAGGGATATCTCCGACCATTGTTCTGTACAGGAAGAGGCTGCTTGGATTGATGGAGATATGAGGAGAAATATTATGAAAAGAGCTAAGTGTGATTTGGTTAAAAATTTGGTAAGATTAGATGGTAACATTAAATTAATATTAATTTTATAGAAATTGATTTTGATATATAAAATTAATAATAATTAATTTGATTACTATTTTTCTAATCAAATTTTCCTTAGATTAATTTCATAAAAATTTATTGTTTAAGAATAATGATATAATAAAATTGCATATATATTTTTAAATTTATATAAGTTTATTATATACATTGAATTTTTTTTTTAATTTAAAATAAGTTTTTATTAATATAACTATTTATATTATTATAAAAGCATATATATA
>ODAI010029279.1_pt1 | contig 14451 bp, 11 predicted proteins | sample 1539321 | NCBI WGS metagenome assembly ODAI01 (sample SAMN02144231, study PRJEB22623) | gut metagenome | biome: sheep rumen | host: Ovis aries | place: New Zealand
AATGATTTTAAGGAAGCCGGAATTGATTGTGAGTTCGTTCAGGACAACCAGTCTGCATCCAAAAAGGGTGTACTTCGCGGACTTCATTTCCAGATTAACTATCCGCAGGATAAGTTGGTTCGTGTAATTAAAGGTCGTGTGTTTGACGTTGCAGTAGATTTGAGAGAAGGTTCAAAGACATACGGAAAGTGGTTTGGCGTAGAGCTTTCCGAAGACAACAAAAAGCAGTTCTTTATTCCAAAGAACTTTGCACACGGATTTTTGGTTCTTTCTGACTATGCTGAGTTCTGCTACAAAGTAACCGATTTCTATCATCCAAACGATGAGGGCGGACTTATGTGGAATGATCCGGATATCGGAGTTGAATGGCCGATGCCGGAAGGAATGACTGCAGATGATCTTATTTTATCAGAGAAGGATAAAGTAAACTGGAGCTATAAAGAACTTCTTGCAAAGAAGAACTAGTTTTTACGGTACATACGGACTTGAGAAAATATGGAGGGAATGGAAAAATGAAAAAGTTTTTCTCAAAAAAGAGAAATGTTGTCATTGCTGTCGTACTTTGTGTGGCACTTTTGTCAGGTGGTGTGGCAGGATGGTTCTTTTTCCGGCCGGGGGCTTCAAATGATGAGGAGGTATACGTATCATCTGTTGCAACGATTACCGGTTTAAGCGCAAACGGATTGAACAATCGTTATGCCGGGGTTGTGGAATCCCAGGAGTCATGGAGCGTAACGGCAGATTCCAATCTTACAATCGAAGAAACATTTGTAGAGGTGGGCCAGGAAGTAGAGGTGGGCACGCCTCTGTTTTCTTATGATATAACGGAAACAGAAAACAGCCTTCGTAGTGCGAAAATCGAATTGGAGCGAATGAACAACGAACTTACGGCGTTAAAAAACACCATGGATGAGTTGACCAAATCCAGAGATGCCGCAACAGATGAAGGCGTTCGCGCAGAATACAACATCGAACTTCAGCAAAAACAGTTGGATTATACCAGCCAGCAGTATGCGATTTCTTCCAAGAACGAAGAAATCAAAAAGCTGGAGGAGACCGCGAAAAAAGGTGTGGTAACTAGCAAGATTGCAGGTGTGGTGAAGTCTATTTCCAACACAAATGACTATTACAGCTATGACTCATCCAATTCCTATATTACGGTTGTGAATATGGATAAGTTCCAGATTAAGGGAAGCATCAACGAACAAAACCTTTCTTCTATTTATCAGGATGCACCGGTGATTGTTTATTCCCGTAAGGATGAGACCAAACACTGGAAGGGTACCATCACAAAAATCGATGCAAATTCCGCTAAAAGCAATTCAACGGAAGGCTCCGAAGATTCTATGACATCTTCCAGCAAGTATCCGTTTTATATTTCCTTAGAAGATACGACAGGCCTTGTTATGGGACAGCATGTGTATATTGAAATGGACTATGGCCAGTTGGAAGGTGAAAAGGAAGGCATTTGGCTGGAGGAGTATTACATCGATCAAACCGATCCGGAAAATCCATGTGTATGGGTGGATAAAAACGGACGTATTGCAAAACAAAGTGTCACCTTAGGGGAGTACAATACGGATACCTTTAAGTATGAAATCAAGGATGGTTTGGAACTTACCGATTTGATTGCGATGCCTTATCCGGAATTAAAGGAAGGTCAAAAGACTGTTAATATGGATGAGGAGTCCGGAGGCATCTATGAAGATGTGGATGGTGACTTATCACCGGGGGAGCCGGGATTCTCAGAGGAAGAATATCCCGCAGTAGAAGAAACAGAAGAATATACGGAAGAAAATACGGAAGCAATAGAAGAAAATACGGAAGAGTAATACCGGAGGGAAATGCTTTGATTCTTGAAATGAAAGATGTTTACAAAGATTTCCCCCAGGGAGATTTTACCGTAAACGTATTAAAACATATTAATATCCGTGTAAAGGAAGGGGATTATGTAGCAATCATGGGCCCTTCCGGATCCGGTAAAACAACCATGATGAATTTGATTGGTTGTCTGGACAATGTTACAAGAGGAACACTGATTTTAGATGATGAAGACGTCAGTTCCTATACCGATAACCAGTTGTCCGATTTAAGACTTAACAAAATAGGCTTCGTGTTCCAGAATCATGAACTTTTGGGACAAAAAACAGCCTTAAAAAATGTGTGCATGCCCTTGGCCTTTGCAGGTGTACCGAAAAAGGAGCAGATTGAACGGGCGACGGAAGCTTTAAAAAGAGTGGGCTTAGAAGAACGTTTGGATTTTAAACCAAACCAGTTGTCCGGAGGACAAAAGCAGCGTGTGGCAATTGCCCGTGCCATGATTAATCGTCCACGACTTCTTTTGGCGGATGAGCCGACGGGTGCACTTGATTCTGCATCCGGTGCATCGGTTATGGAATTGTTCCGGCAGTTAAATGACGAGGGAACCACAATCATTATGATTACCCATGATGCGGATGTTGCTTCCCAGGCAAAGCGACGTGCGGTAATGAAAGACGGTATTTTAAGTTCTGAAGATGAGGATTTGGTACCGCCCTACAAAGAGGAGGTGGATCATGCATAATAAAGAATGGTCCTTAAAGAAAAAAATCTTTGTGGGAATTATTGTAACCGTAGTTATTTTTGCCGTTATCATCGGTGTCATTTATTTTGCGGTATGGTCGAATCGCGGAAGCGTAATGGTTGTTCCGGTTTCCGATGTATTAACCTATGATTACAGCGACAATGATTATGGTATTGAGGGATATGTAAGCGCCGGAAACACGCAAAACGTGATGAAGGATGCCGGAAAGGTTTCTAAGATTTATGTGTCCGTTGGGGATTACGTAAAAAAAGGAGATCCTTTGGTACAGTTTGAGACCAAAACGGAAGATTTGGCGCTTAAGCAGGCAGAAATCGATCTTGAAAGCCAGAAATTAAATTTATCCCGTGCGCAAACAAAGCTTGAAATGTTAAATGCAGCTACAGCTTATGTTCCGCCTGCAGACGAACCGGATGAGGATACCACGGACACAACAGAGGATTCGACGGAGGATTCAACGGAGGAAACTCCCGTTATTGTGAATTATACCGGAGAGGCACTTTTTCAAATCTCCAATGGAGAGGTGCTGACGGAATCCGAACTTCGAAAAGCAAAAAATGAAACAAGTGCTGCGATTGCTTCTGCTCAGACAGAAATCAAAGCCTGCCAGGAAAAAATAGACGAAGCAAAGAAAGCACTTACCAAGTGTAAGGCAGTAGCGCAGTTTGACGGATATGTAACCAAAATTCATACGGAGGATGAAACAACCGAAAACTCCGAAGAATCAGAAGAGACGGAAGATGCGGAAGATACTTCCGGCGAAATGGTTACGGATGCCAACGAAGATAAAATTCTTTTACAGCTTTGCTCCAAAGACGGATTGTTTATTAAATCCTATATGAATGAATGGCGCAAGGAACAGTTAAAAGAAGGCGATACGGTTTATGTAATGGATTGGAGAAGCGGAGAGGTTTATGAGGCGGCACTTGATACCGTTTCCGATCAGCCTTCCGAGAGCGTTACCAATCGATACAACAGCTGGACGGGAGATTCGTCTACATATTATCCGTTTACCGCTAGAATTACTGACGAGAATGCAGCCCTTTCTTCCGGAGACGCTGTGGATGTATATTTCCAAAATCCACAGGGAATGTACTCTGATGAGCCGACTGTTTCCGAGGATGGAAGATTAAATGTGCAAAAAGCATTTATTCGTGTGGAAAACGGCAGAAAATATGTCTATGTTCGTGGAGAAAACGGATTATTGACAAAACGATATATCAAAACCGACGGTCAGATCCAAAGCGGCTACATTGTTACCGAAGGACTCAGCCTAGATGATTACATTGCTTTCCCCTACGGAAAGGATGTACGAAACGGCGCAAAGGTGTATGAAGGTTCCATAAACGAACTTTACGGTTATTAGAGGAAATAATGAGATTATGAGAGAAAATTTAATTGAGGCTTTACAGGAAATCTGGTCTCATAAGATGCGTTCCTTTCTTACCATGTTAGGTGTGATTATAGGTATCGCATCCATCATCGCAATCGTTTCTACTATCAAAGGTACCAACGATCAGATTATGAAGGATTTGGTGGGACGTGGAAATAACAATGTTTCCATTAAACTCTATCAGGGAGAATGGGAGTATTATTTCGACGGTGATTCTTCCGCCGGCGTAAGCATAATATCCGAGGATCAAAAGAAACGAATCCGTGAAACGGAGCATGTAAAAGACGCTACATTTTATACCATGCGGACCTACGTAAATAACGTAACCGCCGGATCAAAGATGCTCTCCGGTGCTACACTTTACGGCGTGGATGAACACTTTTTAAATACCTGCGGATACGTGGTATACCGTGGAAGAGATTTTGTAGAACATGACTTTGAAGCCTGTGATAAGGTTGCGCTTTTGGATTCAACGGCAGCAGATATTTTGTATCCGGATGAGGTACCCATCGGAAAGACCATTGAAATCGGACAGGAACCTTATATCATTATTGGATTATATCAGCAGGAAACCGCATTCGAGCCGGATATCAAAAGTCTTCAAGATTATGAGACCTATTACATGGAGTCTTACGGAACCGTTTTGATTCCGGAGACCACCTGGCCGATTTGCTTCTCCTTTGACGAACCACAAAATGCATTTATTCGTGCAGACGAAACCGTGAACATGTCTGAAGTGGGACGTGCAGCACAAAGCATTATGCAGGAAAGTATCAGTCAAAGAGAATCGGATTTGAAGTACACGGCTCAGGATTTGGTTGAGGAAGCAAAGCAGCAACAGCAGTTGGCAAATTCCACCAACAGCTTACTTATCTGGGTGGCAAGCATTGCACTTTTGGTAGGTGGAATCGGTGTTATGAATATTATGCTGGTATCCGTTACGGAGCGAACCAGAGAAATCGGTTTGAAACGTTCTTTGGGTGCGAGAAAGAAGAGAATCCTTGCACAGTTTTTAACGGAATCTGCTGTACTTACAAGCTTGGGTGGCTTGCTTGGAATTGTGGTGGGAATCGTGATGGCGGTCATTATTTCAAAGATCTCCGGAGTTCCGGTGGGAATCTCTGTTCCGTCCATTATTATCAGTGTCGCATTTTCCATGGTAATCGGAATTGTGTTCGGGCTTTTGCCTTCCATTAAAGCAGCTAATTTATCTCCAATCGATGCGCTCCGCCGTGAATAGTGGAGATTTTATCGGGAGTTTGATACAATGCTTTTGAAAGCGAGGAGTTTATGTTGGATTTCACAAAAGCAGAGGAATTGTTAAAAAAGAACGGACAGGAACATGTCCTTCGGTTTTTTGATTCATTGGAGGAAGAAGAACAGAGAAATCTTCTTCGTCAGATAGATAACTTGGATTTTGAAATGCTTGAGGCGATTCATAGGAAAGGCAGCAGCGCCCGTGGCGAGATTTCACCGCTGGGAGCTGTGGAGATTCCTGAGATTGAAGAACGCAAAGAAGAATTTGTGGAAGAGGGATTAAAGGCCATTCGTGAAGGCAAGGTTGGTGCTATTCTTCTTGCGGGAGGCATGGGAACCAGACTTGGATTTGAACAGCCAAAAGGCACGTTTGATATTGGAAAAACCAGACATCTCTACATCTTTGAATGTCTGATAAACAACTTACTTGAAGTGTGTGATGTGGCAGGCTGTTATATCCCGCTTTATATCATGACCAGTGAAAAGAACCATAAGGCAACCTATGAGTTCTTTGAAGAGCATAATTATTTTGGCTATCCGGCAGAGAATGTACATTTCTTTATGCAGGATATGGCTCCGGCTGTAGACTACAACGGAAAGCTTTTGCTGGAAGAAAAAGGTCGTTTGGCCACATCTCCAAACGGAAACGGTGGCTGGTTTATTTCGTTGCATAAGTCCGGTCTTTTGGATGACATTCATGCAAGAGGCGTGGAATGGCTGAATATTTTTGCCGTGGATAACGTATTGCAAAAAATCGCGGATCCTGCATTTATTGGTGCCACGATTCTAAGCGGTAAGGAAAGTGGAAGCAAGGTGGTACGTAAAGCATCTCCGCAGGAGCGCGTTGGTGTAATGTGCCAGGAAGACGGAAAGCCTTCCATTGTTGAATACTATGAAATGACAGACGAAATGGTTACCCAGCGTGACGCAGACGGCGAATTGCTTTATCGCTTTGGTGTAATCTTAAACTATTTGTTCCGTGTGGATTGCCTGGAAGAAATTATGTTAAATCATATGAACGTTCATGTGGTTGAGAAAAAAATCCCTTACATTAACGAAGAGGGTGAAAAGGTAAAACCGGAAGAACCAAACGGATACAAATTTGAAACGTTGATTCTGGATATGATTCATATGCTGAAGTCCAATTTGGTATATGAAGTTGTTCGAGAAAAAGAATTTGCACCCATTAAGAATCTTCACGGAGTGGATTCTGTGGACAGTGCAAGAGAACTTTTGGAAGCTAATGGAGTAGAGCTTTAATGTATAGTGAAGGAAAACGCAGTTGGGTAAAACATCTGGATTTTACCATAATTGATCTTGTGTGCCTGGAACTTTCTTTGATTTTTTCTTATTTTTGGAGATTCCAAGGAGGCTGGCTCTTTGATACGGACATCTATGAACGATTGTCGGTTATCGTGCTTTTGATCGACATTGTTGTGGTGTTCTTTGTGGAGCCCTACAAAGGAATCCTTCGAAGAAATAAGTACCAGGAGTTTCGCGCAACCCTAACCAGCGCAGTTGTGAACTTTGGCGGCGTGCTGGTTTATATGTATGCGGTAAAGCAGTCGGTTCTTTATTCCAGACAGTTGCTCTTTATGTTTTTGGGGATGTCCGTGGTTTCCATGTACGTTTGTCGTGTGCTTTGGAAACGCGTGATTCGCTACCGAAAACTTCAGGATAAAGCAAAGGCCCTTATGACTGTGGTTGCGGAAAGTGCGAACGTGGAGCGATGCTTACGGGAAATCGCAGTCAATAAATACACCAATTACAAGGTAACCGGTGTGGTTGTTGTGGATCAGCCCATGAAGGGACAAACGATTCACGGAATACCGGTGGTAGCCAATGCGGACGACTTTTTGGATTATGTACGTGCCAATGTGGTGGATGAGGTGTTCATTGACGGAAACACCAGAGAAAGTTCGGAGTCTTTGGCTTCTGCTTTGGTAGAGCTTGGTGCTACCGTGCATGTCAGCCTGTTACATTCCAAACTTTTGGTGCCCAATCGTCAGCTGGATAATTACGGCAATTATGTGGTGCTTACCAGCAGCATGAAAATCGCCACAAACCGTCAGTTGTTTGTAAAACGTTTGATGGATATTGTGGGAAGTATTGTGGGACTGATTCTGGTGGCAATTGCATTTGTTATTTTTGCACCGATTATTAAGCATCAGTCTCCGGGACCGATTTTTTACAAGCAGATTCGTGTAGGAAAAAACGGCCGCAGATTTAAACTGTATAAATTTCGTTCCATGTATGTTGGGGCAGACAAGGATTTAGAAAAACTAAAGAGTGAAAATGAGATGCAGGGAAATATGTTTAAGATGGAAAATGATCCTCGTATTATCCCGATTGGACATTTCATTCGAAAGTATTCCATCGACGAGCTGCCACAGTTTTGGAATGTATTAAAAGGCGATATGTCTTTGGTAGGTACAAGACCTCCTACAGAAGAGGAGTTTAAAGATTACGAATATCACCATAAGGCACGCTTGGGAATTCGACCGGGACTTACCGGAATGTGGCAGGTATCCGGACGAAGCAATATTACGGATTTTGAAAAAGTAGTGGAATTGGATACGGAATACATTACCAACTGGACGTTGGGATTGGATGTACGTATTTTGTTTAAAACCATTGGTGTTGTTTTAGGGGGAAAGGATTCGAAGTAAGTGGCTGCAAAGTTTACCATATTGATTCGGGCATTTGGGACGAATCCAATGTTTTATCGTGACTGTTTGGAGTCCCTAAATGCGTTGAATTTTCCGGATTGGGAACTGATTGTTTTGGATGAAAATCCGGGAATGGAAATAGAATGGATTACATCGGAAATGTTTCCGGAGGAAAACCGTGTGATTTACAGAAAAGTAAAAAACAAGCACGGTCTTTCCTATGCTTACAATATCGGCGTGCACTTTGCTTCCGGAGAGTATATTGTCCTGGTGGGACAGCATGACAGACTTTCCATAAATACATTGGATGCGCTGGAGCAAAAGTTAAAAGAATGCGATGTTTTGTATTCGGACCATGATGAGCTCATTGAGTCAAATCGCATGAATCCGTATTTTAAGCCGGATTATAACGAAGAGTTAATTCGGCATACACCCTATATTGGAGATTTCTTGTGCTTCCGCAAAAATCTTTATATGAAGGTGGGAGAGTTCCATGAACGATTGGATTACTATCCCGTATATGACTTTTTGTTTCGCTTAAAAGAATCAAAAGTAAAGGTGGGTCATGTACCATCTCTTTTGTATCATAAGCGTGTGGTGGACGAGGCTGTGCCGAAGGAGCTTCGTGCCAAAATGCTTCGGGAATATGCTACGGTGGTGGCTGCCCATTTAAAACGTTTGGAAATTGACGCAGAGGTTACTTTGGAAAAGAAGCTTCGCTTTTTGAATATTTCCTACAAAGCACCTACTTATAAAAACCACAGAGACGAGTTTTTGTTTTTACATGATAAAAATGTGCGCATTCGCGGAAAGAAGTATTTACAGAAAATGTATGAGATTCTTTCCCAACCGGATGTGGGAATTGTAGGAGCAAAGTTTTTGCACTATGATTTCTCCGTAGATAACTGCGGATATATTTTTGGAAGAGAAGGAATTGCATATCCTGCATGCTACAACCAGAGCGTGTTTTCCGAAGGGTATAAATACCGAAATATCATACCCTGCGATGTAAGTATGGTGGACGTGGGATGCTGTATGATTGATTCGAAACTATATCGACATGTAGGGGGATTTGGCGCCAATTTAGACGGAAGAGATATTATGCTGGATTTTTGCTTAAAGACATTACAGGCAGGTAGACGTATCGTTTTTCTTCCGGATGTGGTATGCTATCGTAAGCTGACCGAAAATATCAGTTCACAATCATCAAATGGGTTGATTATGGAGAGATGGAATGATAAATTAAAGGTCGGCGATTTATGCTATAACGAAAACCTGCCAATGGGCTTGGATAATTATCAATTATATTAACAGAGGATGAAAATGGATAATTCAAACAACGTAAGAAATAATAATGTGAGAAGAAAGAAAAAAGTTTCCAAGAAACAGCAAAAAAGAAAAAGACAGAAACGCATTTTGATTGTTGAGTTTTTGGTCTTGGTGGTTCTTTTGGGAGCACTCTTTGTATGGTCTAAGTTTGGAAAACTTGATATTACAAGTATTGCAAACCTGGCAACCAATGATTTGGATGCAGAGACAAAGGATTTGTTAAGCGGATATACTACCATTGCTTTCTTTGGTGTGGACAATCGTTCCAACGGTAATTATGAATCCGGTAACTCCGACAGTATTATGATTTGTAATATCAACAATGATACGAAGGAAGTTAAGATTGTGTCCGTATATCGTGATACGATGATGGATGTGGACGGATCCGGTAAGCTTCGCAAATGTAACTATGCATACAATCATGGCGGTGTGGAAGAGTCCATTGAGATGCTGAACCGCAATTTGGATTTGGATATTCAGAAATATGTAGCAGTTGACTTTTATGCATTGGCAGATGCCATCGATTCCGTAGGAGGTATTACCTTACCGGAACCGATTACTGCAGAAGAAGCAAAATATACAAACGAGTATGTTCCGGAAGTGGCATTTGTTGTAGGAAAAGAACGTACGGAAGTTACGGAAGGTCAGACAGAATTAAATGGTGTTCAGGCCGTATCCTACTGTCGTGTACGTTATACTGCAGGTGGTGACTTTAAACGTGCTTCCCGTCAGAGAACGGTGTTGCAGGCTTTGATTACAAAGGTAAAAGGTTCCAACATTGTGGAATTAAACAGCCTGGTTGACCATGTATTACCGAATGTTTCTACAAATCTTACAGAGAAAAACATCCTTGGAATGGCTGCTGCTATGCAGGAATATGAATTGGTTGATTCTCACGGATTCCCGTTTGATATGAAGACGGGTACCTTTGGAAAGATTGGTTCTGTGGATGTGCCTTGTACATTGGAAACCAACACTTCCAAGTTGTATGAATTCTTATTTGATGATACAACACACGTTGCATCCAGCCAGTTAAAGAGCATTTCTTCAAGTATTGAAGAGTATACCGGATATACGGAAGGGGATGCGTTGGATTACGGATTCTAATTGAAAGAAAAAGATAAGAAAAGTTGGGCAAAGTATGCCCAACTTTTTTAAGTAGATTTAAGGTTATTTAATAATAAAAACAAATATTTTTCACAAAGTAAACACAATTGCGGCGTACACTACGAATCATAAAGCACTAGAGGGAAAGGAGTCTTTCACATGAATTATCAGTATTACGAATATGATTCAGAAAACCCATATTTGGACCCAAAGAAGCCCATAAAGCAAAAGAAGCCGAAAAAAGAACATCCGAAGTTAAAAAAGTTCTTATGTGTAGTTGCACTTGCAGTGGTATTTGGATTGGTTTCCGGTGTGGTATTCCAGGGCACAAGCTACTTGGTATCCCAAAGATTCCAGACAGAAAATACAGAAGAAACAAGTGAAACGTCAGAAGAAGCTACTGCCACCAGTTTAAAATCGGGAGATGAGGTTTTGGATTCCACCTCAATTTCCACAGCCACTACCGTAACGGATGTTTCCGATATCGTTGACAATGTTATGCCTGCAATCGTTCAGGTTACCAACATGTCGATTGTGGAATACAGAAACTGGTTCGGTGAGAGCTACGAAAAAGAATATGAATCTGCCGGAAGCGGAATCATCATTAAACAGGATTCGGATTATATTTATATTGTAACCAATAATCACGTTGTAGAGGGCGCTTCGTCCTTAACCATTACGTTTGTGGATGAGAGTGCAGTGGAAGCTGAGGTTCAGGGCACAGACCCGAACACGGATCTTGCCATTGTTAAGGTAAAGATGAGCAATGTGGATTCCTCTACATTGAATGCAATTAAGCTTGCAAGCATCGGCTCTTCCAGCGACTTAAAGGTTGGCTCTTCTGCAGTGGTAATCGGAAATGCATTGGGATACGGACAGTCAGTTACCACCGGTGTTATTTCTGCATTGAATCGAGAAGTAACCTTCCAAAACAATGACGGATCTTCTTATTCACAGGAATTGATTCAGACGGATGCGGCTGTAAACCCGGGTAACTCCGGCGGAGCGCTTTTGAATATGAACGGTGAAGTTGTTGGTATTGTATCAGCAAAGTATTCTGATACCGAAGTTGAAGGCATGGGATATGCCATCCCGATTACAAAAGCAAGTCAGGTAATTGAAGACTTGATGAACCTTCAGACAGCCTCTGTTGAGGAAAGCGCATCAACCGAAGGAAACGGCGCATACCTTGGAATTATGGGTGTGGATGTAGATGCATTGAATGCGGTTCAGTATCATATGCCGCAGGGAATCTTTGTTGCCCGCGTGATTTCAGGAACGGGAGCGGACAAAGCAGGCCTTGAGAAAAAGGATGTAATTACCGCCCTAAACCAGACCCGCGTAACTTCCATGGAGGAACTGCAATCTCTGTTGGCTTCCTACAATGTGGGAGATACGGTGGAACTTACCGTAGCACGTTATGCAAACAATTATACGGAAGAAACCGTTAAAGTGGTATTAAGTAAAGCAGAATAAACAAATAAAAAAGTCATTCATATGTCATGAATGACTTTTTTGTGAATAAAATTTATTGTATAATTATTACTGCGTAGAATTTTTAGCGCGGAGGATTAAGGTAGTATGAAAAAAAGAATTGTGATTGCGTTGGGACATAACGCACTGGGTATGACATTGCCACAACAGCAGGAGGCAATTTGCGAAACAGCAAAAGCCATTGTGAAATTTATCGAACAGGATTTTTCCGTTGTGGTTACGCATTCCAATGGACCGCAGGTTAGCATGATTCATAGTGCAATGTCGGAATTTGCAAGAAATCACAGTGAATATACGGTTACTCCGATGAGCGTTTGCTCAGCCATGAGCCAGGCCTATATCGGATATGATTTACAGAATGCCATCCGCAGCGAATTAATCAGTCGCGGTATATATAAATCAGTTACGACAGTTCTTACACAGATTGCCGTTGATCCTTATGATGAAGCATTTTACAAACCGGGCAAAGCCATCGGTCGTGTGCTTACAAAGGAGGAAGCTGAGGCAGAAGAAAAGAAAGGTAACCATGTAAAAGAGGTAGAAGGCGGCTATCGCAGAGTGGTTGCTACACCAAAGCCTATGGAAATCATTGAACTGGATTCCATCAAGGCGCTTTTGGATGCGGATCAGGTTGTCATCGCTTGCGGTGGCGGCGGAATTCCGGTGCTTGCCCAGGGAAATTCATTAAAGGGCGCATCTGCTGTAATCGAAAAAGATACGGCAGCAGGATTTTTGGCAGATCAGATTGATGCCGAGATGTTTGTAATCTTGACCGGTGTGGAAAAGGTTTGCAAAAACTTTGGCACAGAAGAAGAAAAGCAGTTGGATTATTTATCGGTAGCGGAAGCAAAACAGCTTTTGGCGGATGGGGAGTTTGAGGCCCAGACCATGGCACCGAAGATTCAGGCTGCAGTTGATTATATTGGGGATTCTGCAATACGTAAGGCACTTATCACAAAACTCAGTCCCGATTCGGTTGTGGGGGAAAAGGCCGGAACGATGATTGGAAAATAGTATTGAAAGGTAGTATATGGATTACAAGAGAAAAACCAAAATCATTTGTACCATTGGTCCTGCATCTCAGGATCAGGAAACGCTTAAGAAGTTAATGAAGGCAGGCATGAATGTTTGTCGTTTGAACTTTTCCCATGGAGATTATGAAGAGCAGAGAGGAAAGCTTGTAAATATTCGAGCTGTTCGCGAGGAGCTTGGTCTTCCTGTTGCCACTTTGTTGGATACCAAGGGGCCGGAGATTCGCTTGAAAGAATTTAAAAACGGATCTGTTAACTTGGAAGAAGGTCAGGATTTCTCTCTTTATACGGAAGATGTTGAAGGAGACGAAACCAAAGTTTCCATTACCTATAAGGGACTTACCTCCGATGTTAAAATCGGAGATCATATTTTGATTGATGATGGTTTGATTGAAATGATCGTAAAGGATGTGGAAGATAATCATATTCTTTGCAAGGTAGTGAATGGCGGAAAGATTTCCAACAAGAAGGGTGTTAATGTTCCAAATGTTGAGCTTTCCATGGATTATATTTCCCCGAAGGACTACAAGGACTTGGTATTCGCCGTTCAGGAAGACTTCGATTTTGTTGCAGCTTCCTTTACCCGTACCGCAGACGATATTCGTCAGATGCGTAAGGTGTTAAAAGAGCACGGCGGTGAGAATATCGAGATTATCGCCAAGATTGAAAACAATCAGGGTGTTCAGAATATTGATGAAATCATTGAAGAAGCAGATGGTATCATGGTTGCCCGTGGTGACATGGGAGTAGAGATTCCGTTGGAAGACGTACCTGTTATTCAGAAGATGATTATTAAGAAGGTATATCAGGCAGGTAAGTTTGTTATTACTGCAACTCAGATGTTGGATTCCATGATTTCTCATCCGAGACCAACCCGAGCAGAGGCAACAGACGTTGCAAACGCAGTTTATGACGGAACCAGTGCAATTATGCTTTCCGGAGAGACTGCTGCAGGAAAGTATCCTGTGGAAGCAGTTGAAACCATGAGTAGGATTGCGGTTCGTACCGAAGGCGATATCAATTACATCAATCGTTTAAAGAATATGGATCGCTTTGATACACCAAGCATTACAGATGCGATTTCACATAGTGCATGTATGATGGCAGATGACTTGGATGCAGCAGCAATTGTTACTGTTACAAAGTCAGGACGTACCGTTCATGCAGTTTCCAAGTTCCGCCCGAATGCTCCGATTATCGGATGTTGTACCACAGAACGTGTGGCACGCCAGATGAATTTATGCTGGGGTGTGATACCGGTTATGCTGGAAGAGGAAAATGATCCGAATGCGCTTTTTGATCATGCGATTGAAAAGGCACGTGAGAATGGGTTGCTGGACGAAGGGGATGTGGCAGTTCTTACTGCAGGACTTCCACTTGGAATCTCCGGAACCACGAATTTGATTAAAGCACAGATTGTATAGTCTTTTGATGAGATAAAACAAAAAAGTGTAGAATATGTTTTTTATGTACACACGAAGGTGCATAAAGAAAATATATTCTACACTTTTTATTTTACTTTGATGAAAAATGATTTTTTAATGCTTCAAAGGTTTCTTTGGATACGTAATGCTCCACGCGACATGCGTC
>ODAI010266986.1_pt1 | contig 14451 bp, 10 predicted proteins | sample 1539321 | NCBI WGS metagenome assembly ODAI01 (sample SAMN02144231, study PRJEB22623) | gut metagenome | biome: sheep rumen | host: Ovis aries | place: New Zealand
CGATCTCGCCATATAATATAAATGCGGGCTGATAAATGGGGCCTACAGGGCTCGAACCTGTGACCCTCTGCTTGTAAGGCAGATGCTCTCCCAGCTGAGCTAAGACCCGTTTGTTTAAAAAGTGTTTCTCAACCCGCATTTGCTATCATAACAAAACATACCGTTTGTTGTCAACAACTTTTTTTAATTAACTGCTTAAAGATTTACATCTCCTGTAATCTTACCACCATTTGCAGCATAGTATGCCTTACCGTCTTCCGGCTTTATATAAATATTGATATCTTTAAGTGTTACGCCTTTATTATTCTTTGCAAAATCGGCTTTTACACTCTTTGAAACTTTCTCGATATCATACTTGGAATCGCCGTATTCAACACATACTTTTTTCTTTAAATCCATATTTGCAGCCATTATTGTCTCCTCTCATACTCTTTTCATATCGTTTACACAAAACTATTATATTTCACATTGCGCGGATGTCAAATATTTACATTCTCTCAGGGGCCTCAAATCCAAGCAGACCTATTGAAACCTCAAACAATGCAAGGCAGGCTTTCAGTTCTGCGATAAATCCGTTTCGTACGTTTTCCTCGGCATTGAGGATATTGTTGTCATGATAGAAAGTATTGAATTTATTGGCAAGGTCGTAAATAAATGCACATACCTTATGGGGTGCCCTGCCATCCGAAGCTTCCTTGATCATCTGGTTAAAACCTGCCATATTCATGAGCAGTTCTTTTTCAGTCTTTCCGGCAGGCACATTTACGCTCTTTAATCCGTCCACTTCAATGCCTCTCTCCCGGCACTTGTTAAGGACTGACTTGATACGTGCCATGGTATAGAGTATGTACGGGCCGGTATCTCCTTCAAAAGATGTAAATCTTGCGATATCAAATATATAATCCTTTGACGCCTGATTTGACAGATCACCGTACTTAAGAGCTGCAAGACCGGCTTTTCCTGCTATGTCCGCAGTCTCCTCATCAGAGAGCTGTTTATCCTTGTCCGCATTGTTTTCCCGGATATCAGCCTCCATCTTGTCACGGATATCCTTAAGCAGATACTCGAGTCTGAGCACACCACCGTCCCTTGTTTTAAAGGGCTTTCCGTCAGGACCGTTCATTGTTCCGAAGCCGACAAATTCAAGAGAACACTCATCTCTGACAATACCTGTCTTTCTGGCGCATCTGAATACCTGCTCAAAGTGAAGCTGCTGTCTCTTGTCCACCACGTATACGATACTGTCAGGTTTATAATCCTGCTCACGCATAACTATTGTAGCCAGGTCTGTTGTCTCATAGTTTGCTGCGCCGTCTGATTTAAGTATCATGCAGGGAGGCATCTCTTTTTTGTCTGTCTCCTCTTTTACATCTACTACAAGGGCACCGTCGCTGATATATGCGTAGCCGTCCTTCTTCATCTTCTCAACCATATCCGGGATATAGGGATCACAGTCTGACTCACCTTTCCACAGATCAAAATGAACGTCGAGTTTTTCATAATTTTTCTTAAGATCATTGACGGATACATTCAGGATATGTTTCCATAATGCCCTGTATCCTCTCCTGCCCTTTTGAAGCTCTGCAGTTGCCTTTAAAGCCTTGGCCTTGTACTCCTCGTCCTGTTTGCATTTGCCGCTGGCAAAAGGATATATCTCCTCAAGCTCCGAGATTGTAAACGGAGGCTCGACCGGGTACTCTCCTTCAAAAGAATCATCAAAATAAACAAGGTCCGGCTGCCTCTGGGCAAGTTCGGTGATGATCTGGCCCATAGGCAGTCCCCAGTCTCCGAGATGCACATCGCCTATTACCTCATGACCCGCATATCTGCATATTCTCTTTATACTTTCGCCGATTATGGCAGGGCGCAAATGACCTACATGAAGAGGCTTAGCCACATTGGGTCCGCCGTAATCTATGATTATCGTCTTTTTATCTTCTCCGCCAGGACTCTCCACTCCGAATTTTTCTTCAGACATCATGCCGTTTATAAAGCCTGCCAGAAAATCTTCTGACAGTTTTAAATTCAGGAATCCGGGAGCTACAGCCTCCACCTGTGAAAATATTTTTGACCCCTCAAGAGCCTTTGCCACATCTCCAGCTATCACAAGAGGTGCCTTTTTATAGAGCTTTGCTCCGGCCATCGCACCGTTGCACTGATATTCACACAGATCCGGACGGTTACTTACAGTCACTCTTCCGAGGTTTCCGTCATATCCGGCCTCGCTAAACGCCTTCATCATCTCTTCGGAGATGACATCGATCATCATCTTCATAAATTTATTCTCCAATCATTTATTATTATCTTTCTCTTTAATCTGCGCCATTCTCTCTGCTTTTGAAAAAGCACATCCGCAGTAATCCTGCCTGTACAGATCATACTGTTTTGAGAGCTGCGTCGATCTCTTATATCCGTTTTTCTTTTTAAAATCTGACGGCAGAAAAGCTATGCCATATCTCTCTCCCATGATACTGCCTACTTCATTTAAAACGTGGGCATTTTTTAGCGGGCTTATGGTAAGCGTGGTGGTGAAATAATCAAACCCGTTTTCCTTTGCGTATCTCGCAGATTCCCCAAGTCTGAGCTCAAAACATTTACGGCACCTTTCACCGCCTTCAGGGGCTTTTTCAAGGCCTCTTGATATCTCCAGAAATCGGGGCGGATCATATTCACCCCGGACAAACTTAATACTCTCAAATACTTTTTCGCGCCAGTCGTTGTTGACTGTGTTTATCAGTCTCTCCTGCTCTGCTGCCCTTTTGTCAAATTCATTTTTGTCAGTGATATTGGGATTAAAATAAAAAACCGTGATATCAAAAAATTCCGACAGATATTCCAGACAATAACTGCTGCACGGAGCGCAACAGCTGTGCAGCAGCAATTTTCTTTTTCCTGATTCCCGCAGATGAGCTGTTATCTCATCCAGTTCTTTTTGATAATTGCGTGTCATATTTCCGGCCATGATTTATGCCTGATATTTCTCACAGAACAGCTGTACATACTCATCTCCCGGCACAGGTCTTGAGTAGAAGAATCCCTGTACCAGACGGCAGCCGAGATTTTTGAGCAGTACTGCCTGCTCACTGCTCTCAACACCCTCGCATACAAGCTCGAGTCCGAGACCGTTTATCATCTCTATAACCTTCTGGAGTATCCACATATTCTGCTTATCTGAAACAGATTCACCAAAGAATTCACAACCGATCTTGATAATATCAAACGGTGCGCCCTTAAGGATCGAGATAGATGATTTTGACGACCCAAAGTCATCGAGAAGTATTCTGATACCGCATTTCTTCAGTTCGTTCAAAACCTTAAACATGGCATCCTTGTCATCCTGGAATACATCCTCGTTAATTTCTATCTCAATAACACCCTCAGGTATATTATATTTCTTGAGTATCTTCTGAACATTTACAACATAATCAGGGTTGTGCAGAAGTACCTTTGACTGGTTTACAGATATGGGGTATGTAGTCTTGCCCTCGTCAAAAAGGCTCCTGATCTGTCTGCAGACCTCTTCAAGGGTAAAGAAATCAAGGACTTCCACAAAGCCGTTCTGCTCGAAAATAGGGATAAACTCCTCCGGCAGTATGACATTGCCGTCCTTTTTATTCCATCTGACGAGAGCTTCCGCTCCTGCCACATGGTTGCTCACAACATCCCATTTAGGCTGGTAATAGACGTGGAATTCACCGTTTGCAAAAGCAGCCTGCATCTCCGATTCCATCTTGTCTGCCTTGCGCATGTCTGTGACAATATTGTCTGAATACGTAGCCCTGTACTGATTCTGCTTTGCATTAAGAGTCTTTCTGGCCACATTGGCATGGTCGATCATGACATCAATATCCGTATCTGTCTTTTTGACCTGATATACACCTGTCTTGAACTTGATGGGATATTTGATACCTCTGCCTCTGGCATCAGCGTTAACAAGTTCTCTGAACTTATCTATCTTGGAATCACTTGTATTATCATTAAGCACCAGAGCCAGGAACTGGTCAGCGGTGATACGTACACATAATTCTCTCTCAGAAAATACACTCTCAAAGTTTTTGATACATGACACAAGGACTTCATCGGCTCTGACATGTCCGTAAGCCTCGTTGAAGTAACGGAAGTTTGCAATATCGAAACGAAGTATTACAAACGGCGTCTCCTTTGAGGCCGAGAGCACCTTTACTGCAAATTCCTTGAAATAGTTGATATTGTGACCGTGAGTAATCGGATCCTCGTATGCAAGTTTTTCAACGGTGAGATTTGCTTTCTTTGATATCGCCCATACATATACGATGATGGCCAGCATTAGGGACATTATAAACAGACATGAAAGCATACTCCTTACCAGGAGAGGCCTTATCTTATAATCGGTAAGATTCCTGTTAAAGCATGTAATAAAATAGATCTTATCTGAAGGGATAAGGTTGCAGTATGAAATCTGGATATTTGTATTGTTACCTACAGATACGGATATATATCCTTCCTTGCCATCCGAAAGATCATTTTTCATGGTCTGAACGGAGCGCTTTGTCTCCTGACGTCCGTCAGTATATGAGAGTACACTCATGGTAAAGTTGTTTCCCGCATCAGTGATCTCGGCATTGTAACTGTATCCGAGTACATTCATATCCTTATCGGTGATATACATCTGTCCGATTTTGGTCTGATAATCAAGAGCACGGGTATACAGGAATGTAGATATGTCTTCAATCAGGACTATATACCCGTCAAGAGAGGAAACAGCAACCATAAGCTGTTTACCTTCACTCTCCGATTCATAGAAATTATCTATGGCAGAAGTATTGCCGTCTGCTTTCTTTAATACATCAATGATGTTTCTTGTATAATCGTCTGCCGCGTCGTATGTATATTTACTGTCATCCATATAGAGGTTGCCAAACTCATCGTAATATGCGATCTTAACATACTCGGAATCAACGCTGCTATCCAGGAATTCGTAGAAGGCTGTTCCTCCTATGGCAAATTCTTTTTCTGCAAATTCGGCTCCGATCTTTTCAGCCTCTTTTGAGTACTCCGCAAACTTGTCAATCAGAATATCTGCAGCACTCATATGATGCTCATGATAATTGGCCATAGTCTCACTGTTGTATGCACTCTTAAGCGCCATCACAAGCAAAAAGCATACCAAAAGGCAGAGTACCACTATCGCTCCGCCTATCATGAGTATTCTTAAAAATGTTTTCCTTTTATCTTTTACATTCTCATTATTTGAAGAAACGCTCTTCATAATGAATACCATCCAAAAACAGATTTTTTAACATAATGCTTACACTATGCACAATCATAAAAAATTTTACCACAATTCCAAACCGTGTTCAATTGTATTTAATCCTGTACCTATGATAAAATAAACCCTATCAGTAAAGAGTATACGGAGGGTTGTATGAGCGCTAAAACAGAGCAGGTAATTGATGAAGTCAGAAAGGTAATACACGGCAAAGACAATATTATCAGGATGGTCCTCGCAGCCATTCTCGCAAAAGGCCATGTACTCCTTGAAGATATCCCCGGTGTAGGCAAGACTACAATGGCTATGGCTTTTGCAAAAGCCATGTCAATGGATTACAGACGCGTCCAGTTTACCCCCGATGTTATGCCGGGAGATATCTCCGGTTTTAATATGTACGATAAAGTCACCGGCTCTTTTAAATATCAGGAAGGTATGGCATTTACCAACCTTTTCCTTGCCGATGAGATAAACCGTACATCGCCCAAGACCCAGTCCGCTCTCCTTGAGGTTATGGAAGAGCAGAAAGTCACTGTTGAAGGAGTTTCAAGAGAGCTTCCAAAGCCATTCTTTGTGATTGCCACCGAAAACCCTTTTGGTTCATCAGGTACCCAGAAGCTCCCCGAATCCCAGCTCGACAGATTTATGGTATGTCTCTCAATCGGATATCCGGATGCCGAAAATGCGGCTCTTATATTAAAGGGTAATTCCGCAAAAGATATTCAGACCGTAATCCCTGTACTTACAAAAGAAGAACTGGTGGCTCTTCAGGAAAAAGTCGAGGAAGTATATGTTGATGATGCCCTCTATGATTACATAGTCGAGATAACCGAGAGCACAAGAAAACCCTCCACATATGAGCTCGGCTTAAGTCCGAGAGGCAGTATCGCTCTCCTTCGCATGGCAAAAGCATACGCATTTCTTGAAGGCAGATCTTATCTGCTTCCGGATGATATAAAAGAGATATATCTGCCGGTCGCTCTTCACAGGGTAAAGCTCTCCCAGAGAGCAAAAGCCGCCGGAACAGATCTTGGCGAAGCGCTCTTAAGTTCCTTATCATCGGTTGTTGTACCTAAAATTTCTGGACAGGCGAATGCAAAGAGATAACATCAGATATATTGTTACATATACCATATTTATAATACTCTTTGTTCTGGGTGCTGTTTTTTACAAGCAGCCCTTCTTTTCGGTGCTTGTACTCCTTTTGTTTGTGCTTCCGATTATTTCCATCTATATCACATCGAGGCTAAAGGACAAGCTGATCATTTCGGCAGAGTTTATTCAGCACAGTATCGTAGCCGGCAACAAAGCCGAGGTGACTGTATCCGTCGATAATCCCACATTGTTTTCTTTTCTAAACATTAATCTGGATTATAAAGCAGGTATACTTTTTTATCCCAATGATATAAACGGAAGACTCTCCCTGTCTGCTCCTCTTAAGCGAAAAAACCGGGTCTGTTTCACATATTCCACACTGTACCCCGGAATGTTTGAAATATTTATCTATAATGCCACGGTAACAGATCCGCTCCATCTCCATACTTTTATGTTAAACTGCGATATCACTCTGCATCTTCCGGTTTATCCGGAGAAATCCGATGATGAATATCCTCTTTATCCCGAAGCATTTTCCGATTCCGAAGATGATGAAAATGTCAGCCTAAGTCTCACCAAAAGCATGGATATTAAAGAGATCCGGGATTACAGGCCGGGCGATAAATTAAAAGATATCCACTGGAAAGCCACTGCCAGAGATATTAATGACAATCTGCTTGTAAAAGAATATGAAAACAGTGCAAGCAGAGTCATCGTCCTCCTGCCTGAGTTTTCAGAAACAGGACTCCATGAGACAATCCGAACCTTTTATTCATACATGAATTATCTGATAGATAAAAATGAGATATATAAAGTTGTACTTTTTAACGGTGACACATTTGATGAGTATTCCGTCAAAGAAAAAGATGATGTCGACAATGTGCTGATCCAGTCATATTACATGCCTGTTCATGTTCCTCCCGAAACCGCCCTGCTGGCATTTAAACATTATTACGGTGAGGATAACGAGGTGATCTGGATAACCAGAAACAGTGTCATACGTAAATAAATGATTATTACCGACTATTTCAAAAACAAAAAAGAAAAAAAGATTTTCGAGGCAGAGCTAAATACAAACGGCTTTGCCCTTGAAAGTATCGATTACAGCGGCAGCGCACTGATGGGCAGCCGTCTCTTTCTGTGTCTTATCAGAGGTATACTCATATTCTTTGCATGCTTTGGTACGGTAGGTGCCGCAGTGAGCAGTTTCGGCCTCAGATACAATGTACCTTTTGTAGCCATATCGATCCTGCTCATCAGTATGTTTGTAGCGTTTATATACTACAATTCAGTCACTTTCTATCTTGGGTACATCCTGTTTTTCATCGGTTTTGCTGCTACCATTGCCTTAAAATATTGGTACGTAAACAGTGGTTTTCAGGCTTTTGTAAACACTCTTAACCAGGAATACAGTTTATATTTCTACTTAAACAGTGCAAGAGAAGCTTCCGAGGCAATCACCGACAGATATACCACCGTGTCGGTTGCCATGATCTTTGTCGCAGCATTTCTGTCACTTCTTTTAAATATCACGATCTCTGGATACATGAATCTGGTGGAGACGTTCATCCTGACATTTCCCATTGTTCAGATAGGACTCTATATCGAGAGACGTCCCTCTCTGATATACATAATCATGCTCCTCTCCGTATATATCAGCGTGGCTATACTCGGGCGCAGCGGACATTATATGACGCCGGCTATCACCGGAAAGAAAAAGAATTTCCGGACGTTCAGGTCAGAAAAAAAGAAAACAAGGATTCATACACATTCATATATTTCAGACGGACTTGGCATGATCACGACAGGTGCATGGTCAATAGTATTCTGCATCGTGTTCATCATGCTTACCAGCGGTATATTTTATTCCAATACCGACGCCCGTCATGAATCAAATCTGCTCAAGAATACTACCGATGAATATATAAAGGCCTTTGTCGAGAACGGCATATACTCATTCTTTGACAGGTATCAGTCAAAGGGCGGCTTGAGCCAGGGCCAGCTCGGCGGAGTATCCTCAGTGCGTCCTGACTATACTACCGACCTCATCGTGACATTCAATCCCACAAATACAGACAGCCTTTACCTGCGTGCCTACATCGGTACCTCTTATGACAATAATGTTTTTAGCACAAGCCCGTATCAGTTATATGATTACAACTCTGCCGGAATCAGATCGGATATGTACAGCTTTCCCGATCACAATCCGCTCCTTGGCGGTCCTACAGGAAAGATGAATATCATTAATGTCGACGCAGATGCCACGTATGATTACATGCCTTATTATACAGAGAGCGCCTCTTCAAGGAGCATAAATGAAGACGGTAAGCCGGTCATTGATGTCTTATATGAGCCATTTGAATCATCAGATACATATATGACTGACAATCCGCCATCAGATGATTATAAAACATTTGTATACAGCACATACCTTGATATACCTCCGTATCTGGATGAAACAATGAAAACTATTTCAGACGAGGCAGGTATTGATAAATATATGTCGGTCATCCATGTAGAGACTGACCCCGAAAAGAGACAGGCGTATTTTCTCGCTGCCGCAGACGATCTGCGCAGATATTTCTATGAAAACTATTCATATACCATGGCTCCCGGAGTTACGCCCTACAGACAGGACTTTATTAATTATTTTCTGAATGAACAGCGCCGCGGCTACTGTGCTCACTTTGCAGCCAGCTCCGCACTGATACTCCGTTCCATCGGCATCCCCACAAGATATGTGGAAGGATATATGATCACATTTACAAATGTCATTGAGTCAGAAGCACTCCCCGGCAAGTCCACCGATTTACTGAGCGACGGTCTCACTCCCGTATTTGACAACATACAGGGCGTAAAAGTCGAGGTGACAGACGGCTCCGCTCACGCATGGACAGAGATATACCTTGACGGTTACGGATGGATACCTTTTGACTTTACTCCGCCGTCTGCAGATAATGTCATATTAACCGATTACAGTTTCGGTTCCCTCTTTGCAGGTCTGTTTATGACAAGAGATGACTCGCAGCAGTCCGAAACTACCGGCGATACAAACGCTAATACGAGACCTGTATTTAGCGGCTTTAAATTCAGCATAAACGGATCATTCGGATTCATACTCCTGCCTCTCATATTCGTACTGACAGGTACCGTAATTCTCCTTATCATGCATACATACTTCCCGGTTATTTTAAGCAGCATAAAAATATCCGCGGCAGTTAAAAAAGGTGATTACAACAATGCTCTGAACATCAGATATATTCTGTTCCAGAAAAAGGTAATGAAACATTACAAACTGAGCACTCCCCTGACTCCGATTGAGATGTATGAATTCTTAAAAGAAAGACCTGTATCTGGTGATAACACTCAAAATACAATGAGAATATGCGGTCAGGCAATATTCTCTCCGGAGCAGGTATCAAAGGATGATTATGATATGTGTATTAAGGTGCTAAACCGGATTGAGAAAACTGTTAGAACTGATAAGTAAATTGGGATTGCGGGTAAAAAGTATCCCCTGCCATGCACCACGGTCAGCTCAGCATGGCAGGGGATACTTTTTATTCCGAAATATACACTAGTTTATTATCAGCTCAGCAAGATAGCTGCATCGTTGATGACCTGGGGTTTGCCCCACAAAAATCCCTGGATATAATCGCATCCGAGATTCCTTAATATATCAAGCTGGTACTCTTCCTCAACGCCTTCAGAGATAACTGCAAACTGCATAAGCTGGCTTAAGGATATAATCGCAGCGACAAAGGACTCTTCCTTGGGACCGTCTGTGATGGAATCAACAAAAGCCTTGTCAATCTTGAGCAGATCGATAGGGAGCTCCTTAAGATAGCTGAGTGACGAATATCCTGTTCCGAAATCATCAAGGGCGATATGTATACCTCTGTCCTTAATCTCTCTCATAATACTCTTGGCCTTTTCAAGGGAATCCACAAATACCGACTCAGTAAGCTCAAGTTCCAGATTCTCAGGCGGGAAGTTCGTCTCCTTAAGTGCACTGTCTACATCATCGAGGAATCCGTCAGCTAGCATGTGAGTCGCTGAGATATTAATCGAGAGTATCACGTCAGGTGCTTTTTCAAGGAGCGGTTTAAAGTCATGCATCGCATTTCTAAGAACCCATCTGTCGACCTCTATGATAAGTGTGGACTTCTCAGCTACCGGTATAAATGCTCCGGGGCTTAAGGGACCGCCCTTCTCATCATGAAGCCTGATAAGTGTCTCAAAGCCTCTTAGTTTTTTATCCTTAATGCTGTACTGAGGCTGGTATACCAGGGAGAATGCATCATTCTTGATTGCATATCTGATGACATTTTCCATCTCCACTACATGCTCAAGTACATCATTCATAATACCGTCAAAGTAGCATATCCTGTTCTTGCCCTGATTCTTGGCTGCATAGAGAGCAGTATCCGCAAACTTCATCAGCTGGCTGGAATCAAGGCTGTCACTTGGAAATACAGACACCCCCATACTGCCGCATATCGTAAACTCTTTGCCCTTAAGAGTAATCTTGTTTTCGAGTACATCCATAAATTCATGAAGATGTGCATCAAGTTCTGCTATCGCTTCATAATCAGATATGATTACTGCAAACTCATCTCCTCCGAGTCGGCTGATGAAATCTTTTCTGTTTGTCACATCTCTCCAGCGGTTAGCCATTGTGGAAAGGACTTTATCACCGTAATCATGGCCGATAGTATCATTTATATTCTTAAAATTATCAAGGTCCATAATGGCTATGGCGAACTTTTGATTTTTAATCCTTGACTCCTCGATAACCTCAGATAGCTTTGACTTAAACGCTCTTCTGTTGGGAAGTTCTGTCAGAATATCGGTATGGACTATGTCATAAAGCTGCTTTTCTTTTCTCTCAAGTTTCTTTAAATACATATGGATCATCCATATGATAACCATACCGGAGATAATGATGCAACATCCGACAACTCCGTTATAGCTCTGTTTTAAGACTATGGTCACAATCAGAAATACAAGATTTAATGAGGAAATGATCAGTCCCGCATAATATCCTATCTTGCTTGAAATAACCATTGCAACAAGGAGCAGAACCTGAACAGCAGAAAAAATGCCGGGAACATCTTCTGCCCTGACTCCGCCAAAATATTCATCATGCATATCTGAAAAATATACCTGAATATACACAGCCGCGAGATAGAGGATAATGAGTACCACCATCTCAAAAACCCGTCTGCTAAGAGACTTTGATGAGGAAATCAGCTGATCTTCTTTGTCATCATCATCAAGATAATAATTAAGCATTGGTATAAAACCTTCCGTTCAAAATTTTATTTCTGCATTCGGGAATAGATCTCATCGATCCACTCCCTGTTTAATTCCGTATCATTCAGGATTGAAACCCTGTCAGGTCTTGTGCCCGGAGCTTTCATCCATATATCTGCAAACATATCCCTTGACATGCCGTATGTCTCGGGATTAAGATCAAGGCCGTACTTTTTGCATACCTCGATTATCTTCATATCATCCCTTCCCTGAAAGTTAGCTGCACCCACACATCCGAGAGCAACTGCCAGGCCATGTGAAATCTTTATATCGGGATAATACTCTTCTATAGCATGAGCAAAGAGGTGTTCACTGCCGCTGCAGGGTCTTGAAGATCCTGCTATCTCCATTGCAAGGCCACCCATTACAAGGGCTCTCGAGAGTGCTGTCATGAAATGTTTGCTCTGAATCGATTTCTCATCGCAGTACATAATGCTGTCACAGCACATCGATGCTATAGAGTATGCAAAGTCATCAAGTCTGGCATTGCCTGCCTTGGCCGCAATGGCCCAGTCATATACTGCCGTATACTTTCCTATCGTATCGCCTATACCTGACATAGTCTGGGATACAGGTGCCTTACGAATCATTTCTGTGTCAACTATAATAGCTGTCGGAATCTTGCAGGGAAGTGTCTTTCTGCTCCTGCCCTCCATGGTAAGCACGGAAAAAGGGCTGGCTAATGAATCATTACTGAGGGTTGTCGGGAGACAGATGTAAACCGCCTTGCTGATATGAGCTGCATACTTGGCAGTATCAAGTACTCTTCCGCCTCCGAAACCTATGACAACTCCGATACTCTCCATGCTGATCTTTTTAGCCAATGCTGAGGCAGTCTCATAATCTGCATCCGATACAGTAAATACAGGCGCCTCTCCAAAATCATCACATATCTCCCGGACAATATCGGAATATGTATTTTTTAAGAATTCTTCTGTGACAAGGATTGCTTTCTTTTTTGTGATACCGGGCATATAATCCTCAAGTATCTCATCTGTATGTCCGAAAACTCCTTCATCTACCACCATACACAGCGGAAGACTGAACCTTGTAAACTGGTGCATCTTCATTCCTCCCCAAAAATTACCCTAAATTATTATATAAAAAAAATCTTAACAAATTATAAACAGAATTAAAGTATATCAGATTTGAATAAACATTTTGCTCATATATAGCAAAAATACCGATAGAGACAGACAAAACCACAATACAGAACCGGCATTTGCAATCCATTTTTTCCCGGTTTTATCTGTAATCCGGTCAGCTCCCCTGCCCATCATATATCCGGCAGAGATGAGGACCGTGATTATATATCTGCCCTGGGGCTGATAATCCCTGAAATATGACTGATAAACTGACAGTCCCACAGTGATCATTCCCGATAAGATCACAATGAAGTCCATCATCTTATGATACTGCTTTCGTTTACCATACAGATCAAACAAAAGATATAAAGCCACATAAAAGATTATCAGAAGGTAATATATCCAGTACATCCATTTGGCAATCCAGATGTTCATATATCCGAATGCCGCAAATGTACTCCTTATCGTAAAATGAATCCAGCTGAAATTCTAACCGGACAGTAAAGAAATAAACGATACTCCGTTATCACAAGGTCTGTCGTATGGTATGACATTATAGCCCTGGGCAATCAGTTGATTACGGCTTGTTTCCTCCGATGCGACCCCCAGAAAATCCCCGTTATGTATCAGTGCATTTCTGATAAAAAACCAGCCCGCACATAAAGTAATCAGTGCAGCTATAAGGAGTATTTTCTTTATAATCCCGGATGCTTTATCCCCGCTGTTTCTGATTAAAGAGAACAAAAATACGATTCCGAGAACCAGCAACCATCCGTATACCGTATAGTAGCTAAGGAGACATACAGATACACTGATTGACAGCATTATACACGCTCTGATATTCCACTTATCCCTGTTACCCTTAATTATGCAGTATATAACCGCCATAACGGCAGCAATCGAGAGAATGTCATTATTCTGATACATACCAAGAAAAAGAGTCTGGGGATTAAACACCAGCACAACAGTCAGTAATACCGATGACTCTTTATTATCCAGAACCTCATTACCCAGTTTTAATCCGAAATAAGCGGCTGACGTGATTGATATGACACTGCACATTCTTGATGCCACAAGAAGCATCCTCCCGCCAAAGCCAAGAACGGAAAACAGTTTTGTAAATAACGCACCGATAATAGCTGATACATAGGGCCTTAATGCATACGAGAACCCCCACTCACCTATTATGAGCTCCGGCTCATCACCAAGAGGCAGTCTGTTATTTTGACATATCCAGTCAGAGAGCAGTCTCCTGCCATACTCATCGGGGCAAAATGCTTCATCTATCAGATATGCCCCGGCCAGAGAAAGCATAAAAACAAGAGCAATTATTATTTTTTGAGTCCTGTTTAACTTAATATCTTTCATAAAACTTATATCCGGATAAATGATATCATATCCCTGATTGTTAATACAATTTTCAATTTATTTTGATAAAGTCTTATACTTCTTGCGCGAAAAAAGAGCAACCACTTCATGTGATTGCTCTTTTTTCCATGCGGAAGGCGGGACTTGAACCCGCACGTCGTTTCCAACACTAGATCCTTAGTCTAGCCTGTCTGCCAATTCCAGCACTCCCGCGCGACAAATGATATATTACCAATTAAGAATTGATATGTCAATATATATTTTTCATTTCTTTAAATAAATTTCGTATATATTTATTTTATGAAATAAAAAATGCAGAAGAAGGGACTTGAACCCTCA
>ODAI014246840.1_pt1 | contig 14451 bp, 8 predicted proteins | sample 1539321 | NCBI WGS metagenome assembly ODAI01 (sample SAMN02144231, study PRJEB22623) | gut metagenome | biome: sheep rumen | host: Ovis aries | place: New Zealand
ACCGGCAATCTTGTACATATTGGGGATCATCAGCAAGAGACCTTGCGAGGCGGTGTAGGTGGTGGTGAGGGCGCCAGCCTGCAACGAGCCGTGAACGGCACCAGCGGCACCGGCTTCGGATTGCATCTCGACGACCTTAACAGTCTCGCCAAAGAGGTTTTTCTGACCTTTGGCAGCCCATTCATCGATATACTCGGCCATCGGCGACGACGGAGTGATAGGATAAATGGCGGCCACTTCACTGAACATGTAGGCAACATGGGCCGCAGCCTGGTTGCCATCGCATGTCAAAAATTTCTTTTCTGCCATTACTTTGAATGTTTAGATTTTAATTATGAATTAGTTATATCTGCTTTAATAGTGTGAACGCCACAAAATTTTAGGCTGCAAAATTAGAAATTCCCATGCAAATAAACAACCTTATATAAAAAAAGATTTTTTTCGTAAAAAAACACATTTTTTGGAACACTATTGAAATTATTTGTACTTTTGCGCTGCTCAAAACAGAAAACAACAGTAAAACCAACATTAAACTTATTAAAAATGAAGAAATTATTCTTTTTAGGCTTGGCCAGCCTCTTCATGGTGGCCTGCAACAACACCCCTAAGCAATCCGAACAACCTGCTGCCGAACCCGCCCAGGAACAGAAGGTTGAAGTCGTCGAACCCAAGGCCGAATGCCCGATGGAGGCCCTGAAGGCCGAATTCGCCAACTGGGACAACATGGCTGACGAAGCCAAGGCTGAACTGAACAAGAAAGCCTGCGAAATGTTTACCCAAATGGACGCCAAGATGGCCGAAATGAAGGAAAAGGGCGAAGGCTGCTGCAAGGAAGCCAAAGCCGAATGTGAAAAGAAAATGGCCGAAATGACCGAAGAGCAAAAGGCCGAATGCGAGAAGAAGTGTGCCGAGATGAAGGCCGAGTGCGAGAAGATGCAAGCCGAATGGGCCAACTTCGCCAACCTCGACCTCAACGCCCAGAAAGACCTCATCATGAAGCGGCTCGAAGGCTGCGGCGGTGAGAAAAAATGCTGCAAGGGCGAAGAAGGAAAATGCTGCAAAGGCGAAGAAAAGCCTGCCAACTAACGCAACGACACATTCCACAAGCAAAAAAAAAGAGGGCCAAGACAGCCCTCTTTTTTTGTTGGTCCGCATTTGCTTATTTAGGCATTGGCGACGCCAAACGCAAGGCCGTCCAGTTTCTTGCAGGTAGTCCCCCCCCTTCCCGCCGAGCTCAAATGGGAAAGACCCTCAAGGTAAATCCTGAACAAATCCAAAACAAATAATTTGAACAAGATTTGTGGCCGATTTGTTTCCCCAATCCCATTTTTTCGTATTTTTGCAGTTTAATCCAAACTGCGCCCCAATGTACGCCTTCATCTCAGGAAAAGTAGCCGAAAAGTCGCCCACCTATGTCGTCCTCGACAACCACGGCATCGGCTATCTCATCAACATCACGCTCAACACCTTCACCGCTATCGGCGAGAAAGAGGAAGCGAGACTCTACGTCCACGAGCAAATCCTTGAGGACGCACACAACCTCTTCGGTTTCTATTCAGCCAAGGAGCGCGACCTGTTCGAGTTGCTCATCAGCGTTTCGGGCGTAGGCTGCAATACCGCCAGACTTATCCTCAGTTCATTGACCGTCAGCGAGTTGAGCAACGCCATCGCCAACGAAGACGCAAAAACCATCCAAGCCGTGAAAGGCATCGGCACCAAGACCGCCCAACGCATCGTCATCGACTTGAAGGACAAAATGATGAAAAACGATTTCACGACGGAAATTTTCGCCACGCCAAACAATACAATCAAGAATGAGGCGTTATCAGCATTGACGATATTGGGCTTCAGCAAGGCATCGGTCGATAAGGCTTTGGACAAGCTGCTGAAGCAAACGCCCGAGGCCTCCGTCGAAACCCTTATCAAAGAAGCACTTAAAGTATTGTAATACAACAACTTTTGAAAAACAGAATGAAACGACATATCCTATTTTGCCTGCTGATTGTGACCGTTGCGTTGCCTTTTGCCCAAACCAGCGCCGCGCGATACGACTCTCCCTATCTTCACCGGTACGACAACCCTGTGGAGCCCGACACCACCAAACTCATCTATCCCGTCCCCACCTTCTCCAACAATCCCATGGAGAATCTTTACAACCAGTCGCCCCTCTACCTCAAGGACCCACAAAACTTCAGCACCGAAGTCATCTACGACCCGCTGACGCGGCAATACACCTTCAAACGCCGAATTGGCGACTTCTATTACGACACGCCCGTCACGATGACGGAGAACGAATTTCTCGAATACCAAAGCAAGAAAGGTGTCATGGAATATTGGAAGGAACGCCGCAACCAAAACTCGCGATCGACCACAAACGGCACTTCCATCATCCCTCCTATCTACATTGGAGGCAAGGCATTCGAGACCATCTTCGGAGGCAACACCATCGACATCCGGCCGCAAGGCTCCGTTGACCTCACCTTCGGCATCAAACACAACTTCTACGACGACCCGTCGAAAAGCGACCGCAGGAAAAACACCACCAACTTCGATTTCGACCAAGACATCCAGCTCAACGTGATAGCCAAAATCGGCGATAAGATCAACTTCAACATCAACAAGAACACCAAGGCCACCTTCAACTACCAAGACAAGCTGGCCTTGAAATACAACGGCAAGGAAGACGAGATCATCCAACTCCTTGAAGCCGGCAACGTCAGTTTCCCCCTCAACAGCACGCTCATCACCGGCACGCAGCAACTGTTTGGCCTCAAGAGCAAGCTGAAATTTGGCAACACCACCATCAGCACCATCGTGTCGTATCAGGAAAGCGAGTCGCAAAACATCACCGTGCAAGGCGGCGCACAAACCAACGAATTCAACATCAACTGTTTGGACTATGAAGAAAACCGTCACTTCTTCCTGAGCCAATACTTCCGCGACCATTACGAGGAAGCTCTCTCCACCCTGCCCACCGTCAACTCGAGCGTGAACATCACCCGACTCGAGGTGTGGGTAACCAACACCAACTCAACCACGCTTAACACGCGCAACATCCTTGCCCTTGCCGACTTGGGTGAAGGCACTAACGATTGGATTTACAACAAGGAAGTCACTCCTGCCAGCACCAAAGTGTTCCCGCGCAACGCAGCAAACAACCTGGTAACTCGAATGGACACCACCCAAATCCGCAGCATCAGCAGGGTGACCAACTATATGAGCAACGACCCGATGCGCATTGGCAAGTCGGGATACATGGTGTCGGGGCGCGACTTCGAGAAAATCGAGAACGCACGCCGCCTGAGCAATAGCGAATACTCGTTCAACTCGAAACTTGGCTTCATCTCGCTCAACATCACGCTTAACGCCAACCAAACGCTTGCCGTGGCCTACCAATACACCATTGTCGGATCCGACGAAGTCTATCAAGTCGGTGAGTTCTCCGACCAAGGCATCAACACACCCAAGGTGCTGGTAGCCAAGATGCTGAAAGGAACAACGGTAAACACCAAGATGCCTATTTGGAACCTGATGATGAAGAACGTCTATAACATCAGGGCCTATCAAGTCAGTTCCAGCGACTTCATGCTCAACATTTTCTACAACGGCAACTCCAACAGCACCCCGATAGGCTACTTCACCGAAGGCAGCGTGAAAGGCGTTTCGATGCTCCACCTGATGGGCTTGGACAACCTGACACAGCAAAACAACCCCATCCCGGGCGGCGACGGCGTGTTCGACTTCCTCAACAACGCAGCCACCCAAGGCGGCACCATCAATGCCGCCAACGGACGCATCTTCTTCCCCGTACTGGAACCTTTTGGGAAGCACATCCGCAAGAAGATTTTCCCCGACGAGCCCGAATTGGCCGAGAAATATGCCTACGACTCGTTATACACCAATACCAAAACCTCAGCCGAGCAGTTTTCTGAGAAAAACAAGTTCGCACTGAAAGGATTCTACTCGTCGCAATCAGGCAGCGAAATCAGCCTGAACGCCATGAACGTGGCCCAAGGCTCTGTTACCGTCACCGCAGGCGGTGCCCAACTGATCGAGAACATCGACTATACCGTTGATTACACCCTTGGCCGCGTGACCATCATCAACGAAGGCATTCTCAACAGCGGAACGCCGATCAACATTGCCTTGGAGGCAAACAGCGGCTTCAGCGCCATGAAGAAAACCTTCCTCGGAACCCGAATCGAGCATGAGTTCAACCCCGACTTCCGCTTGGGCGGCACGGTGCTCTATTTGGGTGAGCGTTCCTACACGCAAAAAATCAACTACGGCGAGGAAGCCATCGCCAACACTATTTACGGCGCCGACATCAGCTACAACACCGAAGCGCGCTGGCTGACAAGCTTCATCAATGCCTTGCCTGGCATCAGCACCAAGGCACCGTCGCGCGTCCGCGTTGAGGGCGAGTTTGCCCGCTTCATCCCTGGACTCTCCAAGTCGGCCAGCGAGAGAGGCACTTCCTACATCGACGACTTTGAAGGCGCCAAATCGACCATCGACCTGAGGCTGCCCACAGCATGGGTGATGGCCAGCACACCACAAAACCAAAACGACCTCTTCCCCGAAGCCGCCGCCGAAACCGGACTCAACTACGGCAAGAACCGCGCAAAACTGGCTTGGTACACCATCGACAACTCCATCTTCTACGACCGCTACTACAACATGAGGCCCGCCAACGTGGATGTCGAAGAGCTCTCAAAAAACACAGTACGCCAAGTGCTTGAAAGCGAAATCTTCCCCGCCAAGGACATCGCCACCGGAACACAAACCAATGTGTCGGTGCTCAACCTTGCCTACTATCCCGATGAGCGTGGCCCCTACAACTACGACGTGGAACCGACGCGCTATTCGGCAGGCATCAACGAAGAAGGCAGACTCAACAACCCGGGCAGCCGTTGGGCCGGTATCATGCGCAGGATGGAATCGACCGACTTTGAAGCCACCAACATCGAGTACATCGAGTTTTGGATGATGGACCCCTTCGCCGACGAGGAATACCAGAACAATCCCGGAAAGCTTTACGTCAATTTGGGCGACATCTCCGAGGACATACTGCGCGACGGACGCAAGTTCTATGAGAACGGGCTTCCCGTCACCGCCGAAGTCACCAACGTGGACACCACCATCTGGGGTCGCGTGCCCACCATGCAAGACCTTGTGGGCACCTTCAGCAACCTCTCCGAGGCCCGACAATACCAAGACATCGGCTACGATGGCTTGAACGACACCGACGAGCGCAGTTTCTTCGCCAACACCTACTTGAATATCATCCGCGACCGCTTCGGAGAAGGCTCGGGAGCTTACTCATCAGCCTATACCGACCCCTCGGGCGACAATTACCACTACTTCCGTTCGACCGAATGGGACAACCCGAGCGACGAAGTGCACAAGAGCATCCTTGAAAGATACAAGCAATACAACGGTCCCGAAGGCAATTCGCCCTCCGATTTGCAGCAAACGGAAGTTTACACCACAAGCTACTCCACCATGCCCAACGTGGAAGACATCAACAACGACAACACACTCAGCGAGTCGGAACGCTACTACCAATACGTCATCGACCTCGACCCGAACAAGATGACCGTGGGGCACAACCACATCTCCGACGTGCTCGATGCCACGGGCATAGCCCTGCCCAACGGACAAATCGGCAGCGTAAGATGGTACCAGTTCAGAATCCCCATCAAGCAACCCGACAAGGTGGTCGGCCATATCGACGACTTCTCGTCCATTCGTTTCATGAGAATGTTCGTCAAGGAGTTTCAGCGCCCCATAGTGTTGCGCTTTGCCACCTTGGACCTTGTGAAGGGTGAATGGAGAACCTATACCCAAAGCATCCAAGCCCCTGGCGAATACCAACCCGACGATGCGTCCAACGAAACCAAGCTCGACATCTCAGCCGTTAGCATCGACGAAAACAGCCAACGCGAACCTGTACCCTACGTCATCCCGCCTGGCATCCAACAGGAAAGAGTGATGGGCATGACGCAAACCACTCGCATCAACGAGCAGTCGCTGCAAATTAAGGTGCAAAACCTTGCCGACGGCGACGGTCGGGCCATCTACAAGACCACCGATTTCGACTTCAGGCAATACAAATACCTGAAGATGTTCGTCCATGCCGAGGCCGCTTTGGAAGACGACCCGCTCAACGACCAAGACCTGACCGTCTTCATGCGTATCGGTTCCGACTTCACCGAGAACTATTATGAATACGAAGTGCCGCTGAAAGTGACCCCATGGGGGACGGCAAGGACCAACAAAGACGCCATCTGGCCAGAAATCAACAACTTGGACATCCGTTTGGAAGACCTTGTGGAAGTGAAGTCGAGACGCAACGAAGCCATGAACAAGCCCAACAGCAACGTCAGGCTCAACTACATCTATTCCGAGAAAACCAAGAAAGGCACCGTTGATAACCGCGACTACTACCACACCATCAAAGTGATTGGCAACCCCAACCTCAGCGACGTGGAAGCCATGATGATCGGTATTCGCAACCCCAAGCGACAAAACCTTGCCGGCGAAGACGATGGAATGGCAAAGAGCACCGTCGTATGGGTCAATGAGTTGCGCCTGACCGAACTAAGCAGCTCGGGCGGCATTGCGGCCACAGGCCGCCTGGAAGCCACCTTAGCCGACTTGGGACGAGTGACCTTGGCAGGTTCATACAAATCGGCAGGATTCGGTGCCTTAGACAGCGACATCACCAGCAACACTTTCGAGGCCAACTCCTCGTTCAACGTTTCCACCGACTTGGAACTGGGCAAGTTCCTGCCCAACACCGGCCTCAAGATCCCCATGCACTTCGACTACGGCCAAACCAACGTCACGCCTCTCTACAACCCTTACGACCCCGACATCAAGATGACTGACGCGCTTGAAGCCCTCGGCAACGACCGCCAACGCGACTCGCTCACCTCCATGATCCACGATTTCACACGCTACAAGAACATCAACTTCATGAACGTGAGGAAAGAACGTGTGGCCAAGAAGCAAAACCGAGGCGAAGACGAAGGAGAAAAAGCCTCAGGCGGAAACCCAAGAGACCCCAACAGAGGACTTGGAGGCCGAGGCGGCGCACCCAAGGTGCACATCTACGACATCGAGAACTTCAACCTCTCCTTCTCCTATAGCGAAACCTACCAAGAAAACACCGACATCAAGTATTACACCAACAAGACCTACCGAGGCGGCTTAGGCTACAACTACGCCGGCAACCCGAAGCCTGTCGAGCCTTTCGCCAAAGCCAAATGGGCCTCGAAACCTGCCCTGCAAATCATCAAGGACATCAACTTCTATTACCTCCCCAAGAGCCTCACTTTCAATACCGAAATGTATCGCTTCTTCTCTGCCCAGGAAATGCGCAACAAGAGCGGCGGCCTCATCAACATCACGCCCACCTACTCGAAGCAATGGGACTGGACTCGCAACTACCAATTGCGCTACGACCTCACCAAGGCCCTCACCTTCGACTACTCGGCACAAGCGCAGGCCTATATCTATGAGCCGGCAGGCTTCGTGGACAAGAGCATCGATCCAGAAACATGGCAGAAAAACCGCGACACCATCAAAAACGAATTGATGCATCTTGGATCCATGTCGCGCTACCAACAAAACCTCAACGCAAGCTACACCTTGCCCATCAACAAGATCCCCATCTTGAACTGGATCACCGCCAGCGCCACCTACCAAGGCACCTACAACTGGACCGCATCGGCACAGTCGATCCAACATCGCTTGGGCAACACCATCGACAACTCCAACAACATCCAAGGCAATGCCACCCTCGATTTCACCAAGCTTTACAACAAGGTGGACTACCTCAAGAAACTGGGCACGCCGCAACGCCGCAACAACAGAGGCAACAGCGGAAGAGGCGGTGGCGACGAGAAGACGCAAGACACGACAAAGAAGAAAGAGCAAGTGAACTTCGGCAAAATCGTGCTCGACAACAGCCTACGCATTCTCACTCTCGTCAAGAAAGTGTCGGGCACCTATTCGCTGGCCAACGGACAGTCGCTACCAGGCTTCATGCCCAAGTCATCCTATTTCGGCATGACCCCTGGCTACGGCTGGGCTCCTGGAGTAGGCTTCGTTTTCGGTAGCACCTTTGGCAACGACGACAACATTTTCGACAAAGCCGTGGCCAACAGCATCAACATTGACGAAGCCATGAGCTGGCTCACACGCGACTCCATTCTCAGCGACCCCTACACGCGCCGCATGACAGAAACGATGAACTATCGCGTCAATGCCGAACCGCTTCCAGGCATCAAGATCGACATCAATGGAAACCGGAGCTATACCGAGAACAAGATGCACTACTTCCGCTTCAACCAAGCGATGCAGAACTTCGAGGTCTTTACCCCGACCAACAGCGGCAGTTTCAGCATGAGCTACCTGATGTGGGGCACATCGTTTGCCGCAAGCGACTCCACCTATTCGACCCTGTTCAACAACCTGCTCAGCTACAGGAAAGTCATCGCCGAGCGCATCGCCCGCAACAACCCACAGTGGATTGAACAAATCAACGAATATCGTTACGACAGCATCGCTGGCGACTATTATCCCCTTGGCTATGGGCCTTCATCGATGAACGTGCTGATGTACTCCTTCATCGCTGCCTACACAGGTCAAGACCCCAACAAAATCAATCTCAATCCCTTCCCACGCTTCCCCTTGCCCAACTGGAACATCAGCTACAACGGCCTGTCCAACATCCCAGCCATCCAGAAAATATTCAAGTCGTTGAACCTCACACATTCCTACAAGTCGAGCTATGCCATCAACTCGTGGGCAAGCAACGTCTATTACAACCCCGAAAACACCATCCAGACCTACGAGAACAGCGACCTCATCATACCGCCATACGACATCGCCCAGATGGTGCTTACCGAGCAATACATGCCTCTCATCGGAATCGACATGGGCTTCCAAAACTCAATGACCGGCAACATCCAGTTCAAGAAGTCGAGGACCATGACCTTGAGTTTCAGCAACAACCAGCTCACCGAGGTGAACGGGCATGAGTTCGTCATCGGCGCAGGCTACCGCATCAAGAACCTCTCGTTCAACATCACGCCCATAGGCGGAGGCAGCAAACAAACCATCAAGAACGACCTGATCCTCAAGTTGGACTTGGGCTTCAAGAAAGACATCACCGTTTTGCGTCGCATCGACGAGAACAACAACCAGATCTCGGCTGGCCAACGCAAAATCAACATATATGTCACCGCCGACTACACCTTCAGCCAACGCCTGAGCGCACAAGCCTTCTTCAAGCGCGACGTGACCATACCATTTATGGCCAACACCTTCAAGAACGCCACCACGTTTGCCGGCGTGACCATCCGTTTCAGCCTCGCTCAATAAAATTTTCAACAAAATGCGGAGTGAGCCATTAAAATATGTATTTTCGCAGCCAAATTAAAAACAACCTTAAATCATACAAAAAATGAATATTCCAGCAAATCTGAAGTACACCAACGACGACGAATGGATCCGCCTCGAAGGCGACACCGCATACGTCGGCATCACAGACTACGCCCAACATGAACTCGGCGACATCACCTTTGTTGATGTTGACCCTGACCTCGTCGGCGAAACCCTTGACGCACAAGAGGAATTCGGCGCCATCGAAGCCGTGAAGACCACCGCCGAGCTGCTCATGCCCGTCGGAGGCGAAATCCTCGAAGTGAACGAAGCCTTGGCCGATGAAGAAAACGCCAAGCTCGTCAATACCGACCCCTACGGCGAAGCCTGGATTATCAAAATCAAGGTGAGCGACCCCGCCGAGGTGGACAACCTCCTCGACGCTGCAGCATACCAAGCGAAAATCGGCTAATGCCTGAACCTTGGACAAACTGACCAGAAATAGCTACCCGGGACTTCTGTGCGGAATCATCATTTTGATACTCACAGCGATTCCGGGTTCTGTTTTTCCCCGCATCAAGCCCATTGTCGGCATGGACAAGGTGGCACACGTCATCATGTATGCGGGTTTCTCTTTCCTATGCGTTTGGGGATATCGCAAGCCATTCCTCTCCAACGGGAAAACATACCAAAAGAAAGCCTTGCTGATTACCGCCATCATCAGCATCGCCTACGGTGCCCTCACCGAAATCATGCAAGAAACCATAGTACCCAAACGAACCGGCGACTGGTTCGACTTCCTATCCGACTGCCTCGGCACCTTCGCCGGACTGCTCTTTTTCTGGCTTTTTTTCAAAAAAAGAAAATAATTTTCCCCCAGTTTGCGTTTCATAAACAAATAATGCTTATTTTCGCAACGTCATTCAACCAGCAACAACAAAAACACACATAACCATGGAAGAGAAAAAATCACCAAAAGCCAACCTTGAGAACAAAAAGCTGATGTTCACGCAGATAGGTCTCATCATCAGCCTGCTCATCGCTTGGTTAGCTTTCGAGCACAAGAGTTACGACAAGCGCGAAATCGACCCCAGTTTGCTTCGCCAAACCGAAGTCGTGGAAGAAGAAATGGTGGAAATCACCAAACAAGAAGAGCAAAAGCCACAACCTGTGGAAGTGCCCAAGCAGACCACGCAACTTGAAATCGTGCAAGACGACGTTGAGACGGAAGACATCAACATCAACGCTGAAGTGGAACAAAACGAGGTCATCGATGAATATGTTCCCGTTGAAGTCGAGGAAGAAGAAGTCGTCGAGCAGGAAATCTTCCAAATCGTGGAGGAAATGCCCTCCTATCCTGGTGGCGACCAGAAACTGATGGAATACATTGCCAAGAACATCAAGTATCCCCAAATTGCCCGTGAAAGCGGCATCCAAGGCCGTGTGTTCGTCGGTTTCGTCGTGGAGCCTGACGGCCATGTGTCCAACGTGAAGCTGCTCCGTGGCATCGGCGGCGGCTGCGACGAAGAAGCCATGCGCGTCATCAAGTCCATGCCGAAGTGGAAACCCGGCAAGCAACGTGGCAAGGCCGTGCGCGTGTCGTACCAAATCCCCGTCATGTTCAAGTTGCAATAAGACAAACGTGAATGTAACAAAAAAGCCAGCATCATGCTGGCTTTTTTTGTGCAACGAGGTGATTATAAACGATTTCCGCTTTGGCAGGCCCAACGATTTCGGCAAGCCGCTCCAACGAAGCCTCCTTGATGCCCTTGACAGACTTCAGTTCCAACAAAAGCTTCTCCGCCGTCTTCTTCCCGATACCCTTTATGTCGGCCAACTCAGAATGGATGAAACCTTTCTCGAACTTCTTGCGGTGGAAGGCGATGGCAAAGCGGTGCACCTCATCTTGGATGTGCGCCAAAAGGCGAAACACCTCAGAATTAGGCTTCAGGCCCACCACCTTAGGCGGGAAGCCAAACAGCAGTTCGTTGGTGCGGTGGCGGTCGTCCTTGGCCAGACCCGCAATGGGGATGTCGACATGAAGCTCGTCTTGGATCACTTTCCTCACCACCTCCATCTGGCCTTTGCCGCCGTCGGTGATGATGAGGTTGGGCAAGGGCTTGCCTTCCTCAATAAGCCTTGAATAACGCCGGCGCACCACTTCCTTCATCGAGGCGTAGTCGTCGGGACCTTCCACGGTCTTGATGTTGAAATGGCGGTAGCCCGCCTTGTTGGGCTTGCCTTTGACGAACTGCACCATGCCCGCCACGGCGTAGTCGCCTTGGAAGTTGGAGTTGTCGAAGCACTCGATCACCTCAGGCATTTCGTCGAGTTGCAAGGCTTCTTTCAGCTGGTTCAAGACACGCTTTTGGTGGCGTTCCGGATCGACCAACGAGCGATGCTTGTCCAAGTCGATGCGGTATTGCATGGCGTTGCGGCGCGAGAGGTCGAGAAGTTTCAGCTTGTCGCCGCGTTGCGGGACGGTAATCTCCACATTCCCAATCTCGTAGTCCAATTTCATCGGGACGATGATTTCGGGTGCATGGTCGCCAAACTGCTGCCGCAACTCTGTGACTGCCAGCAGCAACAGCTCGTCAGCCGTTTCTTCCAGCTTACGCTTCATCTCGAAGCTGTGGCTTTGCACCACCGCGCCGTCTTTCACCTTCATGTAGTTGACGTAGAACGTCTCGTCGTCGTCGACGTAGGAAAACACCTCCACGTCGTGAATCGTTGTGCTGACCACCGTCGAGCGGCTTTGGTATTCCTCCAAAAGCTCGTATTTCACCTTGACTTCATGCGCCTGCTCAAACTCCATGCGCGAAGCGTGGTCCATCATCTGCGCCTTCAGTTGGCGAAGCACGCCGCCCAAGTTGCCTCTGACGATTTCGCGGATTTCGGCAATCATGGCGTTGTAGTCGGCCTTCGAGACCAAGCCCTCGCAGGGACCGTTGCACTTGTGGATGTGGTAGTCTAAGCAGACCTTGTACTTCTTTTTCTCCACGCCGATTTCAGTCAATGGCGTGCGGCACGAGCGTATCTTGTAGGCCTGCCCTATCAAGTCCAAAAGGATATGCGCTGTGCGCACCGAAGGATAGGGGCCGAAATAGTCCGAGCCATCGCCGACTTTTCGCCTCGTCAAGAAAACACGCGGGAAAGCCTCCTTCTTGATGCAGATCCACGGGTAGGTCTTGTCATCCTTGAGCATGATGTTATAGCGCGGCTTGTATTGCTTGATCATCGTGTTTTCGAGCAACAAGGCCTCCGCCTCCGAATCGACGATGCTGTATTCCAAGTCGGCGATTTTGCTGACGAGGACACGCGTCTTGCCCGTTTGTTCCTTGTTGAAATAACTGCTCACGCGCCGCTTGAGGTTCTTGGCCTTGCCGACGTAGATCAGTTCGCCTTTTTGGTCGAAATAGCGATACACCCCAGGCTTCGAGGGCAGCGCGGCGAGTTTTTGTTTCACTATTTCGGGCAATTCGGTCATCATTTTTTCTTTTTCTCACAAAACTTTCAAAACCCACAAAACCTCTTTTTTATTTGGGAAGCACGCCAACCGGCTGCTTCCCCGGCGGCAAGCGGTTGCGAGCCGCCACACGTTTATTTTTGGACTTAATTACTGTTTTGCAAGTTTTGTTGGTTTTGTGACAAATCAATTATTCTTTGTTCTTCCTCATGTGATCCCAGCCTTGCGCTTTAATCGGAATGACGTGGTTGTCAGGGGTGATCATTTCGGACACGCCCACGTTGTCGGTCATGTAGCCAATCACGGTAACGTCAGTCGAAACAGTCTTTATCTTTTCGTAGTCCTTTTGGTCGATGGTGAAGAGCAGTTCGTAGTCCTCTCCCCCACTCAAGGCCGCCACCGAGGGCACGATTTGGAACTCCTTGGCCATTTTATCTGTCGTTGGGTCAATGGGGATGCGCTCCTCGTAGAGTTGGCAGCCCACTTTTGACTCCTTGCAGAGATGCAGGATTTCGGAGGCAAGACCATCTGAAATGTCAATCATCGAGGTCGGCTTGATGCCCAAGGTCTTGAGTTGTTCGACGATATCCTTTCGGGCTTCGGGTTTCAGTTGGCGTTCAAGCACATAGTCCATGCCTTTCAGCTGGGGCTGCATGTTGGGGTTGGAAAGGAACTCGATTTTCTCCCTTTCGAGGATGAGCAGGCCGATGTAGGCACCGCCCAAGTCGCCCGTAACGCAAAGCAGGTCGTTCTTTTTCGCGCCGCTGCGATATACGATGTCCTCGTCTTTCGCCATACCGACGACGGTGATGGAGATGACGAGGCCCGTCTTGCTGGAGGTCGTGTCGCCGCCCACCATGTCGACGTTGTAACGCTCGCAGGCCAGGCGGATGCCGGCATAGAGTTCGTCCAAAGCCTCGACGGAGAAACGGTTCGACACGCCGAGGCCCACCACGATTTGCGTGGGTGTGCCGTTCATGGCGTAGATGTCGGAGAAATTGCTGACGGCGGCCTTGTAGCCGAGATGCTTCAACGGGCAATAGGTGAGGTCGAAGTGCACGCCTTCGATGAGCATATCCACCGAGACGAGGGTGCGCATTCCCTCATGGTTGATGACGGCGGCGTCGTCGCCCACGCCTTTCAGCGAGGAGGCGTTGCGCAGCGGGAAATCGGCTGTCAGTTGGTTGATGAGGCCAAACTCGCCCAATTCGTCCAATTTGGTCAAGGGTTTGGGAGTGGTTTCCTGTTCCATGTGATTCAACATTATTGGTGTAGGGCTGTCATATATGGCAGCCCTACAAACCATGGTTTCCGTATTGTGGTGGTCCCACTAGGGCTTGAACCTAGGACCTACTGATTATGAGTCAGTTGCTCTAACCAACTGCGCTATGGGACCGAAAAAACAAGGCAAAACCGCAAATTTTACGTCTTTTTCTTGCTTTTTGCGCTGCAAAGTTACAATTTTGCACCGAATTAGACTGCAATTTTCAAAAAAATGAACTCAAAAATCAAAAATATCATCTTCGACCTCGGCGGTGTCATCCTCGACATCGACGAAAACGTGGTCTACAAGGAACTCGAAAAAATTGGCA
>ODAI011688031.1_pt1 | contig 14449 bp, 15 predicted proteins | sample 1539321 | NCBI WGS metagenome assembly ODAI01 (sample SAMN02144231, study PRJEB22623) | gut metagenome | biome: sheep rumen | host: Ovis aries | place: New Zealand
GACGATGCATTACCATTACTTGCACTTTCCGGAGCATTTATGTTTATATTATCATCATTAAAAATGCCATCCGTAAGTGGAAGTTGTTCCCACCCATGTGGAAATGGTTTAGGTACAGTATTCTTTGGTCCAGCAGTAACCGCAGTATTATCTGTAATAGTATTATTATTCCAAGCTATATTATTAGCACACGGTGGATTAACAACCTTAGGAGCAAACATTTTCTCAATGGGTATAGTTGGTCCAGTATGTGGTTACGTAGTTTGGAAAGCACTTAGAAGTATGAACATCTCTGCACCAATTTCAATATTCTTTACAGCATTCGTAGCTGATTTAATGACCTACGTAGCAACTTCTGTAGAATTAGCATTAGCATTCCCAGGTGCAAACATGGGAGCTACTTTTGTAGCATTCTTAGGTATATTTGCAGTAACTCAAATACCTTTAGCTATAGCAGAAGGTCTATTAACAATGGTTATTTACAACTACATCCAAGATGCAAGACCGGATATTCTTGTAAAATTAGGTGTAATCAGTGAACAAGAAGCAGGAGCTAATTAAAATGGATTGGAAAAATATTGGTATATTAATAATAGTAGCAATCTTAATAGTTGCTCCATTAATTATCTTCAACGGTCACGGTGAAGATGATGGTTACTTTGGTGGATCCGATGATCAAGGTGGGCAATATATTGAACAAAACAACCCTAACTATAAAGTATGGGCAGCACCTTTATGGGAACCACCTAGTGGTGAAATAGAAAGTCTTTTATTCTGTCTACAAGCAGCTATTGGTGCTATTATTATCGGATTTATATTCGGTTATTGGTACGGCGGAAAGAAAACTAAAAACCAACAATAATTATGTTATTGATTTAACATAATATTTTTTTATAATTTTTTTTTTGAGTGGTGAAAATGTCGATTTTTGAAGATACGTTAGATCATCATACTATGCATAATGAACTAACAAATACTAATATCTATTCTAAAGTGATTTTTGCTTTAGCAGCAATACTTTTAAATTTAGTTTCTGGTTCTCCAATTGTACCTTTCCTAATATTTTTGCTATGTTCTGTCTTAATTATATTTAAGGCTAAAATTCCAGTAACTTTTTATGCAACTTTTATGGCAATACCTATAGGATTTGCAGTTTTATCAGGAATTTTTTTAGCATTTTTGGGAACTGGACCTCATATTTGGGATTTAGGATTATTTGGTATAGGATTAACAAAAGGTGGGATAAACCAGGCATTATTAGTATTCTTTAGAGTACTAGGTGGTGTAGCAGCATTAGGATTTTTAATTTTAACTACTCCTATGAACCGTATATTTGCTGTTTTCCATGACTTACATGTACCAACAATATTAACTGATTTGGCTATATTAATGTATAGATACATCTTCTTATTCTTAGATGTAACAAGTACAATGTATAACTCTCAGAAAACTAGATTAGGATATCATAGTTACATGAGTTGGATGAACTGTTTAGCTTCATTAGCTGGAATGGTATTTATAAGAACCTGGGAACAAGGGGAAATTTCTTATAAAGCTCTTGCTTCTAGGGGATATAATGGTCAATTAAACATGATTCGTGATGGGGATTCAATTAAAGATATACCTATATTACATTGGATATTAATAATTATATTTATAGTAATAGTTATTCTAGGAATCCTTTACTTTGGTTCAATGAATTTATATACAATTTAAACAAAAAAAGGAGATTAAGTTATGGTAGCAATATTAGAAGTTAAAGATTTACATTATAATTATCCTGATGGTACTCAAGCTATTAAAGGTATAAATTTTAAAGTAGAAGAAGGACAAATGATTTCAATTTTAGGTCCTAATGGTGCGGGTAAAAGTACTTTTTTCTTACATTTTAATGGTATTATCGAACCAACTTCTGGTGAAATTATTATTGAAGGAAAAACATTAAAATATGATAAAAAAAGTTTACTTGAAGCAAGGGCCAAAGTAGGGGTAGTATTCCAAAATCCTGATGACCAATTATTTGCTCCAACAGTATTTGAAGATGTGGCTTTTGGTCCAATGAATATGGGTCTTGATGAAGAGGAAGTAAAACAACGAGTTGAAGAAGCATTAGAAGTTGTTGGAATGTCCGAATACGCACAAAAAGCACCTCATCATTTAAGTGGAGGTCAGAAAAAACGTGTAGCAATAGCAGGTATTCTATCAATGAGACCTAAAGTAATGGTTTTAGATGAACCAACCAGTGGATTAGATCCAAATGGTGCTTCAGCTATTATGCAATTATTATATGACTTGAATGCCGAAGGTATGACCATTATAGTTTCTACTCACGATGTTGATTTAGTACCTATGTATTCTGATAATATTAATGTTTTAAGAAAAGGAAAAATATTAAAACAAGGAAATTGTCGAGAGGTATTCAGTGATAAGGAAGTAATCGAACAAGCTGATTTAAGATTACCTTGGGTCGGACAAATATTTGAAATGCTTGAAAAAGAGGATAATATTACTTTTAAAGAGTCCGGTTATCCTTTAACTGTTGCTGATGCACGTAAAACTTTACTTGAGAAATTATAATTCTCAAATCTTTTTTTATGATATTCATGTAATATCATACTTTTCTTCACCACTTTTAATACATTATTACTTCAATGTAATATTATTATTACTTTTTATTATTTCTAAAATATTAATTACTTAGTTAAACAAAATATATAACATACATAGCAAATAAACAAAACTTATTTTATATATTCTCATTCAATTATTTTTAAAAAAATTAAAAAGGGGGAACAATATGTCAACAGGAATAGATGTGGATTATTTCCAGAAAATTATAAAAAAATTAGAAACACAAGTGGAATATGCAGATATCCGAGTAAGAAACTCTATTAACAATTCTTTAGTATTAAAAGATGGAAAAATAGATAATATTGATACAGGAATAAATTATGCTATTGGTATACGAGTTTTACAAAATGGTGCATGGGGATCAGCTTTTACGAGTGAAATAGATAAAGTTGAAGAAGCAGCACAAAATGCAACAACGATAGCTAATCAACTAAAGAGTGATGTAGAATTAACACAAACTAATCCTCAGGAAGACATAGTTAAATCCAAAGCTAAAATAAAAATTGAAGATGTTACAATAGAAGAAAAAATTGAAACAATGCAAGAACTTCATAAAATATCATTAATTGATCAAATACAAAGTACTAATATCTCCTTATCAGAATCACAATCATCTGATTTAATAATAAGCTCAGAAGGAACAAATATACTTAGTGACAACAATAGGACTGTATTATCTATGAATGCAGTAGCTTCAAATGGCGAAGTAATGCAAATAGGTCATAAAAGTCTTGGAGGAGTACAAGGTTTTGAAATAATCAATAATGCAGACTTAGAATCTTTTGCAACAGGAATATCACAAAAAGCTATAAGTTTGCTGGATGCACAAACACCACCATCAGGAGATTTTCCAGTAATACTTGATCCTGAATTAGCAGGAGTATTTATACATGAAGCATTAGGTCATGCATCAGAAGCAGACATAATATTACAAAATGACTCAATATTAAAAGATAAATTAGGACAAAAAATTGGTTCAGATTTAGTAACAGTAATTGATGATGCTTCAATTGAAACAGGATTCGGATATTATCCTTATGATGTAGAAGGTACAAAATCTGAAAAAACAACTTTAGTAGAAAATGGAATATTTAAATCAGTACTAAGCTCACGTGAAACTGCTAGTAAAGTTGGAGATGGTGAATCTAGTGGAAATGCAAGATCATCAGTCAGTAACAAACCACTAGTAAGAATGAGTAATACATATATTAAGCCTGGTGACTCATCATTCGAAGAATTAATAGAAGATTTACCTAACGGAATATACTTAAAAGGATCTCGTGGAGGACAAGTTGATACAGGTAAAGGAATTTTCCAATTTAATGCAGTTGAAGCATATAATATAGAAAACGGTGAATTAGGTTCTCACTTAAGAGACGTGTCATTATCAGGAACAACACTGGATATACTTAATAATATTACTGGCGTCGGTTCAGATTTTAATTTAAGTGTGGGATTCTGTGGAAAAGATGGTCAAACTGTTCCAGTAGGTGATGGTGGACCACATATTCGAGTAAGTAGAGCTACAGTTGGTGGAGTACAATAAATGCAAACTAATTATTTAACTCCTGAAGAAGGACAACTACTAATTAAACTGGCTAGGGAAAATATTTCCACATATCTAAAAGGTGGTGAATTTTCACAACCAAATAACTTACCTGAAAAATTTTATGAACATTTAGGAGTATTTGTAACCCTTTCCATAAATTCAAATTTAAGGGGTTGTATTGGATATCCAGAACCTTACATGCCATTAATTGAAGGATTATTAGATGTTTCTATAGCTGCTGCTCTGGAAGATCCACGTTTTAATCCTTTATCCTTAAAAGAACTGGATAATGTTCAAATTGAAGTAAGTGTTCTAACAAAACCAACTATAATTACTATTGGCAATTATGAAGATTATTTTTCATTGATAAAAGTTGGACGTGATGGATTAATAATAGAAAATTCTTATCATAGAGGTTTATTGTTACCACAAGTTCCAGTAGAACAAAAATGGGATGTAAAAACTTACTTAGAAAATTTATGTTACAAAGCAGGATTACATCAAAATTCATGGAAAGATGAAAAAACTAAAATTTATTCATTTCAAGCACAAATATTTAATGAAAAATAATGGAGGGATATAATGAAATTACCAAATATACCAACGCCTGATGAAATAATAGACAAGGCATTTAATAGGGCAAGTAAAGCAGCATCTAAAGTTAGAAGTTCTAAACTGCACCCGCGTGTTAAAGGTATGAGAATTGAAGAAGTACGTGTTCAAACAGCATGTGAAGTAATTAACAGTACATTTAACAGAATTGTAACTGAAACACCAATAATTGAAGAATTACCTGAATTTTACCAAGATTATATAGATATAGTTGTTGGTGTTGATCAGTATAAACATTCATTAGGGGCAGTGTTTTGGGCTTTAGGAGTTTTAAAACAAATAGAATCTCAATACGCTAGTAAAATACGTAAATCAGATTCATTAAGTGCAATTCCTATAAGAAAAGAAGCTTATGGTAGGATTGTTTCTGTTGTGAAAAGAATAAGTGATGAACTGGATTTCTTAGATTTTGCAAAACGAGAATTAAAACATATGCCTAATATTAACTTCAATGCTATACGTGTTGTTATTGCAGGATTTCCTAATGTCGGAAAATCCACTCTTCTAAACAATATAACTGATGCAAGTCCAAAAGTTGCAAACTATCCATTTACTACACAAGGATTACAAATTGGAAACTATGAACTTCAATATAGGCAATATCAAATTATAGACACGCCGGGTTTACTTGATAGGTCTATTAATGATATGAATGAGATTGAATTAAATGCTATAGCAGCATTAGAACATTTGGGAAATATAATTATTTATATTTTCGATCCATCTGAAACTTCTGGATTTTTAATGGAAAATCAATATTTATTATATTCAGAAATTAAAAAAGTATTTGAAACACCAATGATTTGTTTATTTAACAAAACGGATTTACTAACTGATAAATCTGTAATAAACGAATATGCAGATAAAATTGATGATCCTATATTCGAAACTAGTATTAATGATTTAAGTAAAATAGATGATATTAAAAAATTAATTCAAACAATGGGTAAAGAATTTGCTCAAGAGGATGAGTTTACAGAATATAATTTAAGGCGTAGGCATAGAAAAGAATAAGAAAATGTGATTCAAAAATAATTCTCGAAATATTTAAATAAATAAGAGATATATTATTTAATATAATAAAATAAAATATATTTTTTTTTCAGTAAAAAAGTGAGGAATGATATCATGAAAAAGGTATATGTAGATTCAAAAGACGACAAAGAAGAAGAAAAAGTTGAAGTAACAGAAGAAACTGAAGAAACAACATCAAACACTCAAGAAAAAGTTGAAGATACAGAAGAAACTGAAGAAACAACATCAAACACTCAAGAAGAAGCAGAAGATGTAGAAGAAACTGTGGATGATGAAGCAAGTACTGAAGAAAAAGAAAACTTTGATTATGTAGAATATGGTAAAGAAACTGTTGAAGAAACCAAGAATATGGCTGAAAAAATGTTTAATGATGTCGTTGCCACATTAAAATCAAGACAATCAGAATGGAATAAAACATTTGAAGAATACACAGCTAATAAACCACCAGTGGACTTACTTGAATATGAAGAAAATTTAGTTATTAAAATGGATACACCTAGGGCATCAAAAGATGATATATCTATTAAAATGTCTACTGATTCTGTTGAAATAATTGTAGATTTCCCTGATTTACTTGCAGAAGATGAAGAAGTTAAAGTTTTACGAAAAGAAAGATGTTCTGGAAAAACCAAAAACGTAATCCCTTTACCTGTTGAAGTAGATATTAAAGAAGTTAAAGCTTCTTTTGAAGATAATGAATTAACAATAACTCTTCCAAAAATCAAAGGTAAAAAGGTAGATGTTGAAATATTATAGGTAAAAACTGTTTTTACCTTTTTCTTTTTTTTATACTTTTTTTTTCAAAATATATTTTTTTATGGTGATAAAATGAAACCTTATGTAATTTTAATAGGTTCTGCATCTGGTATAGGAAAATCCACCATTGCTTCAGAAGTCTCAAAAAAATTGGACATTAAATATTTGATAGAAACTGATTTTATTCGTGAAATAGTTCGTGGAATAATCGGATCGGATTATGCTCCTGCTTTACATAAATCTTCATATAATGCATACACAACATTAAGAGATTCCTATAACTATGAAACTGAAGAAAAACTTATTGAAGCAGGTTTTGAAGAGCATGCATCTTTTGTTATTCCAGCTATAGAAAAAGTAATAAAACGTTCTGTAAAAGATAAAGATTCCATAGTTATTGAAGGAGTTCATTTAGTTCCTGGTTTAATTAATATTGAACAATTTAAAGAAGATGCTAATGTGTATTTTTTTATTTTAACAGCTGATAAAGAAGCTCATCAAGAACGTTTTATATCCAGAGCTATGGCGATAAAACGTGGTGGGGCTCAACTGGATTATTTTAAAGAAAACAGAATAATTAACGATGATCTCATACGTAAAGCAAATTCTTTATCAATTCCAGTAATAAACAATACATCTAAAGATAATACTTTGAAGAAAATTTTACAAATAATTAATGAAGTTTCTGAAGAAGTATTTTTGCAACATAGTATTGAAGAAATAGATTTGGAACGCCAGATAATCACAAAATATGGTGGAAAAATTACAGATATTTCATATTTCATTCCTGAGTTTAAAGAACCTTTAACTCGTAAAATTGATGAGTATGATGATGAATTTAATTCACATAAATTCATTAGTCACATAGAATCAGATTCTAAACAGAAAGAATCATTGGCTAAATTATATGAGTTATCAAATAATATTCATAGTCATCATATTTCTGCTCCTGATAAAGAAAATTTAGATAGAATTATTCAAGAATTAAAAAAACATGGGTTAGTAATAGAAAAACCAGTTAAAAATTAATTTTTAAATAACATTAAGTATTAAAATGATAACATGAACGAAGATAATATTGATTTTACTAAAGAGATAATGTATTCTGATTGTCCAGTATGTGGTGGAGTTAAAACTTTAGAGGTAACTAATAGAACGGATAATATACCTTACTTTGGAGACATGTTGGAGACAGCAGTGTCCTGTAAAAAATGCGGATACCAATCTTCAGATAGTATATCCTTAGAGCATAATGATCCTATAAGATATTCCTTAAAAATTGATAATACTAAATTAAATACGAGGGTGGCAAAGTCACAGACGGCCACAATCACTATTCCTGATTTGGGATTGAAAGTGGAACCTGGACCAAAATCACAGGGTTATGTTTCAAACGTTGAAGGTATATTAAATCGATTTGAAAGTGCGGTAGTCCGAGCTATTAAACTTGAAGGTGCGGATATAGAAAGGGATGTTAATGAAAAAGCTCTTGATATAATAGAATTTATTACAAAAATTAAAACTGGTGAATATTCAACATTACTTATATTGGAAGACCCATTTGGTAACAGTTTGATTGATGATGATGATGCTGATAAAGAATTATTAACTCAAGAAGAAGTTGATAAATTACAAACAGGCTTCACAACAATCGATCAAGATGAGGTGGAATAATGACTGTCCTTGATGTGATGGAAAAAAGATACAGTGTAAGAGGATATCTTGATAAGGAGATAGAAGAAGAAAAATTGAATAAAATTTTAAAAGCTGCTCAAGTTGCACCTACTGGAGTAAATGCTCAAGCATTTAAAATTTATGTAATTGATACAAAAAAACATGAAGAAAAATTAAAACAAATAGGTAAATGGGAATGGTTTACTGAAGCTCCATATATCATTGCTGTTGTTTCAAAACCTAAAGATGCTTGGACTAGGTGGGATGGAAAAAATATAGCTGATATAGATGCTACAATTGTTATGGATCATATTATTTTGGAAGCTACTGAATTAGGTTTAGGTACCTGTTACATAGCAGCATTTAATAAAGAGCCGTTAGCTGAACTGCTTCAGTTATCTGAAGATTATGAACCTGTTTTATTAACTCCTTTAGGTTATCCTAATGCTGAACCTAGGGGTACTGATAGAAAAAGTATTGATGAATTAGTGGAATTCATCTAAATCTATTTTTTTTAAAATTTTTCCATATTCTCGGAACTGCAAAAATATTGATTAAAAACTGAATCAATATATATGTTACTAATATAAGAGCTATAATTATCTCTATAATTAATTCATATTGCATATACCCAAGATAAATATTTAAGTTTGTTAAATATTTCATAGTTTGCAAAGTCGTTATTGTGTTAATTACAATAGGGAATGTGTATGCAGCATATGTTGGATAAAATGGAAAATGGATATATTCAATATATTTTGCTAGTACGAAAATATACAATAATTTAGTAATTACATAAAAAGATATTACTAAATAAAAATTGTTTGGCGTCACTGAAGCTAAATATCCAACAGCACACAAACTAAAAGGTGCAGCATAAACACCTATAACTGGTTTTGTTTGTTTAACAATAGGCATATTCAAATATCTATATGAAACTATTGCAAAAACAATTAATACAAAGATTAAACTTATCCAAAAGGATATTGTTCCAATAACTTCCTGATTAAATGTAGGAGCACTTATTGCTATCATTTGAATTCCAGCAAATACAACAAAAGATCCAGCAGTAAAATCACTTAAATCAAACTTATAAAAAAATCGTACTATATAGTTAATTACGAAAAAAGTATGTAACAATATTGCAAATATCCATAGTATTATTGAAGAATAACCTACATATGGATAGATGTAATTTGATAATAACATTAATGTCATAGAAAAAGTAGCTATAATACTTGCTAGAACCGGATTTTCCAAATCTTTTTTTAGAGTTTCAGGGTATTTAATTAATTTAATCAATACTAAAATTATAAGAAATGTAGCTATTAATCCACATATTTCTCTGCTAAGTGGGAAGTAATCATGGAATAAATTTCCCATTGCAGTTATACCTAGAACAACTCCACCTATAGAAATGGGTAAATTTTTAATGTTAGTTTTCATATTTTTTTTCCTATTGATTTATAGGTAAATTTATGTTAAAACTATTATTTAAAAAAAAGTAACTGTGGGGGTGAATAATTGGAGTTTTAGAATAAATCGTCTTCTTCATCTTCTTGGTTTGGTTTATCATTAATTTTTAAGGTTGCTTTAACGTCCATACTCAATGCATCACAGTCTGCTTTAATAGCATCTAAATGTTTTAAAATTCTTATTTTTTCTTCGTTTATTCGTTCTATATTTGTGTATGGGTATGTTGATTCTTTAAGCATTTCATATTCGACAGTGGAATAAGGATAATCATTTAATTGTTTACATACATTTGCGAGAACATCTCCTAAAAATTTATTCATTTCTACTTTAACACGTTCTCTTATCATTTTGTCATCGTCTAAATGTTGTTTCATTAAACGTACAACTTCTGCTTTTGCAAATGGTAATTTTTCATCATCTTCATCCATGTATTCTTCATTTTCATCGAAGTTTTCTTCACTTTCTAAATTTTCAATTTCGGTTTCTTCGATTTCTTCATTTATTTCTTCATATTCTGCCATAAAAATCACGTGTATTTTTTTATATATTACTTAAATTCAAGTACTGTTATTAATTATGTTATTTTTAGTTAATAAATGTAATGTCAATTTAATGTATTTTATGATTAATTAACGTACTATTTAAATCTATTATACATATTTTAGTGTAAAGACTATTTAATTTACTAAATTTTACTAATGAAATTTCTCAAAAAAATAAAGATAAATATGGGTTAAATTTCCTTTTTGGGTTAAAAAAAAGATAGAAAAATAGTTAAGAAAAAAAATTAATATTTCATTGATAAAAAAATTATAAAATATTCAAACTCAAATCAATAGTTTTAACACTATTTGTAATAAAACCACTTGATATAACATCTACATTTAATTTAGCATAATCCAATATGTTATCAGGAGTAATACCTCCACTAACTTCAATGATAACTTCTTCACGTAATCTACGTTCTTGAAGTGTGGTTAAAACAGAACTTATTTCCTCAGGGGACATATTGTCTAACATCACAATATCTGCACCAAACATACTAGCACGAACAGCATCATCTTCATTTTCTACTTCAATTTCTATTTTTTTTGTAAAACTAACATTTTCTTTAGCTAATTCGATTGCTTCGATAACTCCACCAACCACTTGAATATGGTTATCTTTAATTAACACACAATCATCTAACTTAAATCTATGTGTATCTCCACCACCAATTTCAACTGCTTTTTTTTCTAATTTTTGAAGACCGGGGATAGTTTTACGTGTACAAGCAACTCGAACATTTGGATTAACTTCTTGAACCTTATCTACTGTATTTCGGACAATGGTTGCAATACCACTAAGATGCATCAAATAATTTAAAATGGTTCTTTCAACCATTAAAATATCTCTAGCTTTACCTTCAAATTCTAAAATTACATCACCCTTATGTATTTGGTCCCCATCAAAAAAAGTACTGGAAATATTTAAATCAAATTCATCAATAATATAATGAGCAACATCCATCCCTGCAAGTATTCCCTCTTCCTTACATAAAATTTCTGCTTGAGCCCATTTATTTTCAGGTACAAGACTATTTGTGGTTATGTCTTCAAAACCAATATCATCGAATATGTTTTCGATGATACGATTATCACTAAAAATTGTCATATTAGAAAATCCCCTTATAAATTTTTATTTAATATATAATAATTTCTCATTTTAATTAAATATTATTTTTTTATTTTTTTACAAAATAATTTTTCATTTAAAATATTAAAAATATGAAATATAGATATAATATTATATAACAATTTATTGTTTCATTAATAAAAAATAATTATATAATGGGGTATTAATATAATAGAATTAACTTTTTTGGGTACTGCTTCAGCTATTCCTACAAAAACTCGTAATCATACTGCTATTGTATTAAAAATATATGATAGGACAGTGTTATTTGATTGTGGTGAAGGAACTCAAAAACAAATAATGGATGCACAAGTAAGTCCTATGAAAATTGATGATATTTATATCTCGCACTTACATGGCGATCATATACTGGGATTACCTGGTATTATTCAATCATTAGCATTTAGGGGTCGTACAAAACCTTTAAACATATATGGGCCAATAGGGATTAATGATTTGATAGAACATATAAAAAAATTAGGTTATTTCACTATCTCTTATGAACTCATAGTGCATGAAATAAAAGATGATGATGTAGTAATTTATCAACAAAATAATTTCTTAATTAAAGCAATGAAAATGAAACATACAGTTACTAATTATGCATACAAAATAGAAGAAATAAAACAACCTAAATTTTTAAGGCCAAAAGCAATAGAATTAGGAGTCCCTCCAGGACCATTATTTGGTAAATTACAAGCTGGTCATTCAGTAGAAGTGAATGGCATAACCATACTCCCAGAACAAGTTTTAGGTCCTCCTAGAGAAGGAGTGAAATTAGTTTATAGTGGAGATACAATACCTCAGGAACAAATGATTTACTTTGCAAAAGATGTTAATGTTTTAATACACGAAGCAACTTTTGCTAAAGAATACCGTGATAAAGCTGTTGAAAACGGCCATACTATCGCAGAAGATGCTGCAAGGATAGCTAATGAAGCTAATGTAAATCAATTAATATTAACTCATCTGTCAAATAGATATACAAGTTCTAAATCATTAGAAGATGAAGCAAAGGAAATTTTTGAAAATACAGTTTATGCTGAGGATATGATGACTGTAATTGTAGAAAATAATAAACCAGTTAAAATAATTAAACAAGAATAAAATAATTTGGGTGTAAAAATGTCATTATTTAGTAAAATAGAAGTTAAACCAGAAATGGAACCTTTTATTAAAAAAGGAGAAGGTGTTGGAGTAGTTAAAATTAGTGGTTATGGTAAAGCATCTGCAAGAATTGAATCTCATAAAATAATTCTAGAATCTTATGATGAAGATTATCCTATAATTGAATCAATATCTGCAATATCTGTCTTAAGTTATGATCCGGGAAATTTTTTTCAAGAACCAAAATTAGGCATAAGCTTTGGTGAAAAAGAATACACTTTGGCTGGTGTTGATAATAATGATGAAGAACTGGAAGCATTCTATCAATCAATTCTTAATTTAAAGAAAACAGAAAAGAATCAAAAAACCAATTCTGTTAATCAAGAAGCTTCTAAAGATTCAAAAAAACTTAACGAAGATATAGATGAATTAAATGAAGTGGAAAAAGAATTAGACCATACAACCGCATCTACAGGAACAACAAACAAAATAAAAAGTTTCTTATCTAAAAAACATTCACCAACTAATCAAGACGTTAAAGATACAGAATCAAAAGAAGACTCTAAAAATATTAAAGATTTCTTAACAATTAAATCTAAAAAATCAGAAGATTTAGAATCTGTTCTGGAAGAAAATGATCAAGAAACTACAGAAAATAACCTCAAAACAAAAGAAGAAACTATCTCATCAAAAGAACAAGCAGACTCAAATAATCAACCTAATGCTATAAAAAATGATGCAACTGAGAAACAAGAAAAATCAGAAATCGAACTTATCGAAGAATCTGATGAATTTGATGAATTTGATGCTTTTGAAGATTTTGATGATGATGAAGAAATAATATTAGAAGATGATAATGAATTAGATGAACTAGTAGTTGAAGATGAAGAAGATACTGAAGTAATTGTCGAAGAAGTAGATGAAACAGATGACACAGTAACAGTCGAAGATGAAGAAGATTTAATTATCGAAGAAAGAACAGAAAAACCAGAAAAAACAAATGATAACAATAACATTACTCCTCAGAGTAATCCTCAAGAAAATAAAAAAATTATAGAAAAAACCACAGAAAATACAAATATTGAAAAATCAATTAAATCTACAACAAATCAAATACAAGAAGTATCTTCCGAAAAAAATATCATTGAAAAAGATATGAACAAATCTCAAAATGATTTAAAAGAAGAAATATCTAATGTAAAAGATGAAATAAATGATAAAATAAATAACATAAATCAAGAAATTTCAAACCAAGGCGATTTAAATCAAACAACAACAAATACATTTGATCCAGTATACCAAATAAGAAGATACTACGAACTTAAAGAAGACGGAATCATAACCGAAGAAGAATTTGAACAAAAGAAAAAACAATTACTTGATTTATAAAAATGGTGAACAAATGAAAATATATAATATTGTTGGTAAAATATTAGGATTTGTAGCAGTACTAACAATATTGATTATAATATTTATTAAATTAATAATAGGATAAAGCAAAAGGTGAAAAAATGAATATTCCGTGGGTAGAAAAATATAGACCTCAAACACTTGATGATGTAGTAGGACAAGAACAAATAGTGACAAGATTAAAAAGATATGTGGACGAAAACTCAATGCCCAATATTATGTTTACAGGTTCAGCCGGTGTCGGAAAAACAACATGTGCACTAGCATTAGCAAAAAGTCTTCTTGGAGAATATTGGCAACAAAATTTTTTAGAATTAAATGCTTCTGATGCAAGAGGAATTGACACGGTACGAAATGAAATAAAAAGTTTCTGTAAACTCAAAGCAGTAGGTTCACCATTTAGAATTATCTTTTTGGATGAAGTAGATAACATGACTAAAGATGCACAACAAGCACTACGTCGTGAAATGGAAATGTATACAAAAACATCATCATTTATATTATCATGTAATTATTCATCAAAAA
>ODAI014304256.1_pt1 | contig 14449 bp, 16 predicted proteins | sample 1539321 | NCBI WGS metagenome assembly ODAI01 (sample SAMN02144231, study PRJEB22623) | gut metagenome | biome: sheep rumen | host: Ovis aries | place: New Zealand
CATGCACTTGACCAATTCGGGAAAGTTTTTCTTTATCAGCCGGAATGTTTCAAGTGCATAGTCCGATGCAAGGGTATCTCCCGGACCTGCAATTCCTGCGACTTTTATTGCAGGACAGAGTTCAAGTGATTTCCTGATAACATCTATTGCTTCCTCAGGCTTTATCACCGTTGATGCAACTCCGGGACGCTTTTCGTAATCGTTGATACGTCTGTCACAGAATCGGCACTCAATATTGCAGGTGGGACTTATCGGAAGATGTATCCTTCCTGTTGTCCCCTTCTTGCCTCTTGCATAGCAGGGATGCTTATCGGTCAGTTCTTCATAGGATATCGCCATTCGTCCACCTCCCACAGCCTGTCAGCTATTATTTTATCTATGAGCGGCTCTATGGGAAACGGTGCTTCATAGACCGTAAGCCCTCGGCTTTCAAGCTGCTCTGATGCACCTGTTCCTATTTTTGCCACAACTACTGCATGAACGTCGCTGAGTACATCAATCACCTTGTCAAATGACGAATCATTGTGATAATGTCCCTGACAGACACGCTCTACTTCCCTCGTGCCGATAAAACTATAAGTATTATCATCTATTTCGATTATATGAAATCGCTCTGCATGACCGAAATGCTGATTTACGACAAGTCCATCGGTAGATGCGACAGCTATTCTGTACGCCATATTTTTCCTCCTTTGCTTTGGGTTATGTGATTATTATACATAGGGACTGCAGATTTGTCCAATACTTGTTACTGAGACTTGATTCTCAGAAAAACCGATATCCCTGCTTTTATACATTTAGATACAGACAGCCTTATTCCGAATAATTCTCCGGAATATCACGGGTATCGGATTTTCTTAGAATCAATACTCAAAAAGAAGAATTGGACAGGTCATGCATTCTGTGATAAACTAAATCTCGTAATCCAAACGAAAGGAAAGATGAATAAATGAAAAGAAAAACTGCACTGTTTACAGCGGGTATCCTCGCTGTTTCTGGTCTGCTGAGCGGATGCGGAAAAAAGGACAATGATTCCGATAAGCTGAATGTGGGATATCTTCCATCTCCCGGACACTTGTTGTATTTCGTTGCACAGGAAGAAGGATTTTTCAAGGATGAAGGACTTGACATAAATCTCGTTCTATTCAATGAAAACAACAGCGAGCTAACAGCCCTGGAATCAGGGAAGATAGACGTTGGAGCTTTCGGTTCAAGTGAACTGGTCACGTTTCTCGGTGACGGTCATGACATTACTGTCTTCGGAGGAGCTATGATCGCCGGTCACGGACTTATCGTAAAGCCTGAGCTTGTTGACGGTATCCCGGAAGAAGACTGGTCCCTTGAGCTGCTGAAAGGTAAAAACATAGGCGTTGAAGGAGTTGACTCCGGTCACATCGTTTACAGAGAAGCACTTAAGAAACTGGGACTTGAAAATGATGTGGAATTCAAGGTATTTGCTGACGGGGCTGACGCTTACAATTCACTAAAAAATGATGATATAGATGCGGCAATACTTTACTCACCATATCGTATTCTAGCTGAAGATGAAGGATATGTTATCCTCTCAAACAGCGGCAAGGTGGAGGGCTACGAGAACCATGTATGCTGCCGTCAGGCGGCTCTCACTTCAAGCCTTGAAGAAAAGCCTGATACATATACCGCATTCCTGAGAGCACTGATCCGGGCATATCATTTCTATCAGGAGAACCCTGATGAGACCATCGACGATCTTGCAATATATGTTGATGTTGACAAGGATTCACTCAAAAAAGATACTTACGAATACGATTCACAGATTGCAAATCCGGATCCTGATATTCTGGGAATGAATAATTTCTATGACGCACTTCTCGATCTGGGTTTTATTGAACCATTTGATATTTCCAGCGGACTTTCTTCTGAGCTTTACAGCAAGGCACTGAATGACGTTCTTAAGGAGTCTCCTGATGATGAAATCTATAAATATCTTGCTGAGTATAACGAAAGAAGAGACAAATGAACAGATTAAAACGATTATTATCGATCACACAGATACTGTTTCTGATAAGCATTGCTGTACAGTTCCTTCCGGATAAAACAGTGCGTTCAGGACAGCGTATATATGCGATAGAGCTTCTGCTTTTTATTGAAGGTATATTTGCCGCTGCTGCAATTCTTCTGCCTGATGGCAAAGATTTTAAAACTTACAGCGGGGTTTTCGGATTCATATTCGCTGCGGCAGCCGTCTGGACTCTTGTTACGGCTAAATTCAATCTTGTTCCGCAGGATATATTCAAGGCGCCTGATATCGTCACAGAACAGTTCATCAAGGATCGTCCAAGGCTAATGAAGGATCTCCACAGCAGCCTGATAACAATAACCAAGGGATATGTTCTTGCATTGATAACAGCTATCCCTGCAGGACTGTTTCTCGGCTGGAACAAACAGATAGGAAAAATAAGCGAACATATTGCTGACTTTTTTGGCTCCATCCCTCCTGTCGTATTCATCCCATATGCGATAGCACTTCTGCCGACATTTGACAGCTGTTCAGTCTTTGTAATATTTATCACATCATTCTGGCCTATACTTTCGGGAACAATGAGCGGAGTAAGTAATATTAGCGCAGAAACCGTCAGCAGTGCAAAGGTCCTGTGTGTATCACATCCGACTATGCTTTTCCGTATACTTCTGCCTGCTTCTCTGCCGCAGATATTTGACGGATGCAATATTGCTCTTCAGATGTCTTTTATTCTTCTCACCTCAGCAGAAATGATAGGCGGAAACAGCGGTATAGGATTCTATATCCAATACTATACAAATTTCGGCAACTTTACACGCATTATGGTTGGTATCGTTTTTCTTGGAACGGTAGTAACTTTAGTCACCAATCTGGTGAAAGCTTTAGAGGCGCATCTGCTGCGCTGGAAAAAATAATGAAAGGATAATAAGAATGGCAAAAAATATTCAATTAGATCTTGAAACAGTTGAGAACCGTGAAATGCGTCTCGGTTCCATTATTTCCTGGGACGGCAAGGCTTCCGAACTTGTTGAGCTTTCCCGCTATGAGGAACGTGCACTGAGACATAAAGGATGCCCCGGTGCCGGAAAAAACGGTGAGGGCTGCCGCTTATGCGAGCTTAATATGCCCTTCAATCAGCAGAGTATGTGTGCAAATTCCATCGCTGCCTGCCAGGCAGGAAATATCCGTGATTGTGTGCTTATACAGCACTCGCCTGTGGGCTGTACAGCTCGTAATCCAGAATTCAACCTTGCATTCCGAAATGGTCTGGAGCGACGTGGTATTGAGCCGCACAATATAAATATAATGACCACAAACCTGCTTGAAAATGACATGGTTTTCGGCGCTTCTGAAAAGCTGAGAAAGGCTGCAAGAGAGGCATTTGAGCGGTATAACCCCAAAGCTATCTTCTTCTCGATGAGCTGTTCCACCGCCATAATAGGTGAAGATCTGAGCAGTATCGCATCCGAAATGGAAGATGAACTGGGAATCCCTGTTGCACCTATGCAGTGTGAGGGCTTCCGCTCCAAGCACTGGTCAACAGGCTTTGATATCGCTCAGCACGCTGTTCTGAGACATATAGTCAACAAACACCCTAAAAAACAGCCTAACCTTATAAATATAGTTGCGCTGTGGGGAACTGATTATTTTACCGATATGCTAAAGCCCCTTGGTCTGCGTGTTAATTATATCATGGATATAGCAAGCTTCGATGAACTTGCTCAGACTTCTGAGGCTGCTTGCACTTCTACTTTCTGTCATACTCTCGGATCATATTTTTCAACTGCTCTCGAGGAGGTTTACGGTGTTCCTCAGATAAGAGCTCCTCAGCCTTACGGATTTGCCGGAACTGATGCATGGCTTCGTGCAATCGCTAAACAGGTCGGCAAAGAAAAAGAGGCGGAAGAATATATCGCTGCTGAGCATGAACGTGTAAAGCCTAAAATAGAAGAGCTCAGAGAAAAGCTCAAAGGTGTAAACGGATTTGTTCTTACAGGCTCATCATATGCACACGGCCTTATCTCGGTATTGCGTGACCTTGGAGTTACAGTTGACGGATCAGTAGTATTCCACCATGATCCTGTTTACGACGGTGGTTATGAGGAGCAGAATACTCTGAAAACTCTCGTTGAAAACTACGGCGATATACCTCACTTTACAGTCAGCAAATGTCAGCCCTTCCAGCTCCCTTCACTGCTCAGCCGTGTAAAAGCTGATTTTATAATCATCCGTCACAACGGACTTGCACCGAATGCTGCAAGAATGGGTATACCGTCCTTTGCTATCGGCGACGAACACTTCCCTGTTGGCTATGACGGAATGATCCGTGTAGGTGAGGCTGTTCTTGAAGTTCTTGCCCGTAAAAAAATGAATCAGGTACTTAAACGTCATGTTGAACTACCATACAGTGACTGGTGGCTGAGTCAGAAAGATCCTTTTATTCTGGCAAATCATCCGGAAGTGCTTGATGAAACATACAAGGAGGTACAGGAATAATGGCGAAGAAGAAACATACAACGATAACTCATCCGCATTATGCGTGTGCAATTGGTGCAGCATATACAGTATCAGCTATACCAGGGGCAGTTCCTATAATCAACTGCGGCCCGGGATGCGTAGACCAGCAGTATTTTACCATGTCCTTCTGCAATGGTTTTCAGGGCTCAGCCGGTGCAGGCGGAGGCGATATTCCAGGTACTAATTCCGGCGAAAATGAGATCGTTTTCGGCGGCGCAAAAAAACTTGACGGTGTTATAAAATCTGCGCTTAAAATAATGAAGGGAGATCTGTTCGTAGTTCTGTCAGGCTGCTCTCCACAGCTTGTTGGAGATGATGTGGCTTCAGTGATAAAGCCATATCGTGAACAAGGCTATCCTATAGTTCATGCCGAGGTGCCGGGCTTTAAAGGCAACAATCTCTGGGGACATGAGGAAGTCGTCCTTGCTATAATAGATCAGTTTGTCGGAGAAGCAAAGGGTATACATCGCCGTAAAAAGCTGATAAACCTGTGGATGGGTGCGCCATACTTCAATACATTCTGGCGTGGAGATATTATTGAAATAAAGCGTATTCTCGAAGCTGCGGGCTTTGAAGTCAACGTTTTCTTCGGCAGTGAAAGCGCCGGTGTTTCTGAATGGAAGAGTATCCCAAAAGCTGCATTCAATCTTGTACTTTCTCCATGGTTAAATCTGAGGGTCGCTAAGCATCTTGAGGAGAAATACGGTCAGCCCTATCTTCACATTCCTGTGATACCTGTCGGCGAGGAAGCAACGTCTGCTTTCCTTCGCCAGGTAGTTGAATTTGCAGGTATCGACAACTTAAAAGCTGAAAAATTCATCGAAAAAGAGGCAAAAAGATACTACTATTTCTTCGATCATTTCGCAGACTTTTTTGCTGAATACTGGTTCGGTTTCCCATCAAAATTCACTATTGTCGGAGATGCGGCTTATAATATAGCACTTTCCAAATTTCTAGCAGACCAGATCGGACTGATACCTGTCGGACAGATAATCTCCGATAATACTCCCGTAAAATACAGGGATGAAGTCGCTGCTCTTTATAATGAACTTTCCGAAGGCGTTTTCGGAAATGTTGAGTTTATCGAGGACGGTTATCTCATTGAGCAGAAAATTTCAGAATACGACTTCGGAAGCAGTACTCCGCTTATACTTGGCTCCTCATGGGAACAGGACGTTGCAAAGGAAAAAGGAGCAGTCCTTGTTGAAGTAGGTACAATAGCAACCGAGGAAGTCGTGCTGAACAGAACATATGTAGGTTACTCCGGAGCACTTCAATTCATCGAAAAAATTTATTCATCAGCTGTAAGCGGATAATTTATCATATAATATTAAAGCCTGAAAGCGTAATATCAGCTTTCAGGCTTTTTTCTTATTCTCTTACTTTCAGCTCACGTCTGACCTCATCAATAAACTGCTTCCCCATGCTGCTGAGGATATTGTTCTTCTTGGTGATATAGCCTATATTCATTGAACTCTGAACACTGTCATCATTTTTGAAGGGTATCACAAGAAACTGGTCTCCGCTGAGCTTTTCTGAGTAGATGCTCGAACAAAGCGTGTAACCGTTAAGTCCTGCCATAAGATTCATCATAGTTGCACGATCGGTTGCCTTGACCGTCTTCTGGTAGGCGTGTTCTATCAGTATCTCCTCAGCGAAATATATCTCTGTTTCATTTTCCTGCTCAAAAGAAAGACATGGGTAAGGGTCAAGCTGTTCAAAGGTCAGCTCCTTTTCACCAGCAAGTGGATGAGAACGGGCAAGATATACACTGGCGGGACATTCTATAAGCGATGTGAAATCCAGTTCATTCTCACGGAGAAGCCTGTTTATCACTCGCTGATTCGCTTCGCAGGTATATATTATACCTATCTCACTTTTCAGTGAGCTTACGTCCTTTATCACGTTTGCAGTCGAAGTTTCTCTCAGTGCAAGGTCAAATTGATTTGAGTCATAATGCTTGGCCATTTCGATGAAAGCCTTTACCGCAAAGGAGTAATGCTGCATAGAGACCGCAAAACGTCTTCGGAACTTCATTTCCTCTCCGTATTCCTCCATTACTTCCTCGTATTGCTGATAGACCCGCTTCATTTTTGCAAGAAACGTCTCCCCCTCAACTGTAGTGGTGACACCCTTGTGAGTGCGGTGAAATATCTGTATGCCAAGTTCTTTTTCAACGTCCCTGACAGCACCTGTCAGTGTCGGCTGAGCAATAAAAAGCTTTTCAGCCGCCTTGTTCATTGAACGTGATTCTGATATCGTAAGTAGATAATTGATCTGTTGTAAAGTCATAAAACACCTCGTAAAAAAACAGCTTCTTCATTATTGAAGAAGCTGTTTTGTCGTTTCATTTTAATGTATTATTTAGGAGGTTATACACTAAATGTTTTCAGCTAAATATTGCTTCCTTATGTTACATCGTCCCTTGCTGCACATTCGGTCAGTCCCCCTGACAATGGAACGGAGCATTCTTAACCTACAGGATATAATAGTTTTCATTTTGACCGCTCCTTTCGTTTGGTATGGTTATATTATACCCCGAAAAAAGCATTTTGTCCAATGCAAAAAAACAATTACAGATTATAGAAATACATTATAAATCATTTCTCTTTCATGCATAGATCCTTTACTACCTCACCTGCTATGATAAGTCCGGCAACTGACGGCACAAAAGCTGTGCTTCCGGGAATATCACGGCGCTCTGTACATTTATGCTTTGCTCCCGGAGGACAGATGCAGTGTGTACGGCAGGATATGGACATATCCTCGATAGGACGTGTAGGCTTTTCCTCGGAATATACGACTTTCAGTTTCTTTACTCTGCGCTTTCGGCACTCGATACGCATTACTTTTGCAAGAGGACACATTTTTGTATCATATATATCCGCAACACGAAATGCTGTAGGATCAAGCTTGTTCCCTGCTCCCATACTGCTGATTATAGGGATATTCAGCTCCTGTGCCTTCATAACAAGCGCAAGCTTAGCTGTGACAGTATCAACTGCATCGACAATATAATCATACTCTCCGAATGGGAACTCATCTTCGTTCTCCGGCAGAAAAAAGCACTTATGTATACGAATGTCCGCATCGGGATTTATCTCTCTCATTCGTTCAGCCATGACCTCTGCCTTGTACTTTCCCACTGTTTTTCTTGTGGCGATTATCTGTCTGTTGAGATTTGTAAGACAGACCTTATCATCGTCGATAAGGTCAAATTTATATACTCCGCTTCTCACAAGTGCCTCGCAGACGTATCCGCCAACACCGCCGATACCAAATACCGCTACCCTTGCATTTGCAAGCTTATTCATGCCCTCACTTCCTAAAAGAAGCTGTGTTCTTGAAAACTGATTCAACATAATTCCCACCTGATTATCTCATAGTAAATTCATAGTTATAATATGATTATATAACAAGATAAAAAATATGTCAATATCTTATTCCTACAAATCTTATTGACAAAGTAGTTTTATGAAGCTATAATATACTCATACCCTACAAAAAATACAGAGGTGAGATATATGAAAAATGAGATCAGACAAGCTATTTATGACAAATATATTGCACCGACAAAAAAAGAGCGACCCGACTTTATCGGAGTTGAGATAGAAATGCCTGTTGTAAACCTTAGCGGACAGGCTGTTGACGAGACTGTTTCCATAAAAACAGCCGAAAGATTTATTGAACACTTCGACTTCAAAGTATCCGGCAGGGATACTGACGGAAATATTACATCTGCCAAGGATGATCTGACAGGAGATATTCTCTCTTTTGACTGCTGCTATTCCAATCTTGAGCTTTCATTCGGCAAAGCTGTTGGACTGTTTGAAATAAAGGAGAGATTTGAAAAATACGTCCGTTTTCTTAATTCCGAATTCGGAAAATTCGGCTACACTCTTACAGGTATGGGTATCAACCCCAATGCGGACATAAACCATAATCTGCCTATCCAGAATGAGCGCTACCGTATGCTCTATCACTATCTTCACTCCTACCCCGACCATGCAGATGAGGTTGATATACGTTTTCATAAGCGTCCAGATTTTGGTACATTCACCAGTGCTTCACAGGTCCAGCTTGATGTGGATTATGAGCAGCTTACAGATGTTATCAATGTTTTCGGCCTTCTTGAACCCTATAAAGCCATTCTTTTCGCCAACTCCTACCTTCCCGATTATCCTGACTATCTATGCGTGAGAAATATGCTCTGGGAGCACAGTATGCAGGGCTATAATCCGCACAATGTTGGTATGTTCGGAAAGAAAATAACAAATACTGACGAGCTTATCGACTATATCGGCACTCAGTCAATTTACTGCACTATGCGTGACGGAAAGTATATTAATTTCACACCGATGACAGTTGACGATTTCTTCTCCAGTGATTCCGTTGAAGGTGAATTCTATGACGGAAAGGAATACAAGAAAATTCAATTTGCTCCCGAAAAAAACGATCTTGAATATCTCCGCACTTTCAAGTTCGAGGATCTTACATTCAGAGGAACTATTGAATACAGAAGCTCCTGCTGTCAGCCTCTTTCAGAAGCTCTGACAGTTGCGGCATTCCACACAGGACTGAAAGAAAAGCTGTACGAGCTCAAGGAAATAGTTGAAAAAGACGAAGTGATCTATTCTCATGGCTTCAATGCAGCTGAGCTTCAGAAACTGCTGTCAAAGCAGAAACTCCCTGAATATATTGATGAGGGTGCGGTTGAACGACAGCTTATCCGCATTCTCGACCTTTCATCGGAAGGACTGGTTCAGCGTGGTCTTAGCGAAGAAGCACTGCTTGCTCCGCTTTATGAGAGAGTTCGCCTACATACAAATCCCGCAAGGACTATGCTTGACGGTATAAAGAACGGCATACCAATGTCAAACTATATCAGACAGTATGCTGCTATTTGAGGTGTATTATGAGCAATAATGATATCAGAAACGCAGTCATTTCTGATAATGAGCTGCATTTTTCACATGACGGCAGAGACTATCTGCTTTATGGCTGGGATCAGTGTGATGGATACTTTCTCAGCCTTGAATGTGACGGAGAACTTATCTGGCAGTCAGCACCTATGTCAAAGTCTGACTGCATTGATGAATTTGTCCGCTATTATGCCGGATTAAAGAATTAGGACTCTATGTCTGATCAAATACTTTCAGATATCAGGTCAGATCTTCATATCGCTACTTGCAAGACTTACGATATACGCAGCATATCCGCCCTCAATATTATAAACGTCATAGCCACGGTCTTCAAGGATCTCGGCAACTTCTTCGCTGAGGTCACCTGTTCTGCACAGAACGTAAACAGGCTTATCCTTGGGGAGCTTTGAAAGTCCCGATGATATCTGGTCAAACGGCACATTTACTGAGCCTTTGATCCCATTTCTTTCAAATTCTTCTCTGCTTCTTATATCCAGAAGCAATACTTTTCCGGTATCAATACATTTGATTTCCGCTGCATTTATGCTTTTCATATTCATTTCCTTTCAGGAGGTAAAAATGGCTCTATCAGATGAACAGCTTGAACGCTATTCAAGACATATAACACTTAAAGAGATCGGTGTAAGGGGGCAGAAAAAGCTTCTCGCCGCCAAAGTTCTAATCATAGGCGCAGGAGGCCTCGGTGCACCTGCTGCAATGTATCTTGCCGCTGCAGGTGTCGGAACTATCGGCATTGCAGACTGTGACAAGGTGGAACTTTCTAATCTGCAAAGACAGATAATCCATACCACTGATGATGTGGGAAAAACAAAGGTACAGTCCGCTGCTGAAGCGATAAATGCTCTCAACCCAGATGTTACGGTAAAAACATACCACGCATACGTCAGCAGTAAAAACATCGCAGCCATGATAGAAGAATATGACTTCATTATTGACGGGGCCGATAACTTCCCTACCAAATTTCTCATAAACGATGCCTGTGTACTTGGACACAAGCCTTTCTGTCATGCAGGTATACTCCGCTTCGAGGGACAGCTCATGACTTATGTTCCGGGTGTTTCTCCATGCTACCGCTGTATATTTGAAGCTCCGCCGCCGAAAGACGCTGTTCCAAGCTGTCGTGAAGCGGGAGTTATCGGTGCAATGGCCGGAATTATCGGTTCTATGCAGGCTCTTGAAGCTGTGAAATACATCACTGGTCAGGGAGATCTTCTCACTGGCAATATGCTCATTTTCGACGGACTTAAAATGCAATGGCGCAAGATCAGACTTCCGAAAAGGAATCATTCTTGCCCAGTATGCGGCGATTCACCTTCTATTACTGAGCTTTTCGACGAGGAACAGACCTCCTGTCTGCTATAAGCTGATTATAAGGCAGAGATGTTTTTTTGTCAATAACTAAATCATAGAAATCCTATTGACAAAATATGATTATTATAGTATAATATTAACATAGTACTTTAGTATGCATTAGCGGAGGTATTTGTTATGCCGGAATATATGTGTAAAATGTGTAGTATAATAAACGGCTCCGTGCTTTCTGTAATATAGGTTTTCCGCCTGTAAACCTACGGTCTGTCACGGATGAAGACTATTTTATTTACAGGAGTGATCTTATGAAAAGAATAGAAGTTATTTCCCTCGACAGAATAGGCTTAGTCGGCGAAATATCCAATGTGATCAGACGATTAAACGGCAACATAATTTCTCATTCAGCCAATGTAGTGACAGATGAAAACAATACGCCTGTTTCCCATTTTACCGCTGATATTTCCTTTGATGTAACAGCTGAAAACGAGGCTGTTTCACGAAGGCTCCGCAGGATAAAAAATGTGAGACAGGTAAAAATCACTGATCTGTGAGGCGGTAAACATGACAAAAAGCAAATATTTTTATTCAGGAAAATTCGGTATCGAGCGTGAGACCCTTAGGATAGACAGTCATGGCAGGCTTGCTCAGACTCCCCACCCTTTCGGCAATGATGAGCATATCACCCGTGACTTCTGCGAAAATCAGATCGAACTCGTTACACCGGTTTGCAATAGCATCAGCGAAGCTCTTGCTTCTCTTGCTGAGCTTGATAAAAAAGCAAGAAGTGTTCTTGCTCAGAATGGGGAAAATATCTGGATGTACAGTAATCCCCCTCATTTCGACAGCGAGAACGATATCCCCATTGCCGATTTTACAGGAGATCATTCCTCGAAACGTGCCTACCGTGAAGTTCTACAGCAGAAATATGGCAAAAAACTCATGCTTTTTTCGGGTATACACTTCAATTTCTCGTTTGCAGAGGAGTTTCTCAACGAGCTTAATACAAAACATGAGGACTTCCATGCATTCCGTGATGCTCTGTATCTAAGGCTTTACAAACAGCTTATAACTCACAGCTGGCTGCTGGTACTGCTTACAGCGGCAAGCCCATACTACGACGCTTCACTCGATAAAAACGGAAAATCCGGCATAATCATGAGCGAATATTCGTCTATGCGAAACAGTAAGCGGGGCTACTGGAACAAGTTCCTTCCAATACTCGATCACAGGAACATCAAATCCTTCACAGGCAGTATCAAAAAGCATATCGTAACAGGCTCTCTGTATTCCTCCAGTGAACTGTATCTGCCCATTCGTCTTAAGCCAAAGGGTGTGAACAGTCTGGAAAATCTTGCCGCAAACGGTGTAGATCATATTGAGCTCAGGATGTTTGATCTTAACCCCTCTGCACCTCTCGGCATCGACGAAAGAGATCTTGGATTTGCTCATCTGCTTATTCTTTATCTGCTCTCTAAACCTGACTTTGAGCTTACTCCCGATCTGCAGCAAAAAGCTATGGCTGAGCATAAAAATGCCGCTCTCCTTGAACCTGATACAAAGCTGCTTGAACATGGTACAGATATTATCGAAAGTATGGAAGAATACTTCTCAGGCAATGAGAAAGCAGGCGATATCCTGGAATATGAAAAACAAAAACTCAATGGTCAAAAGGTCTGTAACAGCGTTGTCAATAACATCTACGAATAAGGCGGTGATATAAATGTGCGAGCTTCTCGGCTTTACTTCTGAAAAAAATACGGATATATCAGGCTATCTGCGCACCTTCTTCTCTCACAGCAGAAATAATCCTCACGGCTGGGGAATGATGTATGAAGACTGCGGCAGAACTATTCTCAAAGAGCCTGTCAGAGCTGATGAAAGCTGCTTTCTCGGTGATATTCTCGATAGCTTTTCACCTAAGAAAACTGTACTCGCACATATCAGATTTGCTACTGTAGGTTCTATAAATGAAAATAACTGCCACCCCTTCACTGGAACTGATAATTCAGGCAGGGAGTGGACTCTCATTCACAATGGCACTATCTTTAACGGCAAGCATAATCACCGCTATTCCGCTTTTCAGACAGGCGATACCGACTCTGAAAGATTTTTCCTGTCACTTCTGGACAATATGAATGAACATATCTCAAGAGCTGTTCCAAATGAGCGTGAGCGCTTTGAGATAATCAATAATTTTATAGTGGATAATGCTCCCCGAAACAAACTGAACCTCATAATATATGACGGCGATATGCTCTATGTTCATAAGAATCTGAAAAATACCCTGTGCTTCAAAAGGCTGGAAAGCGGAATGATCTTTTCTACAAAACCACTGGATAACGGTGTGTGGATCCCATTTCCAATGGCACAGGTGATCGCCTACAAAAACGGCAGAGAGGTATATCGGGGAGACCGTCACAAGGGTACTTTCGTACCGTCTCTTGAATATATCACAGCTATGGACGCAATGTATATATGATCAAACAGCAAGCCGCAGGTCTCCCTGCGGCTCGTTTTCTTATCATCAGTATTTCTCACGATCGGATATCAGCTTGCTCCTCATTAAACACAGATCAAAGCCATCAAGTCTGTTATCTTCACACAGATCGCCTGCTGTACTATTCACCGCATTTTCAGCTGAAAAGGCATCATTTAATGGTGTGCTCATATGATAGGATGATACTGACAAAAAACAGGCAGCAGCAAATGAGATCATCCTGTTTACCTTGATTTTTCGCATTATTTCTACCTCCTTAGGAAAAAAGGCTGTATCCAGCCCAAAAGAATACAGCCACGGGACTTCTGAATGTCCCCCTTACTTACAGGACAGACAGCAAGGAATTTTCTTTGGCAGAATCTGCCGTCCAATGGTAATGCTTGCAGCCTTACGGATCATTGTGCAGATATCCGCATTCCTGCCTTTCTATATATAATAATAAAACAAAATCAGAATGGATTCAATGCATTTATAGAGCAAAAAAATGATGTTTTTTGTCAAAAAAGGGAGCTTAAGCGTGCTATCCTTAACGGAACTTTATAAAATCTTATGTAAACCGAGTGGTTATGAGCCACTCGGTTTCTCTTTTAGCAAGTTACAAGTGCCAACGTCTTGTCAACTGTTGCAGTCGAAGTTGGGGCAGGAGTGTTGATTGACAGTACAGAATAATGAATCTCAATCATGTTTCCGCAAGTCCTTGAATATTTCTCAGGTTTCTCGTATACATCAATTCTCGTTACGAACGCCTTGAGAATCTCTGGAGTGACCTCGCTCATTTCAATATTAGCCTTTGCTTTTTCAATGAAACGCCGTACTTCTGTGTCACGTTTATCCATATCATTTAGCTCATTGGAAAGATCAGCAAGATTAGCTTCAAGCTCAAGTTGCTCTTTCTCATAGCCAGACGCAAGCTTGTCATAGCGTTCCTGCGTCATTCTTCCCGTAGCCATTTCTTCAAATAGACAGTGGATAATATTGTCGAGTTCCTTGATACGGCTTTCTACTTTTGAACGCCTCTGCTCGGCTTCCTTTTTCTTCATCTGAGCTTCTTCTTCGCCGTTTTGGATTGCTATCTCATAGAATTGCTCTGGATGCTCTCTCGCAAAAGCGGTCATCTCTTTGAGCTGTCCTAAGACCAATGCGTCTAATATATTCGCCTTTATACTGTGTACAGTACAA
>ODAI011055602.1_pt1 | contig 14447 bp, 11 predicted proteins | sample 1539321 | NCBI WGS metagenome assembly ODAI01 (sample SAMN02144231, study PRJEB22623) | gut metagenome | biome: sheep rumen | host: Ovis aries | place: New Zealand
ATAATAATATATATGTTAATATATATATAATTAATATTAATTATTATTAAATAATTATTTTAAGTAGTTGATAATCAATCACTTACGCAAGAATTTAAAAAGTGGGACGTAGAAAAAAGACATGTCCAATTGTCCTAATTGTCCCACGCATGGTTTCTGAGCCCGAAAATGCCTTTTTGGAGGGGGCTGAAAAGTGGTCGGTTTGTGCCGATAATTGCATGAAATGGCTCGTGAGCATCATTTTCGAAGAGGGGCGCCTCGTTTTTGAAGCGCATCAGAACGCTTTGCCAAAGGTGGTCTTTGAGTCTCTCATTCCATAGCTTTGACAGCGTCATTGCATAGCTTTGAGCGTCTCATTTGTGGTCTTTGGCAATCCTACGGATTTAGTCGTTCAAGGCTCCACAATGGGGGCAACGGCCTTTGCTGTGCATCTTGCGGCCACAACTACCGCACAAATAATAACAACGGCTGTTGCGGAAATATTGGCGTAAAGCAAAAGCAATATAAAACACCAGCAACAGATAGCCGATGAAATAGAGTGTCGTGATGCTGAAGATGATGTAGTTGACCGCACAAACAGCCAACAAGCCACCTAAATAAAGTAGCGCCTCACCTATTGTCAACTGGTGGAAAATGTCGTCAACGGCCGCCAATCCAACAATCAGCATCGCCCAAACCGAAACCAAAAAGACAGACAACAACAAGGGAACATTGAACGGATTGAGCGTCGGGTGGAAATAGAAATGGCGCCACATCTCTGGATCGAAAGTCTGAATGCTCGCATATAGCGTAGCTGCCGAAGCCACAAGAAGCGCCAGCAACGTGGGATAAAAAGAGTCGATGTCGTTAAAATGAACGATATGAGCATTCTGACGCAACACCCTACGCATGAAATAGAAAAACATGATTAACCCGACAATAATCAGGGAAATCAATGTATGCACATTCGAGAAGGTCGATATGAATTGCGAAATAGGGTCATCTGGCACAACCTTCGGCAACAGCTCCGACTCTTGAATCCATCCGAACTCGGAATTGCGTGTGGCCAACTGAACCCAAACTGAGTCTCTCCCCCCTACTCCTTCGGCATTCTCCTCCGAAAAAACGCGAATGTCCGCAACTACTATCTCTTCATTGTGCTTAACAATAAAAGAATCAGTGGGCAAATCAGACATCTGCTCCTCGGGTTGCTGGCGCAGAAGCAGAACAGAATCAGCCGACACCACGAAGTTGTAGTTGAATGTGTAATGACGCGTCGAGGAGAACGACAACGAATCAAGTTGCCGCTCACTATATTCTGGAGCTTTCAACGGACGCGACTCGTGTGTGTAACATCCCGTCAGCAACAGCAAACAGCAAACGATCAATAGAATATAAATCCGTTTCACTTTACTCATTCCGCATTCCTCCTTATTATATAGAATAAACATTCATCTGGCATTCCCGGCAATCGAACTCCAAACGGAACCGACGACCATCGCCCAAACGCAAATACATGGGTTCGCGCCACTTATGGTCTTCCACCTCATCTTTCGCAAGACGCTTGCAACGCCCCAACGAATAACGGATACAATGCCGGCATTGCATCAGCAGAAGACCGTCTTTCTTCTCAGTTCCCAGTTCGAATGCCTTTTCGACATTCGTCAATCCTTGCGCCTCGTAGAACTTGCGAGCCTCCCCGTTCGCAATATTATACATATAGCCAAACCGCTGATATTCTTTCGGGGAAGGAAGGTTTCCACTCTTTTCTCCCTCCTGTCTATTTACGACTGGCTCGTGACTCCCAACTTCTTCAACAAATGCCTCTACAGCCCTTCGTCGCAAGTCAGCCAAAGCGCTCGAAGGGATGAAATAACGGTCGGCCGAGCCCTCTATTTCAAAGGATTTCAAGCTCAACACCGTGTTGCCCAACTTGGTCAATTGCCGTTCGATATTCTCACGTTGTGGTTTCTCAGCCAACACTTTCTCGGAAGGCAGATGGCACTTAGCCTTTTTCCCTCGGCCTCCTTCGGCTATCGTCAACTCAAAACCTTCAACTGTTTCAGCGAATATCATCGTTACCGGCAAACGACGTTCAGCCGTCTTACCTGCCAAGAGTTTTGCAAAAGCCTCATCGTTGTTGCGATAAAGCGCCATACCCGGACGCAAGCCTTCCGGCATCTTCAACAAGAAAAGGCGATTTCCTTCCACCCTGTTCACGCGGAAGCCCACCAGTTCTCGCTCTCCTCCCCTTTCTCCAGACTCTTGACTCCAGCCTCCTTTAAAGAAACACAAGCCATCGCCATTGCTGAAGGCAGCTGTTCCCGAGACGACAATCGATACTGGCCGATGAGATTTTCCGCCATCATCGATGTTCTTCACTTTCCCCACATATTCGCCAAGAGCCTTCGGCGTGTCAAACGAAGCGATATCAGCCTGACGACCGTTGAGGAAATAGGTGGTGTACCCCCGATTGAAAGTCTTCTTCAGATTGGGCTCGAAGAAGTAACGAACCTTTCCTTTCGATGCCCTTTCATATTCGTTTGGCTTACGGCGGCACAATGCGTCCAACCGCTGGCTATAAGCAGCCACCACGTTCTTCACATAGTCCACATCCTTCAACCGGCCTTCAATCTTGAACGACGTGGCACCAGCATCAGCCAACTCCTCCAAATGGTCAATCTGGCAAAGGTCTTTCAGCGAAAGCAGATGTCGGCCGTGCTCAATCTCTCGCCCATCAGCATCAATCAAGTCGTATTTCATACGGCACATCTGGGCGCATTCACCCCGATTGGCACTACGCCCCAGACAATGTTGCGAAGCATAGCACACGCCCGAATAGCTCACGCACAAGGCTCCGTGCACAAACACTTCCAACTCCACATCGGGAACAGCATCGTGAATCGCACGAATCTCATCTAACGACAACTCACGCGCCAACACCACGCGTCTGAAACCCAAACTACGAAGCCAGCGCACCTTCTCCGCCGTGCGGTTGTCGGTCTGGGTGGAAGCGTGAAGAGGAAGCAGATGCGAACAGTTCTTTGCAATTCCCATGTCTTGCACCAGCAAGGCGTCAACACCCACTTTCTGTAAATCCTCTATCAGCGAATAGGTGTCCGACAGTTCCTCGTCGTAAACGATGGTGTTGACCGTCACATAGACCTTTACCGAAAACTGATGGGCATAGCGGCACAACGCCCCTATATCCTCCACCGAGTTGCCAGCAGCAGCACGCGCACCATAACGCATAGCGCCGATGTATACAGCATCGGCACCATGATCAATGGCAGCCATTCCGCATTCCAGATTCTTTGCTGGCGCCAATAGTTCCAGTCTTCTGACTCCTGATTTCAGACTCGTGTCCTCCTTCTTCAAATCCAGTCTTTACTCAATCTCCTCAATATTATAAGGAGTCTCCTGATAGACGTAATAGTTAATCCAATTGGAGAAAAGCAGATTGGCGTGAGCCCGCCAACTCACCAGCGGGCCACGCGCCATATTGTTGTCACGATAATACTGCACGGGCATGCTCACATCTTTGCGGCCCAAAGCCAAATCGCGACGATATTCTTTGTCAAGCGTGTCGGGAGAATACTCCAGATGTCCGGTGATGAAGAACTCGCGTCCGCCACGTGCCATAACCATTGACACACCACTCTCACGCCCTTCGGCAATGATGTTCAGCCGTTCATCAAGTTCGATGTCTTCACGTCGGATTTCCGTGTGGCGGCTGTGCGGCATCATGAACTCGTCGTCGAAACCTCGGAAAATAGGCAACCGCACGTCAACCGGCTTTTGCGGGAAGATGCCGAACATCTTCTTCTCCAACCCATATTTCGGAATACCATAATGATAATAAAGACCTGCCTGAGCCGCCCAGCAGATATAAAGCGTAGACGTCACATGGGTGCGAGCCCACTCGAAGATACCGACCAACTCGTCCCAGTAGCTCACCTGCTCGAACTCCATCTGTTCGACAGGAGCGCCCGTGATGATCATGCCGTCAAACTTCTCATGCCGCAACTCTGCAAAATCACGATAGAACATCATCATGTGCTCTATGGGAGTGTTCTTCGGCGTGTGGCTTCTGAGCTTCATAAACGCGATGTCAATCTGCAAAGGAGTGTTCGACAGCAGACGAACCAAGTCGGTCTCTGTCGTAATCTTCAAAGGCATCAGGTTCAATATCACGATACGCAACGGTCGAATGTCTTGGGCATGGGCACGAGTGTCATCCATCACGAAGATGTTCTCCTGCTTCAACAATTCAATCGCTGGCAAACCGTCAGGCAATCTTAATGGCATATTCCCTTTATTCTTTTTACTTTATATTATTTATTATTTGCGAAGCGCCTATTTACCAAAGGTCCAAGCGCTGCTCTTTCGGAATGAACATCTTGTCGCCGGGCTTCACGCCAAAGGCTTCATACCACATGTCGATGTGAGGCAGAGCGCCGTTCACACGCCATTCGCCCAACGAGTGCGGGTCGTTCTTCACACGCTGGCGGATTTCCTCTTCGGTGATGTTCTGTCCCCAAACGCCGGCATAAGCCAAGAAGAAGCGCTGGTCGGCCGTGAAGCCGTCTTTTGCTTTCAGAGGCTTCTTCGAAGTGGCGTTCTTATAAGCATACCAAGCTACCTGAAGTCCACCGTGGTCGGCAAGGTTCTCACCAAGTGTCAGACGTCCGTTGCTGTTCAATCCAGGCAACACCTCGATAGCAGAGAAGAAGCGGTCGTAGAGATCGGCTCTCTCGTTGAAACCTGCAGCATCGCTGGCTGTCCACCAGTCGTGCATGTTACCATCAGCATCAAACTGACGCCCCTGATCGTCGAATCCGTGTGTCATCTCATGCCCAATCACCACGCCGATAGCTCCATAGTTGAATGCCTCATCAGCCTTCGGGTCGAAGAACGGATACTGCAAGATGCCTGCGGGGAAGCAGATTTCGTTGGTTGTCGGGTTGTAATAAGCGTTCACGGTCTGCGGAGTCATGTGCCACTCGTCGCGGTCAACGGGCTTACCAGCTTTCTCTTCGATATGCTTGTCGTTGCGCCATGTGCGTACGGCCAGCATGTTCTCATAGAACGACTTCGATGGGTCTATCTGCAGTTTCGAATAGTCCTTCCACTTGTCGGGATAACCAATCTTCACATAGAACGTTGACAGTTTCTTGTGGGCATTCTGCTTCGTAGAGTCGCCCATCCACTTCTGGGCATCGATGCGCTCACCCAAAGCCACCTGCAGATTGCGCACAAGCGTCTCCATCTGCTTCTTTGATGTGGCGGGGAAGAAACGGTCGCAATACATCTTACCGAGAGCCTCACCCATAGCACTTTGCACCTGGTTGGTGGCACGCTTCCAAAGCGGATAGTCTTCCTTGCGACCTGTCATCAGGCGACCGAAGAAGTCGAAGTTGGCTTCACGAATCTCATCGGTCAGCAGGCTCGAAGCACCCATGATGACATCCCACTCCATATAGGCGCGCAGGTCGTCAGCTGTCATAGCCGCCAGCAACTTGTCAACACCTTCCATGAACTTGGGCTGGCCGACTATCATCTCTTGGATGTATTCGCTTTTCACGCCCTCAGCATTGGCCATCTCCTCAAAAGGAATGTTGGGGCAAAGAGCCTTCAACTCCTTGAGCGTCATCTTGTTATAGTTTGCTTGAGGGTCGCGCAACTCCGTACGGCTCTTCGAAATCAAGGCCAAGGATGTCTCAAAGCGGAAGATGGCATCGCGCTTCTTCTCGGCCTGCTCTTTTGAGAAACCGAACAGTTGGAACATGCGGGCGATGTGGTCGCGATAGGCGTTGCGAATCTTCACCGTAGCCTCATCGTTGTTCAGGTAATAATCCTTCTGTCCCAACGTCAAACCGCCCTGATTGATGTTCAGAATGTTCATCGTAACATTCTTCTCGTCGGCACCGAATCCAGAACCGAAGGGAACGCCATATCCGAAGACGGCATACTTCAGCTGGATGGCCTGCAGAGCCTCCTTCGTGCGGGCAGCTTCCATCTCGTCGAGCAACGGCTTCACAGGCTTAATACCTTCCTCGTTGCGACGAACTGAGTCCATAGCCAACTTGTAGAAGTCGGCCAACTTGCGCTCCGTGGTGCCCTCGGCAAACTGTTTCTTCTGCATCTCGCCCAAGATGGCGTTGATGCGCTTGTTGTTGTCTTCTTGCAACTGGTCGAAGCTGCCGAAACGCGAATAAGCGGCAGGCAGCGGATTCAGCTTCTGCCAACCACCTGTGGCAAACATATAGAAATCGTCTTGCGGTTTCACACTCTTGTCAAGGTTCTCAGCCTTGAGACCCGATTTGTTCTGAGCAAACCCCGTCATAGGCATAGCCATCAACAGAGCCATCGGAAGAATTTGATTCATTTTCATATGATGTATAAATTAATTGTTAATCTTCATTTTTTCAATCCTTCAATTCTTCAATCTTTCATTTTTAATCTTTAATCTTTCATTTTTAATCTTTAATCTTTCATTTCCTCATACCACTTCATGGCCGAACGGCGTCAAGGCGATATGAGCCAACTTGAAATGTTGTTTCCCAAAAGGAATGCCGATGATGGTAATGTAGAACAGCACGCCGAAGAACATATGGGTGAGCCATATCCATGCTCCACCCACGAAAAACCAGACGACATTCATCACACTGCTCAGACACCCATGCGACACCTTGCGGCGTACGCGCGTGCCAAATGGCCAGAGGGCGAGCAAAGCCAACTTGATGCTTTGCAAACCGAACGGAATGCCGATGATGGTGACCATCAGCGCCACACTACCCACAATGTATTCGAGGGCGATTTCAATACCCCCAAACACCAGCCAAATGATATTACCCAATACCTTCATCTGCCTGTTATCTTTATTTCACGATGCAAAAATAGTCAGATTTTTCCAAATAAAGCATTTTATGGAGCAATATTTCACAAAACCGATGCGTTATATTCCAAAAAAACGATTGTTTCATCAAAAAAACGAACACACATGAACACGAAAAGGAAACTTATGAGTCTTGCCGCAGCATTGTTGTTGGCACAGGCAGCAACAGCACAACACGAGAAAGGACAAATCTTCATCATACCTCGCGCAGGATGCTCTTTAGCCACCCTCACGAGCCAAGACATCTATGCGATGGACTTGAGCGGAACAGACAGCAAATCCGAGGGTAAATTCAAACCGGGCTTCGTTGCTGGAGCCGACGCCGAACTGATGGTCAGCAACCTGCTGGGGGTATCCGTAGGCGCGTTCCTTCAGATGCAGGGCTGCCACCACACCGAGGCAGGCGAACTGAAAGCATGGAACACGAAGCTCGACTATCTGAACTTCCCCGTCATGGCCAACCTCTACGTGGGCAGCGGCTTTTCATTCAAAACGGGCGTACAGCCTGGCTTCTTGGTCCAGCAGTCGCAAAGCGGTTCACAATTCGAATACGAGAACTACAAAACCTTTGACCTCGCCATTCCCTTCGGTGTGGCCTATGATTTCAGCAACGGACTGACGATTGACGCACGTTTTAATTTAGGACTTACCAACATCAACAAGGCGAGTGACGTGCTTCGAAAATACGGAATTGACGAAAAGACGAACAACCGCACCTTCTGCGTCACCATTGGATACCGAATTCCCATGAAGTAAAAAGAAAGCAAAGAATGAGAGAATTTCATAAGAATCGGCTCAATCCTATGTTGAACACCCCTTCGGTGCCATAGCCCAATTCGGCGAAGAAGCGGAATTTGCGGCCACCGAAATCAAAACCGAAGGCCGTCAGTTGGGGTACCAGTTTCCATTGTTTGCGGTTGAAAACCACCTGGCGATGATGCTCGTAAGCCAATTCGGGATAAATCGAAACGTTGGCAGTATGTACCGACGACCACGTGTGGCTATGCTGTACGCCGAGCGCCGCCACGGAGTAAAAAGAGTACCCGTTGCCACGACACCATGAATATTTTACGGCAGGCATGAGAAACGTAGATTTCGTGTGGACATGTGCATAAGGCGACAAGGCATCAGCCTCAGGCTCTGAAGGGGCGTAAGGAGTTTCCAAACCATCGTAAGCAGATGCCTTGCCAAAGGTTGCGCCAATGGCCAGTTGAGGATTCAGATGATAGAAATAGCGGATGCTCCATGAAACCCCATTCACATCGATTCCACAAAAAAAGGAATTCTCCATACCCACATCATAGAACCGTCTGACCTGCTGGTCGTGAGTACCTCTCCACACCGACGAGCCAAGTCCGAACAACACGTTGACTTCATGACGATAGAATTGATTGCGGTCGAAGGGCTTTGCTGCTCCAGCATTCAGTTTCGTGCGAGTGTAATCGAGGGGAGGCATCGGAATCGTCGCTTCAGCAGAATTGCCTTTGGGGCGACTCACAACAGTATACCTTTCATGAATAGGCTGATACAAGGCATCTGTGGCTACATCAACCAGCAACCCCATTCCTCCATTGAGGATGTTTGCCAACACCCACGGATTGGTCTTTCGCCCAGGAATGATATTGGCATAGTCATAGTTGGGAGACGTGAGCGTGACGGGGAGGTTCAAGTCGCGTCGCTGTAGACTGATGGCGGCAGGCAACGACAGGCTATTGATGGTGTCAGTAGCCGTGTTAATAGTTACAGGTTCCAGAATGTCACCGTCGAGAATGATTGTAGCTCGTGAGCCGGAAATCATCGTAGCACACGAAGTCAACAACAGTACCAACAGGGATAAAATAGATGGATAGATTTTTTTCATTGTCTTCGTTTTATGAACTACTCATGAAACGACAACAACTGCAAAATCTTGCATGCCTTTTGGGAAAAAAATTAGGGCCACCTCTGCTTCTTTCAACTCAAAACGGACAAGTTCGTGGTCTTTGCAACCTTGTCATAGAGCCTCGAGTTCCTCTGAGAGCATCATCCAGCGCTCGTTTTCCTCGTCCAGTTGGCGCATCGTCTGCGAATATTCCTCAATGAGTTTCATGTCTGTGGCATGCTCGGGACGTGACAACAGGGCGTCCATCTCCTTGATGCGGGCCTCCATCTGGGCAATTTTCTCCTCACAAGCTTTCACGGCCTTCTCCACACGCTTCACCTTCTTCTGCTGTTCCTTGCGTTCGGCATAAGAGGAAGCGCCCTCAGAGACAGCCCCTACAACACTTCCACACGTAGGAGAAGCTTTTGTTGTTTCTCTTTGTACTTGAGAACCATTCATTGACAACCGCTCGTCGATGGTCATCACATCATTCGTGCCCTCACCTTGCTGAAGACGAAGGGGGGCTTTCAACCAATCGTAGATGCCTCCCAGATGCTCGCGCACATGACCACCACCAAACTCATAGACCTTCGTCACAAGGCCGTCAAGAAATTCGCGGTCGTGGCTCACGATGATGGCTGTACCGTCAAAAGAGCGGACGGCCTCTTTCAGCACATCTTTCGACTGCATATCGAGGTGGTTCGTGGGCTCGTCAAGAATCAGCAGATTGACCGGCTCGAGCAACAAGCGGATCATAGCCAAACGACTTCGCTCGCCACCCGACAGCACCTTCACTTTCTTCTCCGACTCCTCTCCACCAAACATGAATGCGCCCAGAATGTCGTTGATGCGCAGGCGGATATCGCCACGAGCCACGTTGTCGATGGTCTGGAAAACCGTCAGGTTCTCGTCCAACAACTGCGCCTGGTTCTGTGCAAAATAACCTATCTGCACGTTGTGGCCGATTTTCAGCGTGCCCTCGAACGGAATCTCGCCCATGATGCACTTCACGAGTGTGGTCTTTCCCTCACCGTTTCTGCCCACGAAAGCTACTTTCTCGCCTCGCTTTATGATGAAGTTCACGTCTGAGAAAACCAAATGGGAAGCCCCCGCCTGACCTCCCCCTACGGGGGGGAGCTGGAGGGGGGCTATTCTATACTCTTTTCTTAGTCCGTCTGCTATTACCGGATAATCCCCACTCCTCAGGCAAGGCGGGAACTTCAGGCGCAGGGCAGAGTTGTCCACTTCGTCCACCTCGATGGGCACAATCTTCTCCAGCTGCTTGATTTTCTGCTGCACCTGCACGGCTTTCGTGGCCTGATAGCGGAAACGCTCGATAAACGCACGCATGTCCTGCATCTCCTTCTGCTGGTTCTCGTAGGCACGCAACTGCTGCTCACGACGTTCACGACGCAACACCACGTACTCGTTGTATTTCACCCGATAGTCGACTATCTGACCACATGAAATCTCCAGCGTACGATTAGTCACATTATTGATAAAGGCACGGTCGTGGCTCACCAGCACCACCGCAGATGCACTCTGCGCCAAGAACTGCTCCAGCCATTGGATAGACTCGATGTCGAGATGGTTCGTGGGCTCGTCGAGCAGCAGCGCATCAGGGCGTTGCAACAAAATCTTAGCCAACTCGATGCGCATGCGCCAGCCACCCGAAAACTCACCCGTGGGACGGTCGAAATCGCTACGGCGGAAGCCCAAGCCCAGCAGCGTGCGCTCCAACTCAGCCTCATAGCCCTCGCCACCCAGCATCAGGTAGCGCTCGTGCTCTTGCGTGAACCGCTCCACCAGCGCCATATACTCTGCGCTCTCATAGTCAGTGCGCTCGCCCAACTCGCGTTCCATGCGGTCGATGCGCGCCTTCAGGCGAGTGGTGTCGCTGAAAGCCTTGCGCGTCTCCTCGCGAACGGTGGTCTCATCCGTCAGGCGCATCACCTGCGGCAGATAGCCAATCGTCGTGTCAGTTGGAACGGCTACCGTGCCGGCGGTTGGCTGCTGCTGACCACACAATATCTTCAGGAGCGTGGACTTCCCCGCCCCATTCTTACCCACAAGGGCAATGCGGTCGCGGTCGTTCACCACAAAGCTGGCACCGCTGAACAACGGCTTCACGCCGAACTCAACCTTTAGGTTTTCTACAGAAATCATATCCTTTTGAAAGCCGAGTCCGACGTTATCTCACGATGCGTTTCTTGCCGTTCTGTATGACGATTCCCTTGGTGGGCTTGCTGAGCCGCTGACCCTGCAAGTTGTAGATGGCGTCGTCGTGGTTGGGATTGCTGAATGTGATGGAAGGAATCCAAGAAATGGGCGACGATTCAGAAGTCAGCGTGCATCCCCATCCCACAGAAATCTTCCCCGGCACCTCGCTGCCGTCCTTCTTGATGAGCGTGGCTTTTATCACCTTGGCTGTAACAGCCTGGGGCACAAGCGTCTGGAGGGTGATGCGGTAGATGTTCGAACCAAGTGTGGAGGCATTGAACGCAACGGTCGACGTGCTTGTGCCTGCCGTCAGAGGACCATACTGCTCCTTGTAGTTATCGCCCGACTTGTCTCCATAGATTTTCACTTGCAACTGGCTGGAATAGTCGCCGTCCAACTCCACGCGGATGCCCTTATACTCGCTCGTCTTCAGCGCGGCAGAGCTGTTCCAGTCGCCATAGAGGAACAACTCTCCCCATTGGCTGTTGTAGCTCACTTTATAAACCGTTTGGAAGTCGTCAGCCGTGGGATACTTGCCTTGGAAGTTGCTTCCATGATAAGCCTTGGCGATGCGCTCGGCAAGGTCGGCCTGGTTGAACGAAGGCATCGTGCGCGAAGCACCGTCCGAGAGGCCCATCCAGTAGAACGTGGCAATGCCCAGGGCTTTTGCCTGAGCCACGAAGTCGTCAACAAACTGGAACATCAGGCTCTTGCGGGCGTCGTAGTCGGTCTCTTTAGCATCCACGTTCGACGTGCTCCATTCGCCGATAATCACGGGAATTCCCTTTGAAACAAAATAGGTGTTCAGACCATTCATCAGGTCTCTCGTGTCCGTACGGATGGCGGAAATGGTCTTGCCGGCAATGGTGGGATAAGCATGCACCTGTACGGCGATGTGGTCTCTCTCCCCCTGAGGAATGACAAGCTTCGAGAGGGGGTCTTTCAGATGGGCATTCCAGTTTCCCGAACCGTTGGCTGCGGCATAGGTGTTCACAATCAGGTTGCGACGGACGTTGTTCCCACCCGTGCCACGAACGGCATTCACAAAGCTCCGGGCATAGCCGTTGATGGCATTATAGGCCGATGTGGCCACCGTAGCGTCATATTGTCCGCTGGCAGCAAACGAGGCGAAGCACCACGAGTTCAGCTTGTCGAGCATCTCGTTATAGCTCTCGAAGAGCACCTTGTCGCCATAGTCCTTGAAAGCCTCGGCAATCTGCCGCCAAAGGTATTCGTACTTGGCCTTGTTCTGGTTGTAGTTGGCTTCGTCGGCCTTGATCCACGACTTGAAAGCATCCTTATCGGCACCCGTGTCGTGATGCACGTTGATGATGCAATACATGTCCTGTGCAACAACATAGTCAACCACCTCTTTCACGCGCTTCATCCAGGCCTCGTTCACCTTCCCGTTGGCGTCCATCTCCTGATACCAAGTCACCGGCACGCGGATGGCGCCAAAGCCAGCCTCCTTCATCATCTTGAAGAGTTCCGGCTTCGTCACGGGTTGGCCCCAGCAAGTCTCATGCTGAACGGTTGTGGTCCACGTTTTCGTGGCATCGTTGGCATCGAGCGTATTGCCCAAGTTCCAACCCACGCCCATGTTCTTAACGGCATTCGTTGCAGTCTCAAATTCAGCTGCCTGAGCCTCTGCGAACAGCATCAGGAACAGCCCTGTGAAAAGTGTGAACAATCGTTTCATATTCCTTCGTTTTTTACGTTACAAGCGCAGTACAACGCTCTATTTTTCATTTACTATTAACAGATGTACTATTTATATTAATACAGCGGCGAAATTACAAAGAATTTTCCATTCCACCAAACACTCTCCCCTTTTTCTGCCTTTCACCCCCTTATCCGGCAACAAACAACAGGGCCACCGAACTCACACGCAGGAGTCCAGTGGCCGTGTATATTATGGTATAGGGAGGCTTCCCCCTCGACAATCCTTACAAAGGCTCACTTCCCAAGAATGACATTCACCAGCGAGGTGATATCGCTTACCGTCACGTCGCCGTCGCCATCCATGTCACCCATCTGCCCCATGTCGATGGTCTTCGTAACCACCTCCGAATCATAGAAGCCCACCTTCTTGGCATAGACGCTAATGGTGAAGGTTCCGCCTATCTTCATTTCGTTTCCATCCTGCAGTTTCGTGGGCGTGCAACTCACGTTCGAGACATATTCCACCCCTTCCGTCTCGCAAGTGAAACGCAGTATTCCGTTGGCATAGGCAATGGTGGGTGTGGCGCATTTTTTCATCTCTACGATGGTTCCAAACCGGCTCCAGGGGGCGGCATTCCCATAAACAGAACCTAAGCCTTCAGGCACATGCAATGTCACAGTCTGAAGATTATTTTCGCCAAATGCATTTGAATGGGTTGATGGAACCGACTCAGCAAAGCAATACACATCTGTTAACGCATTCATATTATAGAACGCTGCCTCTCCAATGCTGGTCACAGTACTGGGGATGGTGACGGAGGGCAGTTTGATGCAACTGGCGAATGCATTCTTACCTATCGTCGTCACAGAATTGCCGCCAGTGACGGAAGTCAAAGCAAGGCAAATAAAGAACGCATCATCTCCTATTCTGGTCACAGAGTTGGGGATCGTGACGGAGGTCAGTTCCATGCAATAAGAAAACGCATCGTCTCCAATACTTGTCACACTATAGGTCACTCCATCGTATACTATGGTTTCAGGAATGACCACCTCGCCAGAGTAAAGAATATCATTCTTTTTCACCTCTGCCGTTTTGTTGTCCGTGTCGATGCTGTACTTGATGCCGTCAATCACGGTTTCTTCTCTGGAAGCATTCGCTGTCATAGGCATGAGCATCAGGGCGATGATCATGAGACAAAAAGATTTCATTGTTTTCATTGCGTTAATTTATTGTTGATAATAAGTTTGATATTTAGCCATTTGCAAAATCAGCGGCGAAATTACAAAGAATTTTCCATTCCACCAAACACTCTCCCCTTTTTCTGCCTTTCCCCCCCTTATCCGGCAACAAACGACAGGGTCACCGAACTCACACGCAGGAGTCTATATGTGATTAAGTGATTTTCCCGTAAGTTCCAAATAATGCAGTGTGTTTTTACTATTACACAAAATGTAGAAAGTAGGAAAAGAGGAAAAGAGGAAAGTAGACATTAAGGCATTTTGAAGTCAGAAAAGAGGGTATAATATTATATATTTATATTCATTATTTATATTATTATAATTATAAAAACTTATACTTATAATGTCACACTTCCTCCTTCATTCCGCCCCCCCAAAACATGCTAATGTCTACTTTCCTCTTTTCCTCTTTTCCTCCTTTGGATGGCATTCAAGGTGTATGGAAATACTTCAATAAATACTTTAAAAAAGTTGCGTAATTTCTTGCATATATGGAATTTATTTTGTATATTTGTAGTGCAATTAGAGATGCACTACGATTGAAGGCTGCGGCTCAGCATAGCTCGAGCGAGCTCGGCTCTGCACTCG
>ODAI011361250.1_pt1 | contig 14447 bp, 7 predicted proteins | sample 1539321 | NCBI WGS metagenome assembly ODAI01 (sample SAMN02144231, study PRJEB22623) | gut metagenome | biome: sheep rumen | host: Ovis aries | place: New Zealand
ATTATGACACGTTTCAAAGAGTTGTGCTTTTTCTGTCATTCATGGCACCAGCGCAAGAAAGTTGAATGAGCAACGTTAAGCTGTTTAGCGGCTGCTCTGGCAGAGATTTTCCCGTTTAGCCATTTTTCTCGTAAAGCCGGAAACAGTGCAGGACGTTCGATAGAATTTCTTCCAAATTTGACGCCGCGAGCAATATTCTTCTGCCGGGTGTGTCTCGATTTTTTCTTTTCATATTTCATCTCTCCCATATCAAAAAAAGGATTGTGCTCTCTTACTTACACAATCCATTTTACACTACCGTCGGGCGAACGCCATCCCCACGTCCACATTATGTTTTCTGAACGCCTTATCGACGACGTGGAAAAAGTAAGCGAACGACCCGCGTATAAATACTTTCGACGAGCGGCTAAACCGTTAAAGGGAGAAAAAGCCGCCAGCTTTGAACGTCGTCGCGAACACGGGGCTCCCAAAGATAAAAAATGGCACGATAAAAAATATCTCTTCTCTCTTCGTGAGGATTTTGCTCGTATCCAAAATGACGTACTCAAGAAACACGGCTTTTCCATTCGCGTTGACCATCGTTCGTTAAAAGCTCAGCAAGTCGAGGCAGAGAAAAACGGTGATGACTTTTTGGCTAAACTCTATAAGCGAGTGCCCGAATCCTACATTGGGATAATACCGGCGCACAAAGGAGATTCTCTTTGCGATGATGTCAAACGGTATCGCAAAAACGTGCGCGAGAAGCAACATTCTTTGTTTATCGCCGATTTTAATCGTAAGGCTATGGAAGAAGCTGAAACTTTATTACTCGTCCAGCAAGCAGAATCTGCCGGCTCTGCACTCATAAATTCAGCAACATACCAGTCGACAAAACTAAACGATGAATATTTGCGAGCCCTGAATCAAAAAATTTTAGCTGGACTCATGAAAATCTATGACTTGAGATTAAGATTGGTCGGCTATGAACGTGCCAGAGAACAAGCTCAAAAAGAATATCTATCGGCGGAGGATCACCGATTCATTCTTGTATACGAAGATACTTTGACGCTAAGGGATAATCTGGAACGATTGTTAAAAGATTTGATACCTCCGTCAAAAGAACATTCGGAAAATCTTCAAGCCTTTCAAATCATTGAACGTGGAATCAAGAAAAGAATCTCCGACTTGCGCCATATTCTCATTCAACAGAACCCGCAATTCTTGACGATACAGGAGAAAATGAAAAATCCTCAGCGTCGTAAAAATATGGAACTTGTTATTCATAGGCTTTTGCAGAATGACATTGATACCTTGTCGGAATTGAAAAAAATCAGCCTTGCTGTCCTACGCAATGTCAAGGCTTTGCGGGAAAAGCTTGAAGTACGCGAAACGTCGAAAATACCCCAAATGACGTTCACTGTATCCGAAATTATGGATAGCTTGCGAACACAATATTACTCTCTGAAGAAACAATACGAAGACGCTGAAGATACTCGAAATCGTTTGATGTTCAAGCGGATAAGTCCGTCCTTCGCGTTGTGCCGCGCAAAGAATATTTTTGTTCATAGCGACTTTGACAAGTTACAATCTCAACGAGAGGCATACGAAAAATCATTAGCTAAGTTCAAGCGCGACCAAGATGAACATCATCAACAAGAATTGTTTATAAAAGCTCAAAAATGGACGAACAACGGCGAAAAACTTCGTGCTCAGTATTATCTCACTAAAGAAAAATTCCATTTGGAAGAAATCGCCCGAAAACTTTCGGATACTAAAATTCAACTGGATAAAGAATTAACTCGATTGGAAACTTTGTGCCAAACTGAAGTAGCACAAGAAAAAATTGCTCTAATCGCTGCCGACATTCTTCATGACAATCTGAAAATCGTTCAAGAATATGAAACGGCACAAAAGACCATGCGCGACTTATACGAGAAAATACAACTCGCGAAAAAACGCTTTAACGTTCTGGAAGATAACTATTCGAGCTTAAAGAAAAATTACGTGTACCGCGTGATTCAGTCCGAAAACGACTCTACAAAAAATAACACAACGAGAGAAAATGAACTGACTGCCATTATTGCCGATGCGCTCATGGGCGAATCATATGCAGTTCAGCTCGTCGCACGTTCCGATGGAGATAATCTTGAGATGGACAAGGACTGGGAACTTATGAGCGAACTCGATAAGGACGAATTTATCCGCAAAAAAATCATTCGCCAGCTATAAAGTGTGATAAAAAGTTCCAGGTGAGTCTTCAAAGTCAGCCGAAGTTCACTTATCACTTATCCTGCGGATAAGTGGACAAAACCCGCATTATGACGCGCCAAATCGACCAAAAAAATTTGTCACTCTTGAACTTTCTTACAGAGTGTGTTATCCTCCCCCAATAACACTTTAAGTTGTTACACAACTTTTAGAATCAACACTGTAAATAACAAGCGACTTTTAAATATTGGAGGAATGTCGATGAATGTTACTGAAACTCAAACCAATTTTGTTGAGACCATTGAGTTTTTTACTTTGCTTTTCGGCAAAATTCCTGCACCTCATTTTTCTTATCTGATCACGTTCTCCAGAAAAGTAAATACCTATTCTTTCGCTATAAATGATGAAACCCAGCGGGAAGTCATGGTTCGCAAGGCAATTGAACTCTCCGAATTAGGGAATGACGTCTGGCACGCAGTCAATCCCGTGTGTGTCAAACCTACAGACGGCAAACGTGGCGATGAAACTACCGTATCTTATCAAACCGCTATCGTCGTAGACATTGATATTCGCTCCGACGCTCACAAAAGCGATAATCTTGCCGCCAACTTCGAGGAAGCTAAATCATTCCTGCCTTTCACACCGTCAATAATTATTGATTCGGGATATGGGCTTCACGCCTATTACCTTTGGGAAGAACCGCTTGCCATTACCAACGACAACCGCGAAGAAATCAAACGGCGTAATAATCTGCTTATCGAGGTCATTCGGCAAAAAGCTAACGGAAAGAAAATTGACGGCGTAGGAGACTTGCCGCGTATACTGCGCACTCCCGGCACTTTCAACTATAAGCTCGGCAAAGACCATGCTCCTCTTTGTCACATTGTTGAAATAAACGATATTAGATATACGCCCGCTGCCCTTGACGCTCGCTTGAATGCATTGCACGTCGAAAAAACCGAAGCTAATGAATCTGCGCAGAAATCTTATATCGATTATGTTGACGACAATCCTGACTTAAAAGAATTTCGGATTCGTAGGATGCTCGACTATATCAACGTCGTCGACGGAGAATATGACAAATGGCTCGACGTAGGTTTTGCTCTCTATAATGAAGGTATGGAACTCGCCGATTGGGAACAATGGAGTCGAACTCAACCCGAATTCAAAGAGGGCGAGTGTGAATCTAAATGGAAAGGATTCAAACCTAACGGCGGCATAACTATCGCTTCGCTTTATCAGTGGGCTGTCGCGGGCGGCTACGACGAAAAAGAAACCCAACGTGAATGGCTCCAACTGCACCCCGAATCGAAGACACAACATAAAAAGCACGTTATTCAAATTGATTCACTCAAAGCAGAACTGCACTCCGTCAACAAAGCTCTTGCCGACTTCGATACTGAGAAAAAATCAGCACTGGAACAACTTAGCACCATTAAAACGTTCGATAGTGCAACTGTTTTCGACGAGAAAAACGTCACAGCCGCCGCATTCGCTCGACTTTTTGACAAGAAATCTTTTTCCGACCTTAAACGCGAAATAAAACTTTTTGGCGATAAATACAAAGAGAAGAAAGCCTCCGTCAATGATTGGCTCGCTGAGGTCAAAGACAAAGCTTCTGAAATAAACTCCCGTCAAAACGATTTGCTGGTGAGACGCAATGAAATTCAAGCTCAAATCAATGCACTCTCTTTCATCGCTGATAATGACCTCTTAAAATCTTTCACTTTCCCAGACGGCTACAGCGTTTCGGCTCAAGACGGCGTCACTAAAATTGAAGGCGAAAAAGTTATCCAAGTTTGCAGACGCCCTATCGTCATCAAAGCTAAAACCTATAGCGTCGAAGAAAAGAAATACAAAGTCATTATCTCGTACATGACGACAATTAGACGCTGGAAAAACTTACCTGCAACGTCGGCGGCCGTCGTGGCAAATAAAAACAAGATTGTAGATTTGGCAGAAGACGGCTTACCCGTTACAAGCTCAAATGCCACACAAATGGTTGACTTTCTGGACGCTTTTAACGCTCAAAATGAAAGCAACTTCCCGATGACTTACACCGTGCCGCGCTGTGGTTGGTACCGTTTCAACGACACCGATTATTTTGTTGATCCACGCCACGAGTGTTACACAACTGATGAGGATAAAAACATCCGCGTTGTCGTCGAAGAACAGAGTCAATTCGCACACTCCTTAAAGCAAATCGGCAATATCGAAGCTTGGAAAAAAGCCTACCTGTTGGCAAAAAAATCTCCAGTTGCTCGGCTTATTGTTGCGGCGTCCGTTGCTCCAATCCTACTCAAGATTTTGGGCGAACGCAATTTCCTACTCTACATATGCGCGCCGACTCGTGCCGGTAAAACGACCGCGCTTTATCTCGGTGCCTCTGCTGTCGGTTCCGAAAAGATGATTCGCTCCTTCGACGCTACAAAGAACGGACTTGCTGGAGCCGCCGCTGATGTCAACGACTATGCCTTTCTCGTCGATGAGAAACAAGTTGCTGATAATCGCCTTGCTGAAACCTTTGATACTCTGGTTTATGCGCTCGCAAACGGATTAGGGCGCACTAAGCTTAACAAGGATTCGACGCTGCGTAAGCTCACCGACTGGAGAACTATCGCTATCATGACCGGTGAAACACAGTTACTTGCCGACAATGTTACAGGCGGTGCCAATACTCGTTTGCTCACCGTTTGCACAACAAAGGAAATTCTTTCTCCCGCTGACTGCAAACAGATCCGCAACATCATTAAAGACAATCACGGACTCGCCTTGCCGCTCATCATAAACAAAATTTTTGAACTCGGCTTTGACAAACTCCGCGAAGTTTATAACGACGTTGTAGACACATTCACGGAGACTTATCCCGAATTGCTCAACGAGTACTGTCGTTACATGGCGATTATCGTTCTCGCCGACGCTTTGCTCAATTCTGCTCTGGGCATCAACACCGTAAAACTTGCGAACAATAGGACAATCAAGGCACTCGACGACGCCAAACTCAACGCCCGCGAGATTTTCAAACTCCTGCCGACGACCGTCGAACTTTCTGACACAGCGAGAGAACGAGTTTTTGTTCTCGGATTCATTGCTCAGAATCAAAATCGCTTTATCGGCGGTAACGTTGAAGTAGACAAAATGCAGATGATTTACGGCAAGCTCGCCGAAGATTATATCTACATTACGGTAGTCGCGTTGAAGAAAGCTTGTGCCGATGAAGGATTCAATTATCGGAAGCTTGTATCGGATTTGGTCGAAGACGGATTTTTCGTACCGAGTGACACAATCAAGAAAGGGTATCGTAAGCCTCTCGCCACCATACAGAAGAAAATCGGCAAAGCCAATGCTGATTGCTACCGCATCAAGCGTGCCGCTTTCGACGCCACAGAATAATTTTAGCCCATTCTTTCCCCGTTTCTCACAAGCTTTATCTACAGAAACATAGAGAAGATAGGGCTTTTTTTTTGTGGCTAGAACGTCAGGCGAACGGGTGGGATAACGAGGTAGGATTTTATCCTACCTTTTTGGCGATTATCCTACCTTTATCCTACCTTTTTTCTGGAGTAGGAATCTTGATATGACGCCATTCTTTAAGCAAAAAAAGTAAAAGGTAGGATAGTAGGATAAGTAGGATAGTAAAATAGGCTCCTATAGGGAAAAAAATATACAGAGAAGTTCGTTTTTCTCTCTGTGTACATTTTTTCTATAAAGGCTTATAAAAAATTGTCCTACCTGTCCTACTATCCTACCACATGCCGATAAACCGCGTCAAGACGCCATTTATAGCCAAAATTTTGGTAGGATACTTTTTCAACTATCCTACCTTTTTCCTCGACGGCTGTTTCTGCCGAATCAACAAATGGCGTCAGAACGCTATTTATGGGCTTAGGGATTTGGTAGGATAAAATCCTACCTTTTATCCTACCAAAACTAAAAATGGCGTCAGAACGCCATTTATGAGTTTGGATTTGGTAGGATAATTATCCTACCTTTTTATCCTACCTTTTATCCTACCGTCCCAAAAATTATCCTACCTTTTTCGAGGAAATTTATCCTACCTTTTCGATGAGGCAATCTTCTCTCGCTGTATCGGAGAGTGAGCAAGAAAAAACCGACGAAGTTTTTTACTCCGCCGGCAGTAATTCCGATAGCTGAGGTGATAGTCCTAACAGCCAATCTGTTTCTACTTTGAGGATTTGAGACAGCGCGATTAGGTTTTTGATACTGGGTTCGCGCTTGCCGCCTTCATACGCGCCGATTAAGGATATTGAGACTTCCAATTCCTTTGCAATGTCGGAACGAGTGAAGCCGCGCAATTTTCTTATCATCTTAACTCTTTCACCGAAAAGTTTTCGTCGTTCGTCTTCTGATAGTTTAAGCGGATTTGTTGTAACAAGGAGAGTAGGATAATTCGTTGTTAGATTTTCTTCATCTGATTTGCTGAGCTTTTTGTTGAATCTTTCAAAGTCCAATAGTCCCGTAGCTATAGCAGTTAAAGGATATTGACTCAGCTCTTTAGCGAGTTCGCCGTTGGTCATAGTCTCGCCCCCTTTGTGGTGATGAAATTTATATCTTGTGCAATATTATAAGGCGCGACGAAATTAGAATCAATCGCCGCATATGAAGGAAGTTTTTTCACTAGAGTTTTTTCACTATGGACATGAAATCATCTAAAGATACTGCACCTTCAGGAGGACTAGAATTGAAGACCATAAAATATCTGAAAGAATCGACTCCAGCTTTGGTTTCCCAAATTTTACCGAGTTCAATCTTTTGTTTGGATTCAGGGTTACTGAGAAATTTACCTTTAGTTTCGACGAGTATTATCATGCCGTTCCTCGTGCGAACGATGAAGTCGGGATAATGATTAAAGGAAGCATTTAAACAGAAGTCGACTGGTTTGGAACCGTTACGATGCCACCATAGAATATTGTCGAGCTCTGTTAGTTTAAAAGCCATATGCCATTCCAATGTGTTGACATCGTCTTTTTCTTCAGCTTTATAAAGTGAATTGACCCAACCTAGATTAAAATTTAGCAGTGAGATTGTAGAAGGTAATTGGTACGATGGTTTCAAGAAAATTTTACCGGAGTGAATTTGGGCTAAGAAAGTTTTCTCAGCGTGTTCGGTCTGCATGGTATCAATCTTTTCTCCGATTTTTTTTGCATAAGCTCCAGTATTTACGATGGAGTCGCGGAGTCGCTCGCGGTCAAAACTAGAAACTATTTTCGTGACGTAAGCAAGAATGTCTTGGCTGGATGGGAAATTTCTTCGTCTGTCTACGATAGCAGAAATTTTTGCGGCACACTGCCGAATTTGGCTTTCGGTCGTAAGTCCATTAAAGTGTTCCAGTAAAGCTTTGACTTCGACGCTGGAAACAGAAAGAGACTTGTATTGCGGATAGTCATTATCCTCATAAATATCGAGTGAAGCAATTTCGTAGTCTAAGTTATCGAAATTTATAAACGTGTCTTTGTTGGCAAGGGTAAAATCTGCACTCAAAATATCTTTGCTGACTTTCACATCTTGAATACCTTCAAAAATTTCTCCCGTGTCCTCTGTAATGAAGAATTGTGGTAACTGAAAGTCTAGTGTATCCTTGAACTTGTCGCGAACAGAAAAATTCCTTATAAGTGTCTGTTCCTCGTTGGAGTAAATATCGGGATTGTTATTACTGTTGTAATCATTGTCAGCCTGTCGAGCTTGGTTTGCCATTTCGACAGTAGAATTATTTCCGGATAATTCGTTTGACTCTGTAGGAGTTTCTGGTTGAGAAGTATTTTGTTGTGATGACGTTGCGGGTTCAATTTGCGAAGAATCAATTGTTGACTCAGCATTACTTGCAACTCGATATTCTCGTTCGCTGAAACCGGCAGCATTTAATCCGATAACGATTTTGTTGATAGTCTGACGAAAGTCATTGGATGAAGTAAAGACATAGCTCATATTCAAAAGTCTTTCGGAAAAGTTTTTGATGTAAGGTTTTCGGAGGATTCTGCCTAAAATTTGTTCGACATCAACAGCCGAAGAGCGATTGGCAAGAGAGGCGAGAATATAGGCGAAGGGACAATCCCAACCTTCCTTGAGAGCATTTATAGTGATAATGTATCGGATAGGACAATCGCTAGCCATGAGGTTAACATCGCGCAGGTCGTTAATTTCAGCAGTTTTAATGGCGATTTGTTCTGAAGGAATATTTTGTTCTCGAATTAAAAAGTCTTTGATTTTGTCGAAGGTAGTGCGTTCTCCTTGACCTTGTGTTTCAGCTTGAAATAAAACAATCGGACGAATTTTTTCAGCGTGTCCGATTCGTTCAAGTAAGTTACGAAAATCAATGGCATCCGAGATAACATCTTTTTGAGTACGACGATTGTAGACAATGACAGGGAGTTTTACCATTCCAGCGGCTTTAAGTTTTGCGGCAGGAACATAAGCGATAATATTGCTGGTGTTTTTTGGAGTAGCGGTTAATTCTAGAATGAAACTGGGATTAAAGTTTCTGAGCATCTCAAGACTAAGAGATGTAGTGGCGTGATGACTCTCGTCTATGATAATAATCGGTCTGTAATGTCGAATGACTTGAATCAATGAGCTTTCATCAGTGTTTGCTAACAGTTCTTCGTTTTCGTGGAAGTGAGAAACAAATTGATTGAGTTGTCCGTTTTGCTGATAAGCCTTGCGTCCTTCCTTGTTTGAAGTACGAAATGAATCGTAGCTAAGGACGAAGATAGAGAGTTGCTCGGCGACCTCATCTGGAGAGAAATTTTCACTGGCAAGCAACTGTGATTTTGTATAGATTGCAACTTGTCCGTTGAAATCAGCGTCAAGTTGTTGGTGATAAGGATGATTTGGGTCGCTGAGATTCTTATAAGTTTGAGTCAAGATAGCGTCGGAAGGAACGAGCCAAACAACGACTTTGCTTTGAGTGTTAGGTAGAATTTCGAAAATAGATTTAAGACTTGCGGTAGCCATGAAAGTTTTACCGCCGCCGGTCGGCACTTTGAAACAGACTTGCGGAACGTGCGGAATGTTATTTTGATAAGATTTATTAACATTAACGTTACGAGATGACCAAAAGTCAGTGAATGATTTGCTGATAGATTTATTCTCGTCGAGCAGTTGGAGAAAATCTTCCAGATTCTGAATAGCTTGAGCTTGATAGTCTTTCAAAATCATAGTTCGTCACTCCAGAGCTTTTTAATGTCACGAGGGATTTTCTTGAAGGTAATGGAATTTCTGGTAAGAAAATCTTTGGTTAAAGTACACTCATCAGCGTAAATCAAGTAGCTGTCAGCTTTTTGTTCAATCGAGCGCAGAAATTTATTATCCAGAATGGTCTTCCTGTTGTATTCGTAATGGAAATAAATCGCTGTGCCGTTGAAGTTGCCCAAATAGCTGCTATTATTGCCATATGGCTGTTTGTATTGAGTATGTGTCTCGGTGTACCAAATATAGCCGTGGATAGTTTTAATGTCGATATTTGGATTGAGATTGCCTTGAATCATTAGCGGTTCGCCGACCTCGTAGAAGTCAAAATTCCCGCCAGTTCCCGCTGTTTGTCCGTAGCCTTGAATGACACGGCGAACGCGCTCGGCAGTAATGGTATCAGCATAGTCTTCCATTTCTACGAGAATAAATTTTCTGTTGCCGCCGTCAGAGGCATTGAGATTTAAGACGGCGTGAGCAGTGGTACCGGAGCCAGCAAACGAATCCAGCACGATTGAATTTTTGTCAGTTGCCATTTCTAAAATTCTTAGTAATGTGTTTAGTGATTTTGGATAGTCAAAACTCTTATTACCAAAGATTTCTTTAACAAGCAAAGTGCCAGCTTCATTACGAAATTCTTTCTCCATCCAGACTGAACGTGCCATCTTGTTTTCTTCTCGATATTTTTCAACAATCATGTAGCGATTATTTCTCATGGGTTTTGCCATAATATTGACATTAAGATTGGTGGCTGACCGTTCTTTTCCCCAACGCCAAACGGTTTTGATACCCTGAGATTCTAACGGATAGAGTTCACGCCACCCTGCTATAGGTTCTAATGAAATTCTATGTAAACCGTTTTCGTCTGCATTAGCTGTGTCAATATAAAATGGATAATAAAGGTTTGGACGGTTATTGATATTGAAACGAATGTTACGGTTTCTTAGTTCACGGAGTTCAAAACCACCAAATTCGTCAAACATGGTGAATTGTCCGTCTTCATCAGTGATAAGGTTTATCTTGAGCGTATCAGATTTTTTGTAGATTAGAATATATTCATGCATACGAGCGACGCCACCATAATCACGTCCGCTTAAGTTTGCAACGAGTGTAATGTTTGCGACAAAATTTTGTGCGCCAAAGATTTCGTCGCATATGAGTTTTAGATTAGCTTGTTCATTGTCGTCGATGGAAATAAAAATAGCTCCGTCGTCTGCAAGTAGTTTTTTCAAAAGCTTGAGACGAGGATACATCATACAAAGCCATTTATCATGTCGCGAGAGATCTTCGCCTTCTTTACCGACAACTTCGCCGAGCCATTTCTGTATTTGAGGAGAGTTGACTTTGTCGTTATAAATCCAGTTCTCGTTACCGGTGTTGTACGGCGGGGCGATGTAGATGCACTTCACTTGACCTTCATATTCTGGCAGGAGTGATTTCAAGGCGAGTAAATTGTCGCCGTGAATGATTTTGTTCTCTGACGAGCCTCCGAAGTTGTAGTTGTGTTCGAGTACGTGAAAAGGAACAGCGGTAGCGTGATTAACGACTTTATCCTTTCCAATCCAGTTAAGTGTCGGCATAATTTATTCTCCAGTGTAAAGATTTCTGACTGGACAAATTATAAAAGTCATTGTATTAGTGGTCAATGTAACAAGGAAAATTTTTTTGAGCGTTGAATTATAAAATGAGATTTATATTTTTTGTAGCTTATAAATTAGGTTAAGAGGAGTGTCCTGAGAATGTCTGAGAGTATTTTTCCCTTAACGTTAGAGTCACATTTATCTTCTTTTCAAAGTTTGCATCCAGTTTATAGACATCTTTATGATACGTGGCAAATTGCTAAAATGGATATACCTAAAATTCTTCATAATATTATATTGGCATTTCCTCATTATAGTAAACATGATGAATCACATTCTGAGATGATTATAAGACAAATTGAGTCTATTCTTGGTGTAAAACGTATAGAAAAATTGCAACCTACAGAAACATGGTTGATTTTAATGAGTGCTTACACTCACGATTTGGGAATGTTGGTTCGTCATGATGAACTTTGTCAAGAATGGAAGTCACCTCAATTTTTAGAGTATTTGCAAGAGATAATGGAAGATGATTCAAGAATTGATATGCAGAAGCATGCAAAATGGTTTTTTAAAGAACAAGTAGAAAATAATAAAGTTATGCCCGATGACTGGCCTATACATGTTCAGTGGGCGGTTGTTGTTTTATCTGCGGAATACTTTCGTCGCCGTCACCCAGAGCGAGGAAAGAAAATGATATGGGATGAATCTTACGGTTCTGGTTATTTTAAAGTAGACTTCTCTTTTAATAAATTTATTCCTGAACGTTTGGTTAAATTAATTGGAGATATAGCTTTTTGTCATGGACAGTCATTTAAAAATATTTTTAACTTAAAGAAACGAGCTAATGGTGTTGGTTTAGCTAGTGATATTATATATTCGCGCAGAGTAGCAGCATTGTTGCGTTTAGGTGATTTACTTGATATGGATAATGGTAGATTTGATGAAAATGCCTATTGTTTATATGGAGATGTTCCTAATATTACATTGGAAAATCGTAATAAACACGCGGCAATAACTCATTTTTTAGTTACAGAAAATATTATTGAAGTGTCTGTTGATTGTCCAACAGAAGGAAGTTTTGAAATTGCCAGTCAATGGTTGACTTGGTTAAAAGATGAGATAACTAATCTTTCTTTATATTGGAATGATATTGTTTCAGATGATTTTGGTACAGCTCCGACTTTGATTCAGCCTGAGATAAAATTAAATGGCAAATTTCTACAAGGAGATAGTTTACGGCATTTTGATTTTAGTGACGATGCTGTTTTTGAATTATTAGTAGGTGCGAATATTTATTCTAATAAGTTTTCTTGTATTCGTGAATTGATTCAAAATGCTTTGGATGCCTCAAAATTTCGTTTGTGGAATCAAATTCAATGTAAAGATTTTGGATTTGAGGATTTTAATAAAGCCTCAGAAGAAATATTACCTTTCAATGTGCCCTCAAATATATACAAGCAATTTAAAATTATTTTGAATATAAAATATATCAAAGATGAAGATGGGTACGAAGTATCAATTGCGGATCGTGGAGTCGGTATTTCTACTGCTCGTTTGCATCAAATTGGACAAGTTGCTAATAGCTGGTACGCTCAAAAAGAGCAAAAAAGATTAATAAAAGAAATGCCTCTCTGGTTACGCCCAACAGGAGAATTTGGGATAGGTATTCAATCTGTGTTTCGACTCACGGATAAATTAAAATGTGTTACTTATTCTGAGCAAGAATTACCGAAGGAGATTATATTTCGTTCTAAGTCAAGTGGTGGAAAAATTTCTTGTCAGGAAATAAAGGTTCAGTCTGCGATGAGAGTAGGTAGTACTTTTTCATTTTTTATTCCCGTTAAGGCATTTGATAAGTTAAAATATAGTTGGGGAGATAGAGTAGATGTCGGAATAAATACTTCCGACCCTTTTCGTATGGACGAATATATGATTGAGCGGTATCTCTATGTGTTTTATTTAGTTGAATGTGTAAAAAATGACGTTGGTAGAGATTTATTTCCAATTCAAATAAAGGTAATGATTGATAATGAATCTTACGAAGAGGAACTATGTTCTTTAGAACAATATTCTTGTTTAAAAGACGCTACTACTATTGATGAAAATCTTTTTGTGAGTTTGGATATATTAAATGGGCAAATTTTAGCGTATGATAGTAAATATGCTATTTCATTTAACTTAAATTTAAATTCTAATCAACGTAAAGCTATATTTACTTTTAAAGGAGTATATGTGCGATTTGATCATTGGGATATGCTTAATCGTATACATCATTTTGCTTTTAATGGAACAATAGGATTAAATGGATTTTCATCAAAAAAATATTTGACTTTAAATCGTGAGAAACTCAAAGAAGAAAATGAATTGGAAATATCAAGTATAGTATATCATGACATTGAATCATTAATAATTCATTGTTATTCTAGTATAGATAAATTCGAATCAAAGCAAAACATTAAAACAGAAGTGTGGGTTTCATTAGCAAGTTTTTATCAGATGGTCAGACAAAAAGATGCGAGTTTAGCAGAAGTATGTAAGCAACACTTTTTCGAAAATTTAACCTCTTCGTTGCCTTGCTATATTATGGAAGATAATAACTATACATTGTCTTCCAACAAAGTCAAAATTTTTCTTAAGGATATCTTTAACAATAATACATTCTATGTATTTGAATCGCACTCAATTTTTTCTGACGAGAAGCTATTAACAGACAGAATATATGATACCTGTAGACATTGTAATATGAATGAAGAAATAAAGATTTATAACAAGGATATTGTAGATAATTTCATTGACCTAAATGAAAGTTATTTGTTGAATGTATATTGTAGCGAAAACTCAGAAGAGGATTTTTATATTTATGAATATCGAATTGATGCTAACGAGAATAATGCTCCATTATTACCAACGATAACAGACTATCTGAAAAAAAGATTGTATGTACAGCTTATAAAGCAGCCTAGAATGCTTACGCTTGCCTTAAAAAATTATGAAGCAATAGCATTAAAAAAAGTGCCACATCTTATTGCTTGGTCTCGTCGCCGCACATACTCTTTTACAAACCATTATAAAAATCAGTATTTCATTATAACTCCTTTCATAGATACCGACCTCAAATTAATATGTGCGAACATTTCCAAAGAAAAACTATGGCAACAAATAGAAAAAAGAGAGGACTTTTTAAGATTGGTAGATTACGTTTATGAGAACAATATTAACATTTCTAAAATACATAGAGATGACATCGTAACTACATATCACAATTGGATAAATGAAATATTGAGCATAGTATATGAAAAATCTTAAAGCATTTTTGCCGGTAGTGTAAAATGGATTGTGTAAGTAAGAGAGCACAATCCTTTTTTTGATATGGGAGAGATGAAATATGAAAAGAAAAAATCGAGACACACCCGGCAGAAGAATTGCCCAAGCCATTATCGCCGAGTATAAGCCTAAAAGTGTCGCCGAAAT
>ODAI010288440.1_pt1 | contig 14446 bp, 13 predicted proteins | sample 1539321 | NCBI WGS metagenome assembly ODAI01 (sample SAMN02144231, study PRJEB22623) | gut metagenome | biome: sheep rumen | host: Ovis aries | place: New Zealand
GCGATTCTTGTCATTGCCGCCCGGGTATCCGTCACAATGATCTGAGGAACCCCGACATCAAGCCGTCTTTCGCACACAATGGCCACACAGCCGTTTTCAATCGCCTGAGGCGCAAAGTCGTGTGCATCCACCCGTCCACCGGGAATACAGAAAAAAAGGCCGTTCCTGCATTTCTGACGTGAATCAATGACCAGATTCTCAATTTCCGGGTTTTCCGGTCCCTCGATTATATCAACGACTTCATTGATATCCTTTATAAGCGATGATAACTGCATGCAGTCGCTCCTTTCTTTGAATCCAGGCCTGTCTGTATCGAGGCTTTTCCATACGCGGACTGGTCCATCAGGCGGCTGCTCCGCCCGTTCAAAACCCCTTCCTGTCCTTTCCCGGCAAAAGAAGCGTATGGAAGAAAATCGCCTCCTCACATCATTCCGTTAAGGAATGTATCTGCGGGGAGGCAGCTGTTTGCTTAACACCGATATTCGGAATTATCAGAAAATCCCGATCAGATTCAGAAGCGCATCAAGAAGTTCAAACTTTGTCTCTACCTGCGTGTTCTGTTCATTCTCCCCCGCATCCTCCGGAAGCTGAATGTAGATCTCACGGATATCTGCTTTTTCACGTCTCAGCATTCCGAGACTGTTGAGCGCCTGATTCCGTATCCGTTCTCCGCTTTTGGCCAGTTCAAGTTTCTGTTCCAGTTCGATATTCTTCTCCGCAAAGAAACTCTCGTTGGCCCGGTAGACCTCAATTGCCTTAAGATCTTTCTGAATCTGCATCACTTTGGAGATATAAAGCATCCCAAGTCCGAGAAATACGATTAAAAGGATCCCGCACATGAATGCGGCGAGACGGTCCTTTTTCAGCTCACGGGCCAGAATATCCAGAGGCCCCGCCTGTACCCGGCGCTGTCCCTTCACTGCTGCCGTGCTGCCAAGCACCGGTTCCGGACTCTCCGTATACCGGTTTGCATAGGCATTATCTCTCAGATTTTCTCTGGAACTCCCAGGCATTTCTCTGGCAATATACAGTTCCGATTCATTGTCATAAATAACCCCCGCGGACATATATTCCCCGCGCGAGCCGCGTTTCACCTGTCTCTGCATACGAGCCCCCCTAACTTTTCGCAGGACGATGTGTTATATGACCGAGATCACAGGCCCCCACCCGTGAAATCAGGTTTCTGTACTGCTGTAATGTTCGTAGACATAGTCCGATACCGCATCGAAATTTTCATCGGTTGCCTCATCATACTTCCTGTATGCCTCGGCATCCCAGATTTCGATATAACTATTGATCCCCACAAAGACGATATCTTTAATCAGACCAATTTTACTCCTTAATTTCGTCGGAATCAATACCCTTCCTTGCGTATCCATCGAATTATCCGAAAAAGATACGCTCATCACGAAACGAACATACTGCATTCCCGTCTTATCCATGGGATTAATCCGGGAAAGACGCTCAAGCTGTTCCTCCCAGACCTTCTCAGGATAAATGGCGATCGCGGACTTGTTGGGGTTAATGGTAATGGTGAAGTGATCCCCCAGTGCTTCCCGATAGGAAACGGGGATAATGACGCGGCCTTTGCTGTCCAGGGAATGATCATATGAACCGGAAAAGGTTGATTTCCCCATACAGCACTCCCCCCTCGCTCCAATATCCACTCCGCTCCCTTTTCCCTATACTTTACACCATTTTCCTCCACAACGCAAGAGACCGGATTCTTCGAAATACCGCGTTTTTTTACGGAATATTTTACAATTTCTTAATATTTTCCCGTTTTCCAAACGGCCGCCGCCGTTCCTCCCCCATATATTGGGCAGATTCTGCGGCTGACCACAAAATATTCAGATCATTTTTTCTCCGTCTCCCGGAAAATTTAACAATTTCCCGGTCCGTCCGACACCCGGTGTTCATGAACAAAGCGCTCATTTTCGTTCCCGGATCCGGGAGCGAAAATGAGCGCCTTGCAGACCGAATGATACAAAAAGGGGTAAAAAAAAGAATGATGCCTTGCATCATTCCATCTGTTCACAACCAGTTCCCGGGATCGGACTTGACGAACTGTCATCCCCGGCCTTTACAGCGGCACTTCCATCAGTTCAAATCCAAGGGCATCGCAGCTGACCAGATCATAGTGAACGCCGTCTACCGTGCCCTGCACGGCATACCCGATGGAGTTCCCGTGCAGATGACCGTAAATGCATTCCCGGATGCCCGCATCCCTGAGAAGCTCCGTAAAGCCCGTGCCGGTTTTGAGCGTTTCCTGGGTGATGGGCGGATAGTGCATCATGACAATCGTGGTGCAGCTGTCATTGCCGGCCAGTTCCCGCGCCCGGTCCAGAGAGAAGGAAAGCCGCTGGACCTCCCGCTTATAGATCTTAACCACCTTGTCATCCGCCTGGCTGCCGCCGGGAATCGTCCATCCCCGTGTCCCCGCTATGATCACATCGCCAAACCGAAACGCATCATTCTGCAGGGCAAACATATTCGGCGGCAGGCTCATCCGCAGCTGCGTCAGGGAATTCCACCAGAAATCATGGTTCCCTTTCAGAATGCAGATGGTCCCGGGAAGCTGTGCAATCCGGCGCAGATCCTCAAGCGCATTTTCCAGTGTAATGGCCCAGGAAATATCCCCGGGAATCAGGACAATGTCCTCATCGGCCACTTTCCGGTGCCAGTCCTCCGAGATCCGTTCAAAATGATTTTTCCAGTGTGCGCCGAAGATATCCATGGGCTTTTTATCTCCACCCGGCAGATGCAGATCACCAATTGCCCATACTCTCACTCCGGTGCCTCCTCCTCAGAAATCCGGGCACCGCCGCTTTTCCGGTGCTCATCCGTGACCAATCAGTGCCTGATGAGACGGCGGACCAATTTAGTTGTCCTCGTATCCGCTTTCCTCATCATCCACGTTCATATCCAGTTCTTTGCTCTGTTCCTCTTCAAGGGACAGCTGCACACCGATTTCCGGCGGCACATCCGGATCCGTCATATCGCCCAGATCAATCTCTTCGATATCCGTCACATCTTCCATGCCGATATCCACTTCCTGATCCTCGTTGTCCACATCATCCGTTGAATCAGGACGTGCCTGCTGCTGCGTCATTTCCTTATAACAATCATAGCAGACATCCCGTCCCGGCATGACCGGATTCTCATTGCAGATCGAACAGAGCTCGATCGGATCCTCATGGCGTTCGCCTTTCATCTCGCGTTTGCAAACAGGGCAATATTCCTCATTTTCCGGAATATAATTGAGTTCACATCTGGGACACTTGACAAAACGCATTCTATTTCCACCTCAACTCGGTTTATTTCAGATTGAACCGGGATTGCTCCTCAAAATTCGCGCAAATTATACATCACCGGTTTCATGCTTGCAATAGGGTTTCCGCACTTTTTTGTGCATTCCGGAAACGCCCTGTCCGGCCGTGACAGGGCATCTCCGGTCTGAACCATTCCTCAAAATTCTCGGCAATCCCCTGTGACCGGCCGTTTATTTCCCGGCGCTCTTTCCCTTCCAGAAATACACCACATCAAGAACAGCCAGCAGAATCAGGACAACGCCGGACACCGGCCAGAGAATGTTCTCCGGGAACGGATGGAAAAACAGGACGGCAGACAGGGCCAGCGCACAGACCATGCTGATTCCCATCAGATACCAGAAGGGCCGCTGTCCCCTCCAGGCATCCACGGTCATCTGCAGCTTCATGAAGGTGGAAATCAGGATCACAAACGCGTACAGTGTCGTCAAAGTGCTGACAATCTGCACCAGCCAGTGCTGATTGGCGATGATAATGCCGCCCACAATCAGCATCCCTGTTCCTTTCGCCAGATTCCACGTTTTCGCTGCTTCCTCCCGCGGAAGCCGAATATACTGAATGATGTTCAGGACGCCGTCGGCAAAAAGGAGGACGCCGCAGCCGCTAATGACCATGGACGCCAGTCCCGCCGGATTCGACAGCAGAGTGATGCCCAGGAGCAGTTCACACGCTGCCAGCAAAAGTGAAACACTGATTTTCTTTAGGCCTTCCGTCATACTGATTCTCCTCTCGTTTCCTCAATGGTAATCGGATGAAAATGAAGCTGAAGTCACGTTTCTGTCTCTGACGCCGTCATGGCACACCTGTCAAAGACATCGAAAGCGAAACCTCCGGAAAGAGATTCGCTCTGTTCTTCCGTTCATTTTTTCCATCATACCACAATTTGTATAAAATGTGTCAGATTTTTTAGATAAAATGTCAATCGCAGAACATCGCCCGTAAAAAAAGCAGGCCCGGCCTGCTTTTCATGGATCCCTCTGCGCTGTTCCGGCAAGCAGCGCGTCTGCTTCCGCTCTGGAATGAAACACCGTGATCCGCCGGGCATCACGGCAGCGGTCCAACAGCTGCTCGATCACCGGCAGCTGTTCGCCGGGAAATTTCCGGATCCTCTCAGCGAATTCCGGATCCAGTTCCGTTTCGGCCCACGGCATGTCCGGCCGGCTGCGGCCCAGCCTGGCCCTTGCCCCCTCCAGACAGCACTCGACGGGCAGGCAGAACAAAAACACCTCATTGCAGTGCATGAGGCGCACAGGAAGTGTTCGGAGGTAATTTCCGTCAATGATCCATTCCGACTGAGCCATGAGGATGCGGAGTTTCGCGTCAAACGCCTCCCGGCTCACCACGGTCCGGTCAGGACGGTGGTACAGCAGGTCCAGATGGAAAAGGGGGATGCCCGTTTTAGCGTGCAGCTTCCGGGCAAACGTGCTTTTGCCGGACCCCGGGCTGCCGATGACAATGATCTTCCTGTTCATTTTCATTCACCGGCTGTTTCGCCGGGTGGCAATCTGCGCCATTTCCAGCATCAGACGGTCAAAGCCGGTTTCCTCCCGCAGAACGCCCCGCTTGATATCATAATCGGTGGAGATGCAGCGCTCAAGGCAGGCCTTCAGCGTCCCGGTGCCAATCGTTTTGGCTTTCTTCACCGTTTTTCCGAGAAAATAGGAGTTGATCCCCACTGTTTTGGCAATCTCGCCGGAATTGCGTCGGTTTTCGGTCATGGCGACGGCAAACAGCATCTGGCGGATCTGCCGGGTGATGAGGGCCAGAATGCCCAGCCGGCTCTCCCCGGACAGGAGCAGCGTATCCGTCTGGGAAAAGGCAGCCTCTGTCTTTCCGTCAAACAGGGCCTCAATCATCTCAAAGACCCGGGCCTCACTGGTTCGGGTAGCCAGGCGGTCCACATCCTCCCCGCGAATCGTGCCGCCCTTTCCGGCATAGGCGCTCAGTTTCATCAGCTCGGAGGAGAGCGTGGTCAGGTCACGTCCACTCAGGAAAACCAGTCGTTCCCCCGCTTCCTTTTCAATGGAGGCCTCCATGCCTTTGGCCGTCTTTGCGATCCACCGCTGCAGCTCCGCGTCCTCCAGCATCTGAAACTCGACGCAGCCGGGCAGCTCTGCAATCGCTTTTCCCAGTTTCTTCCTTTTATCAAAGCCCTCACCGGCATCAAGGAGCAGACAGGTACTCTCCGGCATCCGTTTGAGATACTGAATCAGCTCATCCGACGCATCCGTCTTCTCTTTTCCCTTTGACTCGGCGCCCTCTTTTCCCTTTGCCTTCTCCTTTGCCCCGGTTTCCTTCCCCAGGAGCGCCAGTTCGCGGACGATGACCAGACGGCGGTCCCCCATGAACGGGAGCACCTCGCAGTTTTCAATGATCTGGCTGACCTCGGGGGCGGTGAGCACCATCAGGTTCATCATTTCCATGCCCGGCGTCAGCAGCTTTTCCATCAGTTTCCGCTCCGCCTGTTTCCTGACATAGGCCTCAGGCCCGTAAAAACAGTAGACCGGACAGATCTGCCCGCTGTCTATGCTTTTAAAAAGCTCTTTTCTATCCATTCCGTTCCTCCAAGTGCTCAGCGGATCATCCCGGTGGCCCGCATAAAGCTGCCCCGCATTTCAAGCCCGTCCAGGTTCCCGGCCTGAGCGCCGCCGAAGAAAAAGATCACCTGATCTTTCCGTCCCCCGGTCAGGGTATTGACCATGGCATAAACGCAGAGACGCCGGTCAGCCGGGTTCATCCCTTTAAGGCCCTCAAGAAAATGCTGCGAGAGGTTGACGACATGGCGCTGACGCTCGGTACGAATCGCCAGCACATCCGCCCCGGTGATCCCCTCCGGCATGATCGTTTTCGCCTCCGGCGCATCCAGCAGCGCTGAAAGCAGCACGTGCGCCTTCTCTGCCCCCTCGGCAGGAACCACCATGGGGAACACGGTCAGGCCCTCTTCGGATTCACTCCGCCGGTATCCGGTCACCGAGGCACCCAGCAGGTATTCAAAATGCGTCCGCACGATCAGGCCGTTGTCAATCGCGACCACGCCTTCCCGGGTTTTCATGGGAACCTGCCGGATGATTTCCCCGCCGATGCTGATTTCAAGCCCGTCCACGCCGGGAACAAAGGTCAGAAGGGTCTGGGCAATCATGCCGATCCAGAGTTCACTGCTGATTCCGGCCTCCTCAAGCGCCGCCGGCAGTTCCGCGGAAAAGGCGAGGGTCATGACCCGGTCTTTTCCCAGATGATCCCGGACGATTTCCGGCATCTCATCCAGGAACGTCAGCGGTTTCGGGAAATCCACGTTGGCGCCGGGAATATCGCCGCCTTTTCCCAGTTCCTGCAGGAGGGAATTCATGTATTCAATGGGTGAGGCACTGTCAAAGCGGACCCTGCGGATCACCGGCAGCAGAAACCGGCCGTTTGCCGAAGGGTAATACAGGGTCACCAGGCTGGAAAAGGTTTCCTCTCTTGAGCGGCTGTCGCCGTATTCCGCATAGACCGCCCCGATCCGCTCCTGGGACCGGTGCGCAAAGGTTCCGGCAGGCATGGAGCCCGCCAGATCCACGCCCTCCTCCCGGTCACCTACAAGGACATTGACATAGGCGGTTTCAGGCAGGGCCAGAAACGACTCGGCAATGGCATACCGGACCGTAAAGAGCATTTCCGGCTCAAGGCTCCGGTAACGGGCGGGGAGCAGCACGGTGGCACTTTCCCCGGATACCTCGACCCGGGCTCTGGATGAACCGGGAACCTCCGGCCATTCCCCCTTTTCCCCTGCCTGCGGTCCGGCAAGCAGGGCGTTCAGGAGGACCTGGGCCCGGGTTTCCCCGTTGTGCACCGTCAGTGTTCTGGAATTGCGCATCAGCCGGTCTTCCCTGCTGTCCGGAAAACACAGTGTCGCCACAAAGGTCTCCTCCACCTGCTCATCTGACATGGGGCAGGTGGTCCCTGCCTTGATCTCCGGCAGTTCCGACAGCGTTTTGCTCTCCTCCAGCACGGAGGTACACCCGCCCAGACACAGCAGCAAAACCAGCAGGCTCAGGCAGAAACTCCGCCTTCTGGCCAATCCCCTCACCTCAATCCCTGACCATAATCCGGTCCAGTGTCGTTGACTCAATGGTCCAGTTATCATCCTCCCGGATCAGCAGACACGACTCCCGGGCAAAGTCCAGCACCTCACCGGCCGAGCTTTGAATCGTCCCGCTCAGCACAATCGTCGCCCGGGACCCGTCCAGGGAGACCACGCCCTCGGAAAGCGTGTAATCCAGCAGTTCAATGCCCAGCGTCTCCATCTTTTCCCCGACAGCCTCCGCATCCAGAACGCCCCCGGAACGGCGGTTCAGAAACAGCGCCAGGGTTGACCAGTCATGCTGCTTCCAGGCTTTCAGAACCGCCTGCATGGTGTTGTGGACGCTGAGACAGATCCGCTCATCCCGGCCGCAGGCCCCCAGATACACCTGGGGATCCGTCACGGAGGGATCGAACCAGGCCATCTGCAGCCGCTGGCCGATCTCATCATCCGCGTCCGCCACATACAGCTGGACGCGCTGGGTTTCCGCATTCTCCGTCAGCGACAGCACGATGGACTGCATCGCCATGGTCCGCCGTCTCGCTGCCTCCGCCTGCCACATTTCGCTGTCCTCCCAGCTCAGGGGAGCACCATCCGGTCGGTCCAGGAACGCCCGGTTCAGTGTGACAAAGACGGTCGTTCCGTCACTGACCGCGGAAATCAGCTGTGTTCCCTCCGGAAACAGGCCGTGGAGACGGTCATACCGGATGCCCGGTCCCTCAATCAGGCGCCGGACAATGGTGGTTGCCACCGTCTCCTCCTGCCGCAAGTCAATCTGCGTCCGGACCGCCCCCAGATAATCCGTTTCGCCGAACTGGAAATAGAGAACCGCCTCCCGCTGGTCACTTTCCTCTGTTTCCGGCTCCCCGCCGGTCTCGGCCGGCGGCGGACCGGACAGCCGTCTGACTGCCGGAAGGCTGAACTCCGGAAAAATCACGAAGGACAGAAGAAGCGCCATCACGATCCCTACAACTTTTTTCAATGCGCGCCTCCTGTTTCAATCCTTCTGTTCATTTGCCGGTTCTTTGTTCGCGTCCTGCCCTGGCCCGAGCTGGGGCATTCCCTCCGATGCGTTGAGCAGCGGCAGCGTCACCGTAAAGACCGTTCCCTTGCCCGCCTCAGAGCTGACCGTCACGGTTCCGGCGTGCAGGCGGACAATCTGCCGGACAATGGACAGGCCCAGGCCCGTTCCGCCCTCATCCCCGGTCCGCGTCCGCGCTTTGTCCACCCGGTAAAAGCGGTCAAAGATGTGCGGAATATCCTCCGCCGGAATCCCGATGCCGTTGTCCCGGACGGTGAGCACCGCGTTACGGCCCGAACGGGCCAGAACAATCCGGATCTCCCCGCCCTCCGGCGTATACTTGACTGCGTTGCCGATGAGATTATAGCTGACCTGTTCCAGCTTCCCGGCATCCGCAAACATCTCACATTCATCCTCAATGCTGAAGGTGACTTTCTGATTCTTCCTGCCCGCCATGGGTTCAAGGCGATCGATGCTTTCCTGGACCACGTCCGCCAGGTAGATCATCTCCCGCTTCAGCGTCAGCTTGTTGCTGTCGATATGCGCCAGGGTCAGAAGGTCCGTCACGACCCGGGAGAGCCGGTCAATTTCCTTGTCGATATCCATCAGGAACTCATTCCGGGTGTCCTTGTCCATGTCCCCGCCGTACAGAATGGATTCCAGCAGAATTTTCATGGTGGTCAGCGGCGTCTTCAGCTCATGGCTGGCATTGGAGACAAACTGGCTCCGGGTTTCATCCAGGGACCGCACCTGATCCTCCATCTGGTTAAAGGCCGCCGCCAGCTGGGCCAGTTCATCCTTGCCGCGAACCCGGACCTTTTTGGTAAAGTCACCCTCACTCATGGAACGGATGCCCTCGGACAGGTCGCGGATGGGCCGGGTGATCAGCCGCGTAATGGCCCCCATGGCCACGGCCACCACCAGGATGGCGGCGGCGAAGACGATCAGCATGCGTCTTCTCAGCAGGGCCAGGGCATCCGTCAGCTGCCGGATGCTGGTCACCAGCACCAGTGCGCCGTTTTTCCGGCTGCTCTCATCCAGGAGCGCAGAGGCATAGACCCCCGACCAGGCCGCCGCGGCCGTCTCCCCCGGGTGAAAGCCGTACGCCTGAACGGCGTTCCCGTCAAGGACGGCGTAGATTTCCATCTCATTGACACGTTCCCCGACCCGCCTGTCATAGGAATCCACTACAATTTTGCCGTCACGGTCAGTGACTAAAAGGCGGCCGCCGTTCCGGCGTGCCGCCTCAATCACCTGCTTGTAAAACTCATCCGCAGAAGTGTGATTCCACTTCTCCCCCAGCGTGACGGCAAGTGAGTTCAGCTTTTCCATCTGATCATTCGTCATGTTTCTGAGCAGCATTGACCCCATCAGGTCCTGCATCAGCACACTGACCAGATAAAACGCCACACCCGTCACGGCAAGCAGCGCAATCAGCACCTTGCTGCGAATCGAGGAAAACGGATTACTCATCTTCTGTGAAATAATAGCCAACGCCCCACTTTGTCAGTATATATTCAGGCTTTGAACTGTCCGCTTCAATTTTCTCTCTGAGACGCCGGATGTGCACATCCACGGTCCGCTCCTCACCCTTGGCGCTGTCATCATACCGCCAGATCGCCGTCAGCAGCTGATCCCGCGTATAGACCTTTCCCCGGTTATTGGCCAGCAGATTCAGCACATCGTATTCCTTCGAGGTCAGCCGGACAATCTCATTGTTCAGCGTCACCGTGCGCAGCCCCGTATCAATCGCCAGCCGTTTGCAGCGGATGATCCGTCCCTCCGAACGGTCGTCGGTATAGTTAATCCCGCCCTGTGAACTCCGCCGGAAAATGCTCTTCACCCGGGCTTTTACCTCAAGTATGTTAAACGGTTTGGTGACATAGTCATCCGCTCCGTATTCAAGCCCCAGAATCTTGTCCATGTCCTCGCCCTTGGCGCTGATCATGATAATCGGTACATCCGATACCTCCCGGATTCGCTGGCACACATCGGTGCCGCTGATTCCCGGCAGCATCACATCAAGGAGAACCATATCATAGCGGTTCCGGCGAAAGAACTTGAGCGCCGTTTCCCCGTCTCCGCAGGTATCCGTCAGATACCCTTCACTCTCCAGATTGTATTTCAGGCCCTTAACAATTAACGGTTCATCATCCACAATCAGTATCCGTCTCGCCATCGTTCAATCCCATCCTGTTCCCTGTCTTAACGTGTCTCAGCGTGTTTCAACAGCAAGTATTGTATCCTATCCCCATGGGAAAAATCAAGTGCCATTGAGGATTTTTCCGCGGGTCCCGTTTTTAGGATTCATGTTGATTTCATCCATATTTAAGCGGATGAAATCGGTCAAACTCACCATAGCCCGTCCCGAATTTCCCGGTACGGGGCCGCTTTCCCTGTTCCCCGGCAGCCTGACTGAGCCTGCCCTCTTTTTCCTTTATATAAAGCAGCATGGTCCTTTGGCGATACTCATCTGTCGGCGAATCGGCGCCAAAAGGAAGGGCCCGCTATCTGTGCCGCAGCCTGGTCCTTTGGCGCTGAGCCCATGCTTTTCCCGGCATCGGCTTGCAATTTTCAGAAAACGTGATAGAATCTAGCAGGATTTACCGGTCAGGGAAGGAGGAATGAGATGGCATTCAAAACAAGAGCCGCTGTTTTTTTTATCATCACTCTCGTTTTATCTCTCTGTCCTTTTTCCGTTTTCGCTGAGGATGAACCCGCCGAGGATGTGTTTGTTCCGCCGCGTCTTTCCGAAAACGCCATTCCATGGGATGAGCGTCATCCGGAGCTCCTTGACGGCGACATGCTGTATGCGCAGAGCGCCATCCTGATCGAGGCTACCACCGGTGAGACAATCTTCGCCAAAAACGCGGATGAGATCATGTACCCCGCCTCCACGACCAAAATCCTGACGGCCTATCTGGCCCTTCAGATGGGCGACCTCGTCAATGATGAGGTCACCATCTCACAGACCGCCGTTGATCTGGTTCCCGCAACGTACACGCGCATTCCTGTTTCCGAGGGTGAAACCGTCCCCCTGAAGGATCTCATCGCCGCCATGCTTGTCCGTTCCGGAAACGAAGGCGCCAATGCCATTGCGGAATACTTCGGCGGAAGTATCGACGGATTCGCCGGTCTCATGAATGAGGCTGTCCGGATGCTCGGCTGCTCAGAGAGCACGCATTTTACCAATCCCTCCGGCGTACATGATGAAAATCATTATACCACCGTGCGCGACATGGCCATTATCGCCCGTGCTGCCATGATGAATCCGGAATTTGCGGAAATGGTAAAGAAAAACACCTATGACATGCCGGCCTCAAACAAGCACCCGGCCCGTCAGCTGGTGGGCCAGACCGCCATTCTGAATCCGGAGAGCGACTATTATTACAGAGACTGTATCGGTGTGAAAACCGGCTTTACCAACCGCGCCGGCTACTGTTATGTCGGTGCCGCTGAACGAAACGGCATCAACCTCATTTCCGTCGTTTTTTACAGTTCCCGTGTCGGCCGCTGGACCGATACCAAAAAACTGTTTGAATATGGCTTTACACAGATTCAAAGCATTACGCCGGAAGCACTTTATGCGGATGATCCGCGCGTCATCGAGATCGCCGGTTTCGATCTGGATGACCCCCAGCACGGCAACCTGACTCTGGGCATTCGCGCAACGGATGAAACCCGGGATATGAAAATCATCGGCCGGAAAGCCATGATCGACTCCCTGCGGGAAAACTTTTCACAGATCTCCTCCGTTACCTGGACCCGGGAGTTCCGCGCGCCCATTTCCATCGGCGACGTCATGGGCGTCCTGACCTTCTACTCGGAGAATAAAGGCACCGCCACGTATGATCTGGTGGCCACCAGATCTGTTGCCGCCAGAGAAGACGCGCCCCCGACCCTGGAACAGATCGAGGCGTACACGCTGGCAGATGAAAATCCCTTCCCGCGTCTTTCCATGGACCTGATTATTCCGCCTGCTTTCATCCTCCTGGTGTTCATTTTCCTGATTCGCGCCTGGATCCGCCGCCGGCGCAGACGCATGCGAAAACTGAACCTGATGTCCCCGCCCAAAAAGCGGCCTTTCCGGGAGCTCTGAGCGGATAAACCAAAAAAGAACTGAGCATTGCTCAGTTCTTTTACTTATCTCCCGGAACCCTCCGGTATCTTATTTTCCCTGTCCGTAATACGCATTCGGTCCATGCTTGCGCATGAAGTGTTTGTCCTGAATATGCTGCGGCGCCGGCTGCGTCGCGGGATCAATGGAGATGGTAAACAGCGCCATCTTGGCGACCTCCTCCAGAACACCCGCGTGATACACGGCCTGTGCCGGATCCTTGCCCCAGGTAAACGGTCCGTGATTCCGGCAGATCACCGCAGGCACAAAGACCGGATCCAGATTTCTCTCGCGGAACGTCTCCTCAATCACCACGCCGGTATTGAGCTCATAGTCCGCCTCAATCTCTTCCTTGGTCAGCGACCTGGCGCAGGGAACGGGACCGTAAAAATAATCCGCATGCGTCGTGCCGAAGCAGGGAATATCCCGGCCGGCCTGGCCCCAGCCAACCGCGTACGGGCTGTGCGTATGAACAATGCCGCCAATCTCGGGGAAGGCCTTGTACAGATGCAGATGGGTCTTGGTATCGGTGGAAGGGTTGTATTTGCCCTCCACAACATGTCCCTCCAGATCCAGAACCACCATGTCCTTCGGCTTCAGATTTTCATATTCCACGCCGGAGGGCTTGATCACAACGTACCCTTTCTGCCGGTCGATTCCGGAAACATTGCCCCAGGTGAACGTCACCAGATGCATTTTCGGCAGAAGCATATTGGCCTCATAGACGGCCCGTTTCAGTTCTTTCAGCATTTCAGATTCCCTTTCCGTTCTTATTTGTTCTCCGTCAGTCCGGATACGGCCGCCTTTTCTGCCGGCAGAACCGCTTTGAACTGACGAATATACGCATTGAATCCGGCAACATCCTCCGCTTTCGGTTCAATCGTGCTGCCCTCGGCACCCGCAAACACACGGTTTTTGAGGTAATCCCCCAGCGTTTCGCCCTTTTCCCGGCGAACCGCATAGGCCGTCAGAACCGCCATGCCCCATGGTCCGCCCTCGCCGGCCGTCTTCATCACGGACACCGGCGTATTGAGAGCCGCAGCCATCAGCTGCTGGCCGCTGGTTCCCGTCTTAAAGAAGCCGCCGTGACCCAGCAGAGAGACAATCCGGACCTTCTCCTCTTCCGTCAGGATATCCATGCCCATCTTGAGCGTCGCCACGGCACCATACAGCAGAGATCTTGCCATATTGGCAAAGGTGAACCGGGCATCCGGAAGACGGACCAGCATCGGCCGTCCCTCATCAAGGCCGGTAATCGTCTCACCGGAGAAATAATTGACGTTAATGACGCCGCCACAGTCCGCCTCGCCCTGAAGCGCCGCGCCGAAGATGGCCTCATACACCTGATTCATGCTGACCTTTGCGCCGGCTGCCGCGGCAAAGCCGCTCAGCATCTCCGCATAGGCATTGATATCGCTGGTGCAGTTGTTGCAGTGAACCATCGCCACCGGCTTCCCGTCCGGCGTCGCCACGTTGTCAATCTCCACATGCACCCTGGAAAGTTCATGGTCAAGGACGATCATGGCAAAGACGGAGGTGCCTGCACTGATATTGCCCGTTCCGGGCGTAATGCTGTTGGTGGCAACCATTCCGGTTCCCGCATCGCCCTCCGGCGGCGCCATCTTTGCCCCTGCTTCAAGCTCGCCGGTGGGATCCAGCAGGCGGGCGCCCTCCTCCGTCAGGCAGCCGGCATCCGCGCCGGCCGGGATGACCTCAGGCAGGATATCCGTCAGCTTCCACTTAAAGCCACAGGGTTTAATGAGCTGGTCAAACTGCGCCACGCGTGCGGGATCATAGGTACCCGTATCATCTTTCAGCGGGAAAATGCCGGAGCCCTCGCCGGTACCCACTACCCGGCGGCCGGTGAGCTTCCAGTGGACATAGCCGGCCAGGGTGGTCAGGTAATCGATCTGCCCCAC
>ODAI010673164.1_pt1 | contig 14446 bp, 13 predicted proteins | sample 1539321 | NCBI WGS metagenome assembly ODAI01 (sample SAMN02144231, study PRJEB22623) | gut metagenome | biome: sheep rumen | host: Ovis aries | place: New Zealand
CCGGGTCCTCTGACTCCAGCGGTTCAGACTCCGTTCCTTCGGATGTCCCCTCTGAGGATGCTTCTCAGTCCGGCACCGGTGAGGATTCCTCCGATGAAAGCATCGAGGCAGATCCCGATGCTTCCGTCTCCGAAATGGAAGAGGCAGAAGTGGAAGATGCGGAACCTGATCCCAAATCCTTGGATGCTCAGTCTTCCAAATCTTCATCAAAAGTCCATGCCAAGGAAATCAGCGACCGTAAGTTTTCTTCCACTCAGGTTCTGACCGCCGGGAGCTTCTCTGATTACGAAAATTCCACCAAAAAAGCCCTGGGCGCAGCGGTGACTTACACCCGTCTGATCACCCTGCAGGTGACCGACCTGGTGCCCAACAAAGCCTCTGCAGGCAAGAAAAACATCGATTACATTGAGTCGGTGATGAATCTGGTGCGTGTCCGCGCCGATGAGAAGGCTTATGCTGGGACCATGTTCAAGGTAGTGATTCCAAAAGGGACATACTACATTGACGGTACGCTTTCCTCCAGTGTCAATCGCTGCATTCACCTTTACTCCAACACCTGGCTGTCCATGAACGGCGTGACGCTTATAAAAAAGGATACGCTGAACCGCGCCTTTATTCGAGCCGGCAAGTCAGGCGACCGTGTTTCCGGCTACAACGGGGAGAGCAATATCATTCTGGAGGGCGGCACCATTGACGTCAACATCAAGGCCCATGGCTCAAAGAAGCATTTTTCCGGCGTACGCTTTGGGCACGACCATGACATTCTCATCGCCAATGTGAACTTCAAAGGCTCTGTCAGCGGCCATCATCTGGAGCTGTGCGGCGTCAAGGACGTCTCCGTGGTGGGCTGCTCCTTTACAGACTACAAGGACTCCGGCTACACCAAGGGCATCAACCGGAACGAAGCCCTGCAGATTGATGTGACCAACAGCTCCAACCTGACCCCCACCTACGCCCGCTACGACGACACTGTCTCCGGCAACGTGGTGGTCTACAAGAACACCTTTGTCAATCTTTCCCGGGGCGTGGGCAGCCACAGCGCGGCGTTCGGCAAGCAGTACGACAACATCGTCATACAGAGCAACACCTTCAAGAACGTCAAATACCAGGCGATTTACTGCCAGAATTACCGGAACTGCGCCATCACCGGCAACGTGATCTCCAACTGCGGCGGCGGAATCGAATTCAACGCACTTTGCTTTGCCCCCGACGGCAACTACTACGTTCCCATCAGCGGCCTGCCGAAGTATGGGACTGTCAAGACCTATAACGCAAAAACCATCATCTCCGGCAACAAGATTGCGGTGAAAAAGGGATCCTCTCTGTCCAATGCCAGCGGTATTTACGTGTACGGCGGATACTTCACCGGAAAGAACAGCAACGTCTCTTCATACTATCATAAGAAATTCTTCCTGACCGGCGTGACCATCAGCAAGAATACCATCTCCTGCGCCAGAAGCTCGGGTATTTTCCTGGCCTATGCGGGTTCCTACAATGTCACCGGAAATAAGGTGTCCGGCATTGTCGCCGGTCAGGACGCCCGGGGCTGCGGTATCTACCTTGACCACTGCACTGCGGGCAAGCTGACCTCCAACAGCATTTCCGGCATCAACTCCCACGGAATTCTTCTCACAGAAAGCGCTGGCACTTCCACGGCCCGGATCCTGCTGGAGAAGAACACCGTAAAGGCCACGGATAAGGCCGGAAGTATCGGTATTTACGTCAAAAAGTCAAAGAATATTAATATTCAGCGCTGTTCTGTTTCCGCCAAAAGCTACGCGGTTTATCTGTCCGGAGACACCGCCGTCACCATCGGCAAAAAGGGAACCAAAAGCACCCTTTCCTCCTCTGCCAATTACGGAATCTACGCCACCGGTAAGAGCAAATCCGGCATCAGCGCACTGTACAATGTGGTTTACGCCAAAAAAGCAGCGGTCTATGCGGCCTCCGGCTCCAAAATTTCGGCCTCCCGCAACACCTTTGCAAACATCAGCGCTGTGAAAGCTTCCAGCTCAACCAAGAAAAAATAACGCGGAAGCCCCCAGTCAAAACAAAAAATCCCGGAGAAATCAATGGTTTCTCCGGGATTTTATCATTGATTACGTCTCCGGGGCTTTGGGTGCTCCTCCCTCTCCGCTCCGGCGGCGGGTCGGACGATGCCGGCGCCGGGGAATGCGCTTGCCGCTCTTCTGTGCCTGCTCCTGAACCGCTCCGGCTCCATCCGCCGGTTTCGCTGGGGCAGACGCGACGGGACGTCTCTTTTTCCGCTGCTGCGCCGCTGCGCTCTGCTGAGCCTCTTCTTCCTGTCCGGGCTTTGGGGGATTGGGGCGTGCGCCGGGCCGACGGTTCTGATTCGAACGTGGCTTGCTCCGCTGCTGAGGCACGGCGCTCTGTTCCTGAGCCTCCACCGGCGCCGGCTTTGCAGTCCTGACCGCGGGAGCAGACGCAGCGGGAGCCTCCGGCTTTTCATAGCCTGCAGGACGCTTGCCCTTGCCGCTGCGAATGATCTCCAGGTCACTGTTGGGATAAATTCTTGGGGTATCCGGGTCGTTGTCCAGCGTCACACGGGACTGCTCCCGAAGCAGGTTGACCTGGTTGATGACGCCGATTCCGTCCGGGGTCCGCACCAGGGAATCCAGCCGGGGCGCGTGCTTCAGCAGGTCCTCATAGGCGTCCTGCTCATATTTCAGGCAGCACATCAGCCGCCCGCAGGCGCCTGAAATCTTGGTGGGATTCAGTGAAATATTCTGAGTTTTCGCCATTTTGATGGAAACAGGCTGAAAATCGTTGAGAAATGCCGAGCAGCAGAAGGGCCGTCCGCAGATGCCCAGGCCGCCCATCATACGGGCCTCATCCCGGACGCCGATCTGGCGCAGCTCAATGCGTGTGTGAAAGACAGCGGCCAGGTCCTTGACCAGTCCACGGAAGTCCACCCGTCCGTCAGCGGTAAAGAAGAAAAGAATCTTGCTGCCGTCAAAGCTGTACTTGACCTCTACCAGCTTCATGTCCAGCTTATGCTCCTGAATTTTCTGCTGGCAGATATCAAAAGCGCTCTTCTCCCGCTCTTTGTTTTTCTCCACCTGACGGAAATCCTCCTCGGTGGCCACCCGCAGCATGGGACGCAGGGTGGTTACCAGCTCCATCTCGTCCACCATGGTGTTGGACTGAACGCACTCGGCAAACTCCACACCCTTGGAGGTTTCAATGATGACGGACTGTCCCACATCCACGTGCTCTCCATTCGGGTTGAAATAGTACAATTTTCCCCCGGCCTTGAACCGGACTCCGATAATTTCGGTCATATCAATATCCTCACTTGGTCAACACACAGCACGGCGCCTGTCCTGCCCGAAACAGGCAGAGCGCTGGATCGGTGCTGTTTTATAAATCAATCCCTTTTATCTGCAGCTGACCGCCAGCTTGACTGCCAGCCAGCCCGCGCTGTGCGCCGGCGGCACATTGTAGGTTCCCATATCACGGACCTGCTGGATGAGATCGTAAAACTCCAGCAGCTGAGAGCGGGAAAATGTCTGTGCCAGCCTTCGGGCCTGTTCCGAGTCTGCCTCTGCACCGGCACACACCAGCAGCGCCTGACGAAAGGCCTGTCCCAACGTCAGCCACAGCTGCTCCGCCGTCTCCCGGCTGATTTTTTTTGTCTGCACCTCTGCGACGCACTCCATCAGTGCCAGCTCACTGCGTCTGAGCAGTGCGTTGAGCCAGCGCTCCGTGTAAGGGGCTGTATCGTCATTTTGAGTTCCTGCCTCAAGCAGTTCTATCCCCCGGCCAAGAATCCCCTGAGCGGCTTCTGCGGCCTGAGAAAGGGCATTCTGATCCTGTTGGGGAAAACGCTCCCGCAGAGAATTCACCGCCTGGGCCTGTGTCACCGGACCGGTGCGCAGCTGGGCGCAGCGGCTCCGCACGGTTTCCAGCAGGGAAGCACTGTTCTCGGTAATCATCACAAAAGCAGCGTAGGGGGGCCCCTCTTCCAGCAGCTTCAGCATGGCATTCTGAGCGGGCAGGTTAATGGGCTGGTCAATGAGATAGACCTTTCTCCCCGCCTGATTGGGGGCAATCTGGGCATCTGACCGGATGTCACGGATGGTACTCACTTTGACATCCTTATTCAGATCGCTTTCCGGCACAAAGGTTCTGAGGTCCATTACATCCGGATGAATTCCCTCCGCCGCCCGTCGGCAGTCCGGGCAGACGCCGCAGGGAATCTCCCTTCCCGTGCAGACATGTGCCTGGGCCAGCAGCCGGGCCAGCGTATGCCGTCCGGAGCCCTTGGGGCCGCTGATGATCACCGCGTGTGGAGGGCGTTCCATGGCTGCCAGAGAGCGCTTCAGCGACTCATTGCCGATCAGTCCGGGCAAACGCATGGCCTTTCCTCCTTCCATCCTTCCCTGATCAATCCGATCATCAGGAAAGCAGTGGGAAAAGCTGGGATTTCCCAGACTGTTTTTTTGCCCTCAGCCCTTCCCTTCCTGACGAACCAGACAGGCGATAACGTCTTTATTATAGCCTATTTGACCCAAATAGGAAAGTGCTTTTTTCTGGATTTGTTCCCCGGGCGCCACCACCGGAACGCCGGGGGGATAGGGCGCCAGCTGCTCTGCGGCAATCTCTCCCGCCGCCTGTTCAAAGGGCACGTATTTTTTCTCCCCAAAAGCCGCCTGTCGGGGAGATGCCCCCGTCTCCGGCAGGGGAGGGAGGGGCGGCAGCGTGCTTCCCCTCCGCTGTTTCTTTCGCAGCCCCAAGCTGTCCAGTCCGGCCCGGAGCCGTTGGAATTCCTCAGGTCCGTCGCAGTCGGTGAGGATGAACACCACATGACCGGCGTCCGCCATCTCCGGGTAGATATTCTGCTGCTGCAGCGCCGCCTCCACAGCAAAGCCGTCCTCCACACACAGGGTGAAGCGGGTTGGGTCCAGCAGGCCATCCGTGTCCTTCAAAGACGGATAATCCCGGCGCAGCGCCCCAGTCAGCTCCGCTGTCTTTTGATAAGCGCTCCTTCCGGTGTCCGTGTAATACGCACGCACACAGTCCAGCGCCGCCATCATGGGATAGGACGGGGAGGACGTGGCAAAGGTCATGGACGCGGCCCGGAGCTGCTCCATGGTCACCGGCTCCCGGGCAAACAGCAGCGCAGACTGTCCCGGCGCCCGAAGGGTCTTGTGAGCGGAAACCACCACCAGATCTGCATCCTTCATACAGTTCTCTCCCAGCAGGTGCAGGTGTGCACCGTGGGCTGCGTCCACAATCAGCTTCGCTCCGTGGGCATGACAAATACGGGCAATCTCAGCTACATCAGACAACACACCGTAATATGTCGGCGAGGTAATACAAACAGTTTTTATGTTCTTCCCACAGGACAGGGCTTGTTCCACTGCTTCCGGGGCAATTGGCCCCACAATCCCTGCCTCTGCCAGCCAGGGGCGCTCCAGCCAGACCGGTTGAAGGTCCAGCAGCGCCATCCCCGTGTGAATGCTGCGATGGCTCACCCGGTCCACCAGAATGGTGTCTCCGGGTTTTCCGCCGCAGAGCAGCGCCGTGTGGATGCCCTGGGTGGAGCCGCCAGTGAGAAACAGGCAGTGATCTGCCCCCCATTCTTTGGCCCAGAGACCCTCTGCCTGTTCAATGGGTCCGCCGGGGGCGTACAGGTTGCCGGTGGGGGGCAGCTCGGTGAAATCCAGCTCCGAATACTCCGTCCCCATGCCGGGGATCGGCTTTCCCTTGTGGCCGGGCATGGCCATGCGGAGAGGCCGGCTGCCGGAAAACTTTTTCAGCGCATCATACAGCGGTGTTGACATGGAAACAGACCTTTCGTTCAATGGAAATCAAGGACGACGGGTCGCCGGTGGAGCAGCGCTTTTTCTTCCGACGACAAAAACAGGGCGGCAGCGCCGCCCTGTTTCGTTTTTTATCGGCTCCGGCTGTACGCCACAACAATGCGGCGGTTGGGCTCGGTGCCGGTGGAGTAAGTGGTAATGGACGGGTCATAATCCTGCAGCGCAGCGTGGATCACATGGCGCTCGTAGGCGTTCATTGGCTCCAGCATCATGTTGCGGCGGTACTTCATGGCCTTGCCGGCGGTTTTCCGGGCCAGGCGCTGCAGGGATTCCTCCCGCTTTGCCCGGTAGTTCTCTGCGTCAATATGGATGCGCACGCGCTGAGACTGTCCGTTGTTCACCGCGTAGTTGGTCAACTGCTGGATGGCGTCCAGCGTTTCCCCCCGGCGGCCGATCAGGCCGCCCAGGTTCTCGCCCACCAGCTCCACGGCGTAGATGTTGTCCTCGTTGATGGTAATCACAGGCTTTGCGTCGATGTTCAGCCGCTCCATCAGACCGGTCAGGAATTCGCTGATGGACTCCGTGCGGTCCGGCGCCGGCTCAGTGGGAGCTGCGGGAGCTTCCTCCTCAGCAGGCTTTTCCTCAACGGACTTTTCCTCTTCCACAGCAGGTACGGCAGGCTTCTGTTCCTGGGGCTTCTTTCTGCGGCGGCTGCGCTTTCTCCTGGGCGCTTTCTCCTCAGCGGTGGACTCCTCTTCGGGCTTCTCCTCCACGGGAGCAGCCGCTTTCTCCTCGGGGGCAGCGGGAGCGCTCTCAGGCTTTTTCTCCATCACCGGCTCAGACTTCTGCTCCTCCACAGGAGCAGGAGCGGGCTCATCGGGCACCTCATAGGTCACCTTGATGCGGGCAGGCTGGCTGCCAATGCCCAGAAAACCGGTCTTGGCACGGGCAATTACCTCCACGGACACGCTGTCTCGATCCAGCCCCAGCTGCTTCAGCGCGGCGGCAATGGCGTCGTTCTCCGTTTTACCGGTTGCTTCGATCCATTTCAACATGGGAATATTCCTTCCTTTCTACTCAATTCCATGGCAGTTGAGAAATTATTCCTCTTCGCCGCCGTTGGTTTCCTCGTTGATGGCATCAAACGCTTCCTCTGCGTTCTGGACCTCCACGGTCTCAGGCAGATCCTGAATCTGATCCACCGGCTCTTCCACTTCTTCTGCGGGAGGCAGCTTGCCCTTGCTGCTCAGCGCAGCCTCCAGAGCGGCCTCGTCCAGCACATCCTGAGGATCGCGGTAAGGCGTCACCGGATAGCGGTTGGGATCATAAGCGCGGCCCCGGGCATAGGCGCGCACCCCCACGCGGGTAAACTCAGTGGGGCGGTCCTTGCTGGTCTTCTTCTGCTGCTTCGCCAGCTGACGGCCTTTTTTGGTCTTCATCCGGGCGGCCTCTTCGGCGCGGCGGGCGGCGATCTCCGCCTTGCGGCGTTTTTCCTCTTCCTTGGCCTCCAGAGCCCGGCGCTCCGTGGCAGCCTGAATCTCCGCGAACTTTCCCCGCAGCATCCAGGCGCAGATCACTTCCTGAATGGCCATGAACAGGGAGTTGAAGATCATGTAGACGCACATTCCGGCAGGCATGATGTAGCCGAACCACAGGTACATCAGCGGCATCATGATCATCATGGTGCGGTTGGTCTGGGTCACGCTCTCATTCTGCTCCCCCGTCTTGCCCATATTCATCTGGTTGGTTTTCTGGGACAGCTGCGTGTAGAGCAGGCTGACAAGAACCACCACTACGGGAATCAGGGTCAGGCCGATGTTGCTCCATTTGAGCTCCTGGGTCCAGAACTTCCAGGTGGGAACCTGTGCCAGATCCAGTCCCAGCCAGTGGAAGTCGATGTGAGCCAGCTTGGATGCGCTGTCACCCACTGCACCGGCAACCGCGTTCCAGACAGAGGTGTCGCTGTTCATCAGGCCGGCCAGTGTCATCTCCTTGTAAGCGGCATTGGTGCCCAGATTGACGCCCAGCTTTTCCACCGCTTCCATTGCGGCGGTGATCTCATCGTTGGACAGCGCCATCATGTAGAACATGGGCCGGCGGATGATGTAGTACAGGCCCATCAGAATGACCATGGGGACCATCATCCAGACGCAGCCGCCCATGGGGTTGACGCCCTCCCGCTCATAGAGCTTCTGGGTCTCCTCGTTCAGTCTTGCCTGATCTTTCCCGAACTGCTTTTTCAGCTTTTCGATCTCGCCCTGCATGGCGGTAGTCTGCATCATGCTCTTTTTTCCCTGGTAGGAAAAGTAGAAGAGCAGGATCTTGGTCAGCAGGGTGAACAGGATCAGGGACAGTGCGTAGCTGTGGCAGAACTGATAGATCCACAGCAGTAGTTTGCCGAAGATTCGCAAAAAGGCAGTAATCATTGTTCGGCGTCCTCCTTCTCTGGGGGTATATTTCCACGACAGGCCGCTCCTCAGGGGAAGTCGGTCCTGATGGGATCAGGGGTAGCAGTTCCCAACAAGAGACTGTTTCAACTCTCAGGCCGAAAGAATGTGCGCAGGGAGATTGGAAACAGGCTCTAAGGAACCGGGTCGTATTCGATGCTTTTCTGTTTGTGGAACGGCTGACATTTGGCCAGGCGTTTGGCCGCCAGCAGAGATCCCCGGGCGGCGCCGTACTTTTCCACCGCCTGCCGGGCGTACTCGGAGCAGGTGGGAATAAACCGGCAGCTGGGGGGAGTGGCGGGAGAAATTCGGGTCTGGTAGAACCGGATCAGCAGGAGCAGCAGTTTTTTCACGGCTTTGTCGCCCCTTTCCCCGTCTCCTGTTTCTTCGCCTCAGCCGCCAGCAGGCCCAGCTTTCTGGCCGTGCGCAGAAAATCCCGCTCCATGACGTGATACCCAGCACTCACCGCCCGCACCCGGGCGACAATGATGATATCCCGCCCCGGCAGCAGCTTTTCCTTGTTCAGGCGGTAGATCTCCCGAATCTGACGGCGCACCCGGTTGCGAACCACCGCGTGGCCCAGCTTGGTTCCGGTGGTGATGCCCAGGCGGCTGTCTCCGTGCCGGTTCTTCTGCCAGTAAACCACCAGCGTGCCGCTGACTCCGGATTTGCCCCGGCGGTACAGCCGCTGAAATTCCCGGTTGGATTTGATGGTCACTGTCTTCTTCACAGCTGCACCTCCCTTCTGACAGAGCAACCAGGAAGAACAGGGGGGACCCCCTTTTTTCTTCCCTTGATGACATTGAACAGGGGTGGAAGATGCACTCCTCCACCCCTCGTAATCGCAATATGCAATTTGTTTGAGCTTCTTAGTAGCTCAGCTGAGCGCGGCCCTTGGCACGGCGGCGAGCCAGAACCTTGCGGCCATTCTTGGTGGACATACGGGCACGGAAACCGTGAACCTTCTGACCGTGAAGCTTTTTGGGCTGATAGGTACGTTTGGTAGCCATTCGTTACACCTCCATCAGGGAAGCTCCGCCGTCCGCAGACGCATTGCTTCCAAAGTTCTCTTCGGTTCGGCGGGAGCGGGCTCCTCCGGAACCGCCAGTTATTAACACAGCGCAGAATATCCCCATGGGACACTATAACGCATTTGTCATTATAACCGATTGCTTTCCCCTGTGTCAACACAAATTTTTTGGTTTTTCGCCTGCAGATCCGGCGGCCCGGCCCTGTTTCTTTCCACAGCTTCTCTTGAAAATGCCGCTCCCCCAGGAATTTTTGGATTCTTCACCGCCGGCGCGTTCTCTGCCAATCCGCGCTGATTGGCCCTCAGCGGGCGTTTTCCCCTTCCGCGTCTCTCTGCACACAAACCACCGTTGGAGCGTTTGCCAGCCTTTTCAGCGCTTTTGCACACGGTTCTGTGGAAATTTTCATTGTATGAAAGGTCATTCTGTGCTATAATCAATTATTATTATGATAGGGTGATTTGTGCATTTTTCCACAGGGAAACATTGCCGTGCACAGGCAGGAACAGCCTCTGCTCTCCTGCGTCCCGTAAGAAAAGAGGTTTTGACATGAATTCTGCCGCTGAGGTCTGGGCCAATGTGCTCCCTCTGCTGAAAAGTGACCTGACAGAGACCGCGATCTCCACCTGGTTCAGTGGCGTCACCGCCCTCGCCTTTGAGGGAAACCAGCTGGTTCTGACCCATCCGGAGTCTTTTAAGGCCAACATCATCCGTACCCGGTACATTGAGCTGCTGAAAAAGTCCCTGCGGGAGCTGTTTGCCTCTGACATTGAGGTGCTGGTGCTGGACCCGGCAGACGCGGCCAAATTCCAGTCCTCCGCTCCCTCCGAGAACCGGAACATTCTGATGGGCAGCGAAGAATACACCTTTGACCGGTTTGTGGTGGGTTCCTCTAACCGGTTTGCGTACAATGCCGCCCGGGCGGTGTCAGATGCGCCGGGCCGGAGCTACAATCCGCTGTTTCTCTACGGCGAGTCCGGTCTGGGCAAGACCCACCTGCTCTACGCCATCTACCACGCCATTCGGCAGAGCCACCCGGAGTATGAAATTATCTACGTAAAGGGCGACTAGTTCACCAACGAGCTGAACGAGTCCATCCGCCTGAATTCCACCGACGCCTTCCGTCAAAAGTACCGGGACAAAGACCTGCTGCTGGTGGACGATATTCAGTTCATCGCCGGCAAGGACGCCACCCAGGAGGAATTCTTCAACACCTTCAACAACCTGCACGAGGCAGGCCGGCAGATTGTGCTGACCTCCGACCGCCCCCCATCTGAGATGAACCGGCTGGAGGACCGTCTCCGCACCCGGTTTGAGTGGGGACTGATGGCAGACATTCAGCCGCCGGACTATGAGACCCGCTGCGCCATTATCAAAGACAAGGCGCTGCTGCTGGGCCTGAATATGCCCCCGGATATCATTGAATACATCGCCCACAACATCACCTCCAATGTGCGGCAGCTGGAAGGATCCCTGAAAAAGCTCATGGCCTATCGGGATCTGCTGGGCAGCAACGTGGACGACGTCACCGCCGGCCGGGCCATCCGGGAGCTGATCCGGGCCACCGATGAGCTGACTCCCTCCGCCGATGTGATCCTGGAGGAGACCGCCAAGTTCTACGACTTGGACTCCAAGGTGCTGTTGGGCAGCAGCCGCAAGGCCAACATCGTGCTGGCCCGCCAGGTGAGTATGTACATCGTCCGCTCTATGACCAGCATGAGCCTGCCGGAAATGGGCAAGTTCTATGGAATGCACCACACCACCGTGATGCACTCCGTCGAAAAAATCGAAACCGCCCTGAAGACGGACAAGGGCCTGGCGGACATCATCAAAGACATCAAGGCCAACATCAACTCCCGCACCTACTGACGGGAAATAGCAAAGTGCGTCGCCCCATGTGTGTGCGCGACGCGCGGACAGATACAAACAGTAGTCAGGGGCCGGCCTGTCCAGGATTATACAATTTGTAATATTTCGTGAGCGTCTGACCCTTTCTAACGCCCGGCGGATTTTGCACAGTTTCCTCAGGAGTTATACAGATGTGGAAAATCGTTCTGTGCAGAAGTAAAACGTTTCCAGGCACTTTGTGGAAAGCTGTGGAGAACCTCCGGTTATCCTGTGGATGCATTTTTTCCTGCAATTTCAAGGGAAATTTTTCTTTTCCACAAAGCGCTCGCCCCTACTACCACTACTATTTTTATGATCTTTTCTTATAAACGAACGGAGGGTTTGTTTCATGCGCTTTTCCTGCGAGAAATCCATTCTTCAATCCATCATTGCGATTACATCTCGGACAGTGGCAGTTAAGAGCTCTATTCCTGCACTGGAAGGTATCCTTATAGAAGCGACAGATCAGCTTCAGCTCACCGGATACAATATGAAAACCGGTATTCGAACGGTTGTTTCTGCCGACATTCAGGAGGAAGGCTCGATTGTCGTCTCTTCCCGGCTCTTTGGCGAGATCATTCGCCGCCTGCCCGATGAGCTGGTGTCCATTTCGACAGAAAAAGAAACCGTCACCATTCGGTGCGGCATGAGCGAGTTCAAGATTCAGGGCTCCAGTGCGGAGGAATACCCCGACCTGCCCAACGTGGAATATCAGAATACCATCACCATGGAGCAGCGCACGCTGATGAGCATGATCAATCAGACCCTGTTCGCAGTGAGCCACGATGACAGCCGTCCCATTCACACCGGCGAGCTGTTTGAGCTGGATGATCAGGGCCAGCTGACGGTGGTGGCAGTGGACGGCTACCGCCTGGCGCTGAGACGGGAAGAGGCCAAGGGGGGCAAGCCCTGTTCCTTTGTGGTTCCGGCAGCCTCCCTCAGTGAGGTGTCCAAAATCTGTTCCGATACGGAGGAGACCATCGACATCGTACAGGGCGCCCGGCACATCATGTTCAAGACCGGCAATGTGACGCTGATCTCCCGTCGGCTGGAGGGAGAGTTCCTGAACTACAAGAACTCCATCCCCATGAGCAACCCCATCAATGTCACGGCGGACCGGAAACAGCTGATCTCCTCCATCGACCGCTGCTCCCTCATCATCACGGAGCAGCAGAAGAGCCCCCTGCGCTGCACGCTGGAGGGCAACCTGCTGAAGTTCAAGACAGCCACTGCCATCGGTACGGCTTACGACGAGTGCAACGTGGTGTCCGACGGGGAGCGCCTGGAAATCGGATTCAACAACAAATATATGCTGGACGCGCTGAAGGCGGTGCCTGCCGACGTGCTGCGGCTGAAGCTGAACACCCCCGTTTCCCCCTGCGTGATGGTTCCGGAGGAAGGCAAGCCGGAGAACTTTATTTATATGGTGCTGCCGGTGCGTCTGCGGGCAGGTCAGTAATTCTGCCCAATGTGGGCACAATGGAAAAGAAACATCGGTTTTCTGTACCAGATTCAAGATTCGTTTCAATATGGTGATTTTTTCATGAAAAAAACGCAGATTAAAATTACAACGGAATTTATCAAGCTGGATGCGCTGCTGAAATACGCCCATCTGGTGGGCAGCGGCGGGGAGGCCAAAATCCGCATTCAGCAGGGTGAGGTGCTGGTCAACGGCGAGCCCTGCACCATGCGGGGGAAGAAAATTCGCAGCGGCGACACTGTGACGCTGGGCGACACGGCGGTCCGTGTGGAATAAGAGGATGATCGTTCATTCCATTGAGCTGGAGAATTTCCGCAGCTACGGGACGGTCAGGGCGGAGTTTGACCCGGGGATCAACGTCATCACCGGGGACAACGCCCAAGGCAAGACCAACCTGCTGGAGTCCATCGCCTATTTGTCCGCCTGCCGGAGCCATCGCGCCCGGACGGACAGTGAGCTGATCCGGATTGACAGCAGGCAGGCCATGGTTCGGGGGGAGCTGACCTCCCGAAACAGGGAATTTGTGCTGGAAGTCCGCATGGGCCGGGGGATGCGCCGTCAGATCCGCAAAAACGGTGTGCGCCTGAAAACCATCGGGGAGATGAGCGGCATTTTAAAAACGGTGCTGTTCTGCCCGGAGGATCTGAACCTGATTAAAGCGGGCGCAGTGGAGCGGCGCCGGTTTCTGGACGATGCCATCTGCCAGCTGCGCCCCCGGTACGCCGCAGCACTGGCGGAGTACAAGCGGCTGCTGGAGCAGAAGCGGCGGATTTTGAAGGACTGGCCCGAAAAGCCCAGCCTGCTGGAGGCACTGGACGATTTCAACCTTCGGCTGTGCCAGACCGGGGCGCTGGTGATCCACTACCGGGCCTATTTCGTGAAAAAGCTGGCGGAATTCGCTCCGGGCATCCATGGGGAGTTTTCCAGCGGCAAGGAGCGGCTGACGCTGCACTATCAGACGGTGAAGACCGTCACGGACCCCCTTGCGCCCACCCAGGTTCTGTTCCATCAGCTTTGCGATCATATGAACGGACACCGCCAGGCGGAAATTGACAGCAAAAGCTGCCTGTCCGGCCCCCACAAGGATGACCTGCTGCTGGACATCAACGGCATCAGCGTGCGGACCTACGGCTCCCAGGGGCAGACCCGCACGGCGGCGCTGAGTTTGGAGCTGGCAGAGCGGGAAATTTTCTATGAAAACGACGGGGAGTACCCCGTGCTGCTGCTGGACGATGTGCTCAGCGAGCTGGACCCCCGGAGACAGGAGTTTGTGCTCAACCGCATCCGGGGCGGTCAGGTGTTCATCACCTGTTGCGAGAACGAGCGGCTGTCAGAGCTGGAGGCAGGGAAGGTGCTGCACATCGCAGACGGAGCGCTGGTGGAGGAGAGCTGATGTATCTTCACCTTGGAAACGGTGTTTTGGTGGATGAAAAGGACGTGGTGGGCATTTTTGACCTGGAAATCACGTCTCAAAGCTACCGAACCCGTCAATACTTGAATCAGGCGGAGCAGCGGGGACACGTGTCCTATGTGGACATTGAAGAGATCCCCAAAAGCTTTCTGGTCTGCGCCAGGCCGGGAGAAGGACAGACAGTGATCATTTCGCCGCTGTCTCCCCAGACCCTGCAAAGGCGGTCAGAGCTGGGAGTTCTGATGGACCGCTGAGCAGATTACAGCATCAGTCAGGATGGCGGAACCGCCGTCCGGAGCAAAAGAAAAGAGGGCACCGGGACGCGGAGGACGCGCTCCGGCTAACAGTCAGGGAAGGAATGAGGTAACAGAAGGTAGGGCAGAAGATTTACTGGAAAATGGCACTGC